>CZCB01006189.1_pt1 | contig 31566 bp, 30 predicted proteins | sample 591991 | NCBI WGS metagenome assembly CZCB01 (sample SAMEA3556809, study PRJEB10932) | anaerobic digester metagenome
CAACAGAAGATTCCAGTATACGATACACGAAGGTACAAATGAAATCATGATCAAGGTCATCGACGAAACCACCAATGAAGTCATCAAGGAAATACCGCCGAAAAAAATACTGGACGTGATAGCAAGCATGCTTGAGATGGCTGGGCTTTTGGTTGATGAGAGAAGGTGATCTATAATGAGTTACATTAACACCTATTATAACAGCGTAACAAGAATGACCGGATTGTCCGGCCTGGATGTGGACAGCCTGGTATATCAGTTGATGCAGGTCGAGAGGCTGAAGGTCGACTCCGTATCGAAAAGCAGGCAACTGCTGGTATGGAAGCAAGAGCAGTACAGAGAGATAATAAGTGCGATACAGGACTTCAGCAACGAATATTTCAATACACTGAAACCTGCGACCGATATGAGGAATTCCAGCATATACAACGCATTCACGGTCAAATATAACGGGCTGGATACAAATCCTTACTTCACGGCTTCAGCGGGCTCAGGAGCGAAAGCCGGCGACTATACGATAAAAAACATTGTGACCGCCAAGGCCGCCAGGGTAAATGGCTCGGTGGCTGCAGGAAGCTTGCTTGGCAGTGCCCTGACATCAGATAAAATAAGCAGGATCAGCAGCACGGCCGGGAACAATGTATTTGCCGTTGAATTCAACGGAGTCAAGAGAAATATCGTTTTGTCCGGCGGATTTACCAACATAGACGATCTTAAAGCAGACCTGCAAAACAAGCTGGATGAAGCGTTCGGAAGCGGCAAGATCACTGTGGAGGCAGCAGGGAACAGACTTTCGCTTGAGACCAGCAGCACAAACACACTGAAAGTTTCCAATACCATGAACGAAGGGTACAAGGCGATATTCAACAGCGACCTGGGTTCCGGGATCACCTTGACAGGACAGAACAATAAATTCAGGATCGCTCTTGGTTCAGAGCAAAAAGAATTCGAATTAACTCCGGGAGAGGTGTATGCTGATGCCGATGCTCTTGTGCAGGTGATACAGACCCTGGTGGATGATGCTGGGCTTGGGTTTGGAGAAGGCAAAATAACAGTTAAAGTCGATAATAACAGGATAGTCCTGGAAAGCGCAGATCCCGATATAACAGTCTCGGCATCAGCGGTTGAAAACAAGGGGCTTGAAGCAACAGGACTGGACGTTGCCAACAGATCCAACAAGCTGGATCCCGATGCCAGCATCTATGATATAAGGGGCAGCTTTGCCGTGCCTCTCGCCATCGACGAAAACAATACTGAGATCAGCTTTGAAATCAACGGTCAGAGCTTTAGCTTCGATGCGAAAACAACATCCATGAACAAAATAATGGCAGCAGTCAATGCCAACGCGGCTGCGGGTGTCAGGATGAGCTACGACAGCCTCAACGACAAATTCGTGCTCGAGTCGAGGGAGACCGGCGTTACAGCAAGGATAGATGCAGGAGACAACAGCGGAGGACTTCTCGGATCGCTGGGACTGGAGGCAACGGATATAAGGGGTCGGGATGCAAGCATAACATATGATGACGGTATCAACGGTGAGCAGACGATCACACGTTCCACCAACAGCTTCAATGTCAACGGCATAGTCTTCAACCTGAAGAAAGACTTCGAAGGTGCTGTCGAGCTTTCGGTATCTTCCGATCCGTCAAAAGCCGTCGAGCTTATCAAGGGCTTTGTTGAAAAATACAATGATTTGCTGGACAAGCTCAATGCTAAGCTTTCAGAGAAAAGAGAATACGATTATGAGCCTTTGACGGACTTGCAAAAGGAAGCAATGACCGAGGATGAAATCAAAAGGTGGGAAGAAAAGGCGAAATCAGGACTGCTCAGCGGCGACAACATCCTCCGGTCCATAGTGACAGGGTTCCGCAATGCCATGATAGGAGCTGTTGAGGATGCAGGGATGACACTTGCTGATATAGGTATAAAATCCAACAGCTGGGTGGACAGGGGCAAGCTATACATAGATGAAGACAAGCTGATGCAAGCACTGGCTGATAACCCGAATGAGGTTTTCAACCTGTTCACGAAACAGTCGGATGTCTCTTATAATTCAGCAGTCGGGAATGCGGAGGCGAGAGCCCGGAGATTCAGAGAATCCGGACTTGTATACAGGATTTATGATGTGATCCAGGACAATATCCGGACAAATACGATCGGCGGACAAAGGGGTGCCCTGCTGGAAAAGGCAGGTATGACTGGTGACAGGTCATTATTCAACAACACACTGTATCACCAGATATCCGATTATGACAGGAAGATAGATAAGCTGAATGATGAGCTCATCATGAAGGAAAACCAGTATTATATCCAGTTTGCACAACTGGAGAGACTGATCAGCGAAATGAACAACCAGAGTATGTGGCTGGCGCAGCAGTTTATGAGATAGACCAATAACATAAAACAGAAAGGCAGAAGGTGTTGAAATGGTTACATCAAACGCGTACGATACTTACAAGCAAAACTCAATCTTAACAGCAAGTCCCGAAGAACTGACACTGATGCTTTACAACGGGCTGATCAAATTCATCATGATAGCCCAGAGGGCAATCGAGGAGAAAGACATCCAGAAAGCCCACGACAACATAATCAGAGCAGAGGACATCCTCCACGAGTTCAAGGCAACTCTTGACATGCAGTACGAGGTGTCCCACAATCTGGCACTCCTGTATGATTACTTCCTCGACAGGCTTTTTGAGGCAAACATAAAGAAAGACGCCGACATATTGGATGAGGTCCTCCACTTTGTCAGGGAGCTTCGGGACACATGGGCAGAGGCTATGAAGATAGCAAAACAGCAGAACAAGAAAGCCGTGGGTGCGGAGAAATAGGCATGGAAAGCAGCCGGATACGGCAAAATATACACATCACAGAAACAATGATATTGCAGAGGGCTTATGGCAAATGATAGCATGAATTATTTCGGTAAAATGACGGAGCTTCTGGTGGCGAAAAGGTCACTGCTCACTGAAATATTGAAACTGACCAGAGAGCAGACTTCGGTTATAGAAGAAGGATCGCTGGACAAGCTGCAGAAGCTGATAGAAGAAAAACAGAAAAGGATAGACAAGATAGACAAGCTGGATGAGAAATTCACCGTGTACATGGAAAAGCTCAAAGCAGCTGCCGGAGTGAAAGACCTTGGCGAACTGGAGGCAGCCCGCTTTCCGGGAGCAGAGGGACTGAAGCAGGCCACGGCTGAGGTCATGACACTTCTGGGCGAAATCAGCAGCGTTGAGAAGGTCAACAATGCAAAGAGCAAGGAATTGCTTGAAAAGCTTGGCTCACAGATCAAAAGATTAAACCAGGCGAAAAAGCTGAGCAATGCATACAACAAGCCGGACGCTGCCGGACCGTCTTCGTTCTTTGTGGATAAAAAGAAATAAGCCTGATAAATAAATGAGCGGGCCCATCGGTCCCGCTTTTTTAATGCCAGGAGAGGATCCGGTGTCGATACCGGAGGTCCTTCCATAAGGAAAGCCGCCGTCCATATTCGTCAGTTCGGATATACCCTTTCAAGGAAAGAAAACACCTTTTCCATATACATGTCCCTGTTTTCCATATAGCCGCTGGCGTGTCCATCGTATTCCGTTTGCCAGAATTCGGCACCGGAGGCGTTCTGCGCAGAATATTCCTGGTACAGTTCAATGGAATTTATGACCGGTATCACGTCATCTTTGCGGCTGTGTATCAGCATCAGGTGAGGCAGGTTTTCTGCCGTCATGACATTGACCGGGCTTGCGTCTTTCAGCTTGAAGCCGCCTGTCACACCGAACGCAAAAGCTATGGTCCTGTTGAACGGGAATGACGGTGTGCCTGTCAGTTTGTGAAGGCTGCTGTGGAAATAGCTTTTCATGTCTGAATACGGGCTGTCTGCGATGACAGCATCCACCAGCGCCGTGCCGTCTGCCTGTGTACTCTCAGCACATGCAAGGATGGCCGCGGAGGCCCCTGTGGAAAATCCCATCAGCGTGATATCACTGTAACCCTGGGACCTGACATATTTTATTGCTGCTTTTACATCATCTTTTTCATAATATCCGAAGGTGCAGTCCTTCCCGTCTGATTCACCGGAGTTCCTGAGATCGAAGGTGAAAACGCTGTAGCCGCGGTTCATGAATTCTTTTATCAGGTCCACCGTATCCACTCCGAACTGAAGCCTGTTCTTGCCGTATGAATGCACCAGTATGACCGCCCGGTTACTGTTTTTGACCTGGAAAAGCCAGCCCTTCAGGACGATCGTGCTGTCGGCCCCTTTAAAGCTGATATCCCTGTACTCTGGCACTATATTGGAGGAAAAAGCATCTATCGGCTTTTTGTCAGGATGCAGCAACTGCCAGCTCTTGTAAGCTGAAACCACGATCACAGCCGCTATTGCGATAAGAAGAAGGATAATTGCACCTATTATCACATAACGGGCTCTGCGTGTCTTCTTCACTGTATATGTAACTCCTGTGATCCTCATCTTTCAAAATACCTCCATATTGCTGACCGGGTCCGGTACATCTTATGTTTACCATTATTATATTTTTTATTATAAACAATGTAAAGGTTGCCCGGCACACATTGGTATACTGCGAAATATGCCGCATTATCCGCTGTACACAGAGGATTATTTCCCGAATAACAGATTTTCTTGCATGCTCCATTTTCTGCTTAAATACTACATTTGACAAGATATTATATTATAAAAAAGAAAATATTTACAGAAAGTATAGAATATGGTTGTGTTTTGTGATAGAATAGGCCACACACTCCAATGTAAATTAATAACAAAAAATGCAGCAAATAGCGATAGCTGCAACAGATGAGCTGTGGGGGATCATCATGCGGACTGGAGATTATTTTGCAGAAAAATACCTTATTGAGAGGGTACTCGGCAAAGGCGGGATGGGGACCGTCTATCTTGCAAGAAACGTCAGGACAGGTATGTATTGGGCGATCAAGGAAATCGACAGAGAACCCGGAGTCGATGTGGTAATGCCTGCAGAGCCAAACCTGTTGAACAGGCTGGATCACCCGGCACTGCCCAGACTGTATGATATCGTTGAGCAGGACGGGAAACTGTACATAATAACAGATTTCATCGACGGTATTTCACTGGATAAAAAGCTCGAAGCTGAGGGGAAAATAGCGGAAGAGACCATCCTGGACTGGGCGATCCAGCTTTGCATGGTATTGGACTATCTCCATTCGATAAAGCCCAATCCCATTATTTACAGGGATATAAAGCCATCCAACATCATGCTGACAGAGAGCGGAAAGCTCAAGCTGATAGATTTCGGTACTGCCCGTGAATACAAGCCCATGTCGGATGCCGACACCGTTTACATCGGCACCCGCGGATACGCCGCACCTGAACAGTTTGGCACCGGGCAGACCAGTGCTGCATCTGACATCTACAGCCTCGGGGTGACGCTCCACCATCTTGTGACAGGCAAAAGCCCCGTTGAACCGCCATACAGGCTTGAACCCATCAGATATTATGACGACAGCCTGTCTCCTGAGCTGGAAGCCATCATATCAAAGTGCACCTGCGAATCGGCCTCTGACCGGTATCAGAGTGCAGCCGAGCTGCTGGCGGATCTGACTGCGGTCCGGGACGGGAGGAGTCCCGAGCATGTCCATGACCCAAAGCCCCATGAGCAGCGGAGCCTGTACAGTATTCGGGTACAGCCTCTTTATCAGATTTCCCGGGGGTCTGCGCATGAAAAAACTTTTGCCGACACGGGGGAAAATGTGCGTGAAAATGACGGCCGTGGTGCGGAGCCATGGAATTTAAGAGATATATCGTCTTGTACTGGTATGCAGACCGGAAGCCATATCGGCATTCCGGACACAGAAACAAACACATGTGGTGCCAATGTCAGCAGTTCGGATATGTGCGATGGCGGATCTGTACCGGATGAGGAAAATCCGGAAAGCAGCCCGCCGATGTACAGCTTCAGGAGGATGGTCATAACCGTATGGGACAATGCCGAGTTCGGATGTGAACTGGCATATACTGCAGCAAAGCTTACCGGGAGTGAAGTGCTTCTTGCAGATCTCGACCTGCTGGCACCAAAAGCCGACCTTATCCTCAATGTGAGCAAGTATACGCCCCAGCTGGCCAGGCATGATACGCCCGGACATTCAGGACTGGATCTCGTCATGGACGCTGCCGCCAGGAAGGTACTTACATCAGCCCTGTTGAAGAGGGCAGCAGTGATGAGAAAAGATATGAAGAATCTCTATATCATCACAGGGAACTACAGGCTGGACAATTATGAATACTACAGCGAAGACAGTGTAACGCACCTTGTGGATAAATGCTACCGCCATTTCGACATCACAGTGCTGCTGGCAAACCGTTCGATCTATGATGCATTTACACTGGCCGCTCTGTTAAGATCAGACGTCAATATTGCAGCAGTTAAGGCTGAGATAGGCCAGTTGCGTGAATTCAATACATATATAGCATTCCTGAACGATAAACAGCATCTTCCGCCGGAGAACACCAAATTCGTCCTCTTTGAATATGACAGGGCTGCTGACCTGAGCGAAGCGGAAGTCGCACAGGCGACGCAGGGCAATCTGCTGGGTACGGTATCATACAGCAGGAAGCGTGTACTGTACAGAAACTTCAGGAGTGCATATGTAAGCCACATGGAAAAGGATGTGCTCAGGGACTACTCCCGAATACACAAAAAACTTGGTTTCCTGCCGTCGGCAGGTGCAGTATCAGGGCTGAGAATGTTCGGGAACCTGGTTGACGGTGTTAAAAAAAGAAAGAGCAAGCTCTCGGAGGGATAACAGTATGCCTGTGGTCAAATCACATCATAAGCTGTTTTTTGAAAAAGAAAATACGGCTGAGAAGGTCAGCCATGACATAAGTGCTGTCGTGTCCGCCATCACCAATGACATTCTGAGGGAATGCCCGTCGCTGGTAGCGGATGTGTCCGCCGGACGTGCTCCGGGAAGTGCCCTTGAGACAGCGATCATAAAAGACATAGACCTGCACAGATACCATTACGGCACAGGCAGGGATGAACTGATAAGAAAGGTCATGGACTTCATGTTTGGGTATGGCGAACTCCAGCCCTATATAGATGATGAGGATATAACTGATATCGACGGCACGTACTATGACCAGTTTGTCATAAAAAGGCACGGAGTGCGCAGTAAAATACCTGTCAACTTTGGCAGTGAAAAAGTATTCGACACCTACTGCAAGCTTGTGGCGATCCGCAACGGCGGGATACTCAACGAAAACGACAGCCACTGCAGAGTGACCGATGAAAAGAACAGGCTGCGGATCAATGTCTCCATCAGACCCAGGAATATATCGAGCCCGGCCATCAGCATACGCAAGCACAGAAAAAACAGCTACACCATAGAAGATCTGAAACGGATCGGGATGCTGGATGACGAGCTTGTAAGCCTGCTGAGGAAGCTGGCGGCCAGTGACGCTTCCATACTCTTCTGCGGGAAGGGGGCAGCAGGCAAGACTACGCTGATGCGGGCTTTCATAAACATACTGCCGGAAATGGAACGAGTGCTCATCGTAGAATCTGATGCTGAGATCTATCCGGACAAGCCCTATTGCATCGAGCAAAGGATAAAAAAGCAGAATGAGGGAGGAAGGCCTGTTACTCTTAAGGATCTCGTAAAAGACGGTTTGACAATGAGTCTCGACACCTATTGTGTTGGAGAGATAACAGGGGACGAGGCATGGGAATTCGTAAAAGCGGCTTTCTCAGGTCACAGGGGTATTGCTACTACCCACTCCGAAAGTGCTGCGGATTCGTTAGGGCGATTGCTCACACTGAGCAAGGGAGCCAATATAGGTGAAAGCGAGAAGACGATCAAGGAAATATTGGGCAGGAGCATAAACATTATATTCTACCTCAGGGAATTTCGTGTGGTGGAGGTCCTGGAGGTATGCGGATATGACGGGCAGGCAGACAAATTCATCTATAAAAAGCTGTACCTCGGGGAATGAGGGGTGATATGGATGATCAAAAGCCTTTTTGAACGGATCGGGCTGCTTTATATAGAAAAATCGAACATAAGGCATTACATACCATTTATGAATATCTATATCCTGATGCTGGTGGTATTGCTGATATTCATATCTGTTTACAGGTATGTTTCCGCGATACTGAGATTCGCTCCATCGGCAGCAGTGATAAGCTGCATCCTGGCCATGACCCCGCTGTTTCTGCTGGAACTGCTGGCAAGGTACAATGCGGAAACCATCCGGAAGAGGCTGTCCGAATATATTTCGGTGCTCAACAGATGGTGTTCGGTGAAAGAAAATATCATGTATGCATTTGAAAAGTCCCTCGAATCCAATATCGGTGAGCCGTTGCAGACATTCATCAGGGATATGGTCATACAGGTAAACCGGGGGATGGATCCGTGTGAAGCTCTGGATATGCTGCAGATGAAGGTGGACGATGCCCAATTCAGTGATTTTATCGTGAATATCAAACTTAGCATCAGGCACAGGGGTGACATAAAGAAACTGCTTACAAACCTGGAAAACCAGTTTTACAAAATAGATGAGGAATACAACAGGCGTAAGATTTCCACGTACAGGGACAGGGTAGTGATCTATGCCATCATGTTTGCCGTTTTGCCCCTGTCATACTTTTTCATAAACATGTCTCCGAAGGTAAGCGGCTTTTACCTGGAGACAGTCAACGGCAAGCTCCTGCTGATGGTATTCAGCATCATGTATGCGCTTGGTTTTTACCTTGCTGCAGGCATAACCAGGTTCAGGAGCCGGTGAGACAAAGGAGGATATCGTGCTGGATCATATCGCTGCTTTATACCAGGAAAACAGGATCATGTTTATGCTGCTGGCGGCGGCCAATGTGCTGCTGGGTGTATTGCTTTCCAGAAAAGCCGTATTGGCATGCTCCGGCCGTGTGGCTGAAGCAATGGGAGCAAGGAAACCTGCCATGTCATTATACATGCGCTGTTCGATGGCAGTTGAGCAGAGTCTGGCAGCCTGTGAGAAAAGGATCGGAAAGAAAAATATATACAAAAAGGCCGGCGAAAAGATGCGGAAAGCCGGATACAGAGGGAAATATGCCCCTGTCATGTACATTCTGGCCAGGTATGTGCTATCGGCGGTGATATTCCTTGGGGCCTTGTATGCCAACTATCCTGATCTCATCAGACCGATCGCCTCAGTGGTCCTGATAAACTCTGTCATAACCGCTGTGATATCATCCCGTAAACGCAAAGTAAACCTGCGGTTCCAGAAGTATATATACAAGATATATAAGTACCTGCACAATCAGATATCATCGGGCATCAAACCCACCGATGCCGTGAGGACCGTTTATGAGACGACGGATGACAGTGAGATCAGGGATGTACTCATAAGACTGGCTGCAAGATATGAGCTGACACTGGATATCGACAATGCCCTGGAAGAGCTCCGGTCCAGCTTTGACTCCCATGAAGCCGAGACGCTGTGCCTGGCACTGAAACAGGGGGTGGAAACCGGTGACAACAAGGAACTGCTTGCCAAGCAGGAAGATATCATGTTCAAGAAATATTTCAACTACATCCAGGCAGAGACCGACAGCTGCAGAAACAGAGGCGTTGCAGCTGCGGCAGTATTCGTTGCCATAATAGCTGTAATGATAATCATCCCTATGCTTGACGAATTGAGCCAGGCAATAGGGAAGATATTTATAAACTAATGGAATGGAGGATGTGGAATGAAACTTATAAAATCGTTCAGAGACAGATTTATTGACCGGCAGGGCGGATTCGGCCTCAATGAGCTGCTTGGCATAGCAGCAGCGCTGATAATAGCTGCTTTCATCATCATTCCCAGCATGCAGGATTTTGCCGAGAGCCTGATGGAGGGCCTTGGACGATGGTGGGAAAACACAATTACGAACAGGATTTTTCCGACTTCCGTATAAAGGGGTGCTTCCATCATGCCCGTCAAACCTGTGCTGACAGGGATAATGCTCATATTCGTCGTCTTTCTGCTCGTGTACATGGTGGAGTTTTTTATACCGCTGTCTGTCAAAGCCGACATCGACATGATCTGCAGGAATGCCCTGCTGAGCATGGAAAATGCCGGAGGAATGACCAGCGATAAAAAACGGGAACTGAAAGCTGAGCTCGAGAGCAGAGGGCTTACCGGTGTAGTCATAACAGCTACGGAAAATGCAAAGCAGGGCGGTCAGCTCACACTGCGCGTAGAAGGAGATTACACCTACAACAGGATAACTTCGCTTTTTGGCAGAGGCGATGTGACTTTGAGGATGGTGTATGACAAGTCAACCATGTCCCGAAAGGTGGTCAATTGAGACAGATGAAAAAGCACAGCCGGGAGAGAGGGAGCGCAGTCACACAGACCGTATTGATGGCGGCGGTCCTGATATTTATCATAATGCCGGTCTTTTCGGCGGTCATCGAAAAATATATACTCATGGAGAAGGCGAGGGTCATCACGGATTCGGTGGACATGACCAATATCTCGGCTTACAATGCACTGTCCAGTGCAGAACTGGGGAAGGTGCGCATTGGTGCTGAGCGTTCCGATATCCTGGAGATATACAGGCACATATTGAGTATAAATCTGAGGCTCAATGATGATCTGGAACCGCAGCCGGATTCAGTAGCTGAGGGCTGTGTTGAAGTATTGTCGCTGGAGATATTCAGCAGCGATTTCCCTGCCCACTGCCCCGAAGGGGTACCAATAACCAGGCCTGCTGTCCACAGCACCATCCGTGTGCCTGTCAGGCCGTCGCTCTACAGAGGCATCATCCTCGGAATGCTGGGCAGGGAGTATGTCGACATAATAGTGCATGTTGATACGGAAATACCGGTCAACAACTAAAATATCAAAATGCGGGTGTAATTATGAGGAGATATGGCTGGATTTGCGGGGCTCTGGTGATAATCATCCTGCTTGCCGTGATCGAAATGAAGATAATTTCAAATGCTTCCGGGTACGAAGCCGGCGAAAAGGTCGTTGTTGCATTGCGGGATATCAGCAGGGACACCGTTATAACAGACGAAATGCTTGAGATCAGGGAAATCAGCAGCGGCGCCGTACACAGGGATGCCGTCAGGAATATCGGTGAAGCTGTCGGTCTGAGAGCAGCTGCTGACATCTACAGCGGCGAAGCATTGTTAAAGAGCAGGCTGACAGACAAAGCGGCTGATGCGGTGGAAGTGCTGAACAAATCCAACAGGCTGTTTTGCATAAAGCCAGAATGGGATCAGGCAAATGCATGGCAACTGGAAAAAGACCAGTGTGTTGATGTGGTGTTTATACCCAATCATCTGAAGCAGGACAATACATGTCCTGAAGCCGCAGGCGTGGTCAGTGTGCTGCCTGCTCAGACGGGGATAAAAGTGATGAAGAATATCAGGATAGCAGGGTTTGTGGACGAAGACGGGGAAATCGTAAAAAGCGGTGAGGATGAGAAAATCCCGAGGTATATTATATTTGAGGTCACCCAGGAACAGGCTGTTTTCCTTGCATATGCAAAAAGCAACGGGAGACTTGAACTCTCTGGAATACCAAATCGTGAATAAACCAAACCATACCACTTTCAAAGGAGGGGCCAAAATGGCGGAACTGAAGTATGAAATCAAAAAGCACATCGGAGTGATCGGTGAAGGCACCAAAGGATGGAAAAAGGAAGTTAACCTTGTCAGTTGGAACGAGAGAAAACCCAAGCTGGATATCAGGGACTGGGACGAAAACCATGAGAAAATGGGCAAGGGAATAACGCTGAACAAAGGAGAAGTGGAGGAACTAAAGAAACTCCTGGCAGCGTTCGATCCCGAGGAAATGGAGGCCTGACGGCCTCTGTTTTTTTGCCGGTCCGACACGGGGACAGGATGAAGGTCCTGTCCCCGTCACTTTTCAAGAACTGTCCCCAGTGCTATAATCTAAGATGAAAGCAGAGGTGATTTGATGGATAAGCTCCTGCCGAAGGCGTGGGAAGGACTGCTGAACTCTTCGAATTTCTTGCCGGTGATAATACAGACTATTGAAAGGATCCAGGATTCCACCTGGTCCATGGAACCCAACAGGCATGATAACTATGAAATGGTATATATGAAAAAGGGCTATGCGGTATTTGAGATATCCGGCCAGAAGGTCGAGATGGGTCCCAATGACATTGTGATCATCAAGCCCATGCAGTACCACAAGCTCATTGTCAAATCCGAAAGCGGATGCGAATTCATCGTTCTCTACTTCACCTTTGAAAACAGGATAAATGGTGAGCATGCCCAGATCCCGGCAGAGGACTTCCTCAATTTTGTCAGCAATAAGGGAGAAAGCCCGTATATATCACTGAAAGTAAGCCCCAAAAATGAGATAGTGGTCCTGCTGAACAGGATATTGAAAGAGAGGAAGAGTTCGGAGCCGGGCAGTGAATTCCTCAACTATCTGCTTATCATGGAGCTGTTCGTGCTGCTTTCACGCGCTCTGAAGATGGAGTGGGAAAACAGCGTAAAGCTCAAAAGTTCCAAACTCAAGGAGCTTATAGATATATCCATCAACTATATCCACAACAATTTCGAACGGGACATCTCACTGGGAGATATAGCAAAATATGTTTTTCTGAGCCCGAGCTATTTCACCAGGGCCTTCAAGGAACAGACAGGCATGAGTCCCATCAGTTATCTGCTCAAGATCCGCATAGAGAGAGCCAAGGAGATGCTCGTGGACACAGGCCTCAAAATAAGCGACATCGCACTGAGTGTAGGATTTTCAAATCAGCAGCGTTTCAATGAAATGTTCAAGAAATATGCCGGTCTGACGCCTTTGCAATACAGGAAACAAAACACCAGGTAGTATTTTCAAAGGACAAAAAACATTCATATTGACCTGTTATTTCAATAAGTATCAGGAAGAATCACATCGTTTCAGGCATTATTATATATACTAGGGTTAGATATTGGTTTTGACAGTTCCGGAAGCATCAGATCAGTGAAATATAAACGGGGGACGGACGCTGTCAGCATCGGACAAAGCATCCATATGCGGAATGGTTTCCGTTTCCTGACAGATATCACAGCAATTATCTAACATTTTTGATAATACATGATGGACCAGCATTCAGCCGAATGGGAGGGATATTTGTGACCAGTAAAAACACAATGGCAAAAGGCATGACAATGACACAGAAAATACTGGCAGATCATGCAGGATTGGAGAGAGTAGAGGCAGGACAGCTGATCAAAGCGAGACTCGATATGGTGCTCGGAAACGATATCACTACTCCTGTTGCAGTGAAGGAGTTCAGGAAGATAGGCAAAGACCGGGTGTTCGACAGGAACAAGATAGCCATCGTACCCGACCACTTTACTCCCAACAAGGATATAAAGTCCGCAGAGCAGGTCAGGTTCATAAGGGAATTTGCCCGCGAGATGGACATAGTCAACTTCTTCGAGGTCGGGCGCATGGGCGTGGAACACGCACTGCTGCCTGAAAAGGGGCTTGTGGTGCCCGGAGATGTGGTCATAGGGGCCGACTCGCATACATGCACATATGGGGCTCTTGGAGCTTTTTCCACCGGCATTGGGAGTACTGACATGGCAGCCGGCATGGCCACGGGGGAAGCCTGGTTCAAAGTGCCGGAAGCCATCCGCTTCGTGCTGACGGGCAAGCCGGGCAGATGGGTGAGCGGCAAGGACATAATACTCCATATCATAGGCATGATCGGCGTTGACGGAGCCCTGTACAAATCCATGGAGTTCACAGGGGACGGGCTGAAACACCTTTCCATGGACGACAGGTTCTCCATGGCCAACATGGCTATAGAAGCCGGTGCTAAAAACGGCATCTTTGATGTGGACGAAAAAACCATCGAATATGTAAAAGAGCACTCCACAAAGCCATATAAAGTCTATAAGGCCGATGAAGACGCGGAATACTGCTGCGAGTACGTCATCGATCTGAGCACTGTCAAGCCTACAGTAGCGTTCCCGCATCTGCCGAGTAATGCAAGGACCATAGACAAAGTCGGCGATATCAGAATAGATCAGGTAGTCATAGGTTCGTGCACCAATGGAAGGATAGAGGATATGAGAGCGGCGGCCCAGGTCCTGAAAGGGCGTACCGTGCATCCTGATGTGCGCTGCATCATAATACCGGCTACCCAGAAAATATGGAAGCAGTCCATGGATGAAGGTCTTTTCGACATATTCATAGAAGCCGGTGCCGCTGTCAGCACACCGACCTGCGGACCTTGTCTGGGCGGCCACATGGGCATACTCGCAAAAGGCGAACGGGCTGTTGCCACCACCAACAGGAATTTTGTCGGAAGGATGGGACATCCGGAAAGCGAGGTTTATCTGGCAAGCCCTGCTATTGCAGCGGCATCGGCAGTTGCCGGCAGGATCGCTTCGCCCGATGAACTGTAAAAGCCGGATAGATGGACGGGAGGTAATGGAATGAAAGTACAGGGCAAAGTAATAAAATATGGAGATAATGTGGACACTGACGTAATAATCCCTGCAAGGTATCTGAACACAAGTGACCCGAAGGAACTGGCGGCGCACTGCATGGAGGACCTTGATCCGGGATTCGTAAAAAAGGTACAGAAAGGCGACATAATGGTGGCAGGTAAGAACTTCGGATGCGGCTCATCAAGAGAGCATGCTCCTATTGCCATCAAGGCTTCAGGGATATCCTGCATCATAGCAGAGACATTTGCCAGGATATTCTACCGCAATGCCATCAATATCGGGCTTCCCATCGTAGAGTGTCCGGAAGCGGCCAGAGACATCAGTGACGGTGATGTGGTCGAGGCAGACTTCGATACCGGTACCATCGTCAATAAGACAAAGGGCAGATCGTACAAGGGAGTGCCGTTCCCTGAATTCATGCAGGAGATCATCAGGGCTGAAGGGCTTGTCGGATACATCAGGGATCAGGGCTGATGTATACTAAAGCGGCATAGGGAGATACCGGTGCCGTATTGTGTCGATAGCCGGCTCCGCACATACGGATGATATCGCGGGTATCATGCGGAGATGCCGGGCAGACTTTGGAACAGGAGGAAGGATCTTTGAATTATAAAATCACAGTAATAAAAGGCGACGGGATAGGTCCGGAGATCATCGACCAGACCATCACTGTCCTTGAAGCAGTAAGTGAAAAATGCGGCATCAGCTTCACCTTCAAAGAAGAGATGATGGGAGGCTGCGCAATAGACAAATATGGGGTGCCGCTGCCGGAGTCCACGCTGAAGACATGCAGAGAGAGCGATTCTGTACTGCTTGGCGCCGTCGGAGGCCCCAAATGGGAAGGGTTGCCGGGCGACAGGACGCCTGAGGCGGGACTGCTGGGTATACGGGCAGGACTCGGTCTGTATGCGAATCTCAGACCGGCGGTCATTTATGAAGCGCTGAGAGAAGCGTCCCCTCTGAAGCCCGAAATAGTTGAAGGAAAAATAGACATCCTTGTCGTCAGGGAGCTGACAGGCGGTATCTATTTCGGGCAGAGAGGAAGAGAAGAAAAAGGGACGGCAAATGAATGGGCCTATGACACAGAAAGGTACTCTGTGGCCGAAATAGAGCGCATAGCGAGGACTGCTTTCGAGGCTGCTTCCAAACGGCGCGGCATCGTCACATCCGTTGACAAGGCCAATGTACTGGAAAGCTCCAAACTGTGGCGCGAAGTGGTGATAAGGGTGGCGAAGGATTACCCGGACATCACACTGAACCACATGTATGTGGACAATGCCTCGATGCAGCTGATCAGGGACCCGGGCCAATTCGATGTCATTGTAACGACGAACATGTTCGGCGACATACTGTCCGATGAAGCTTCAATGATAACGGGCTCAATCGGAATGCTTCCGTCTGCCAGCCTGGGCAGCGGCAAGCTCGGGCTTTATGAGCCGATCCACGGTTCAGCGCCCGACATAGCCGGACAGGACAAAGCAAACCCGATAGCCACGATACTTTCTGCCGCAATGATGCTTCGCTATTCACTGGAGGAATATGCTGCAGCAGATATCGTAGAAAACGCTGTCAGGAAAGTGCTCGAAAAAGGATACAGAACACCTGATATAGCTTCCTTTGGTGGCAAAGTGGTTGGGACAGCAGAGATGGGAAGGCTGATAGCCGAAGAAGTCAGGGAATACGAACTCTGAAGAAGGCCGGAAGCAAGCGTTCCGGTCCGGTAAACGATACCAGGAGAATATAAAAGCAATGCAGGATTTCAGCTGCATTGCTTTTTATCTTGTAATCAGCTGACATACATCTATTACCATCTATTATCACTTGCTATCATTTCTATCGTTGTCTTTCATTTCTTATTGCAATTTCCGCAATAAAATGCTAGTATAACAAAATACGCCTAATAAAGGTAGACATAATATCCGCACATACGCTAATTAGTTTTGTAAAAATATAACGCAAAAAGCAAAATATTTGATTGAAAGAGCTGTTTTTGGGTATAAATAGAGTCAATATAAGTTGGCGTAAAGCTTGATAATGCTGCATTGGCTAGATGTTGCAATATCTTGCAGCATCAATATCAGGCAGTGCAGTTAAAAAATTAACAAGAATATATGATTTTCCGAATTGCATTATTTATTTTAATCATGTATTATGTTAACATACAATTTTGGGGGATAAATCACTCAAAAGTGAGAACAAACGAAAAAGCAAAACCAATTTCCCGTTTGGCTAAAATAGAAAGGGTGTCATGATGGGGAAATATATCATCAAAAGAGTCCTGCTTGCAGTTGTCACGCTGTGGCTGGTTGCTACGATCACATTCACACTGATGAACCTGGTTCCCGGCGGACCTTTTCTTTCTGAAAAAGCTCCGTCAGAAGCAACATTGAAGGCTCTGAATGAAAAATACGGGCTTGACCAGCCATTAATAGTTCAATACAAGAACTATATGGTCAGGATGCTGAAAGGAGACATGGGGCCGTCGCTCAAGCAGAGAGGGCGTACTGTGAATCAGATAATATCTTCAGGATTCAAAGTATCTGCCCGGGTCGGAGGCCTGTCCGTCCTGCTGGCGGTTCTGGTCGGTGTACCGCTTGGAAGTATAGCGGCATTGAACAGGGGGAAATGGCTCGACAATGTCATCATAGTATTATCGACCTGTGGTATAGCCGTACCAAGCTTTGTGGCTTCAACTGTACTGATGATGATATTCAGTGTCACGCTGAAGCTGCTGCCGACATTCGGGCTGTCATCGCCGCTGCATTACATTATGCCGGTCATGGCTCTCTCGTTTTATCCGGCATCCTACATTACCAGACTGATGCGCTCGAGCATGCTGGAAGTGTTGGGGCAGGATTATATGAGGACAGCAAGGGCAAAAGGGCTGTCGCAGTTTACGATGCTGTTCAAGCACGCACTGCGGAATGCGATCCTGCCGGTGGTTACGTACCTGGGGCCATTGCTTGCCTACACGCTGACAGGAAGCTTTATTGTTGAGAAGATATTCACGATACCCGGACTTGGCAGCGACTTCATCAGTTCGATAACAAACCGGGATTATACGCTGATAATGGGGACTACTATCTTCCTTGCCTCGCTGATAATCGTCATGAATTTGCTGGTCGACATTGCGTACAAGCTGATAGACCCGAGAATCAAGCTTAAATAACAGGACAGGATAAAAACCGGTCTCAGAAGAACGGGCCGGAACCATGGAAGCACGGACTAAACAGTAACAGGGAGCGAAAAAATGATGAAGGAGAAAAAACCATTCAGCTTGCAGCTAGATGTTTCAGACTTTTTGCCGGCTGACAGTCAGGAGAAGGAAAGCCTGGTGGTCATGCGCAAGAGTGTCAGTTTCTGGCGTGACGGCCTGCGTCGGTTCAGAAAGAACAAAATAGCTATGACAAGCCTTATAGTGATAATAATAATCATGATATTCGCATTTATATTACCCAGTTTCTACCCTTATTCGTATGAACAGCAAATAAGGGGAAGTGAGAATCTGGCACCGATGCAGTATTCGCAGCAGGAGCTTGAGCTGATTGCTCAGGGGCAGAAAGTATTTCCCCATATTCTCGGAACGGATTCGCTTGGGCGTGATATCATGATCCGCCTTATGATAGGCAGTCGTGTATCGCTGCTGGTAGGTATCGTAGCCAGTGTGCTCGTGCTATTGATAGGCTCGCTTTACGGCTCCATCGCCGGGTACTTCGGCGGCAAGGTGGATATGATCATGATGCGTCTGGTGGATATCATATACACTGTGCCGGACATACTGATCATCATACTGCTGATGGTTACGTTGAAATATCCGTTGGAAAGTCTGGCAAACAATGTGCCGGGCTTCGACTGGATCAATACCATAGGGGTCGGGCTCATATGTATTTTTATTGTGTTCTCGCTTCTCTATTGGGTTGGGATGGCCAGGATCATCCGAAGCCAGATACTGACACTAAAGGAGCAGGAATTCGTAACAGCGGCGAAAGCATTGGGAGCAAGCCACGGCAGGATAATAAGGAAGCACCTTCTGACCAACTGCATGGGTACGTTGATCGTAACGACCACATTGCAGATACCGTCATCCATTTTTACGGAAAGCTTCCTAAGCTTTATCGGCATAGGCGTTGCGGCACCGATGCCGTCACTTGGCTCGATGGCTTCACAGGCCATCGGGGGGATAACATCATATCCCTACAGACTGCTGGCACCTGCTATCATGATCAGCCTGATCATCCTTTCGTTCAATCTTATCGGGGACGGGCTGAGGGATGCCTTCGACCCGAAGCTCAAGAACTGACTGAACGGGCGGGAAGCCCGAATAGCAGGCTGAAGAACTGTTGGACTGATGAATTGAGGTGAAACAATGGGCAAAACACTGGTTGATATAAAAAATCTGCGGCTTTCCTTCTTTACACCGGCGGGTGAAGTGAAGGCATTGAACGATATCTCGATAAAGATGGAAGAAGGCGATGTGCTCGGGATCGTCGGAGAAAGCGGCAGTGGAAAGAGTGTTACCGCATACTCGCTTATGGGGCTGGTCCCGTATCCCGGACGCATAATTGGAGGGACTATAGATTTCAACGGACACAGGATCAATGAAATGACCGAAGAACAACTGCGGGATATCAGGGGCAATGAGGTGAGCATCATATTCCAGGATCCGATGACAAGCCTGAACCCTGTATATACCATAGGCAATCAGATAATGGAAGTGATCCTGCTGCATACCGACAAGGATAAAAAGCAGGCCTGCGAAAGGGCTGTTGAGCTGCTGACGCTGGTCGGCATCAATGAACCTGCGAAAAGAATGAAACAGTACCCGCACGAGTTGTCAGGCGGCATGCGTCAGAGGGTCATGATAGCCATCGCGCTTGCATGTGAACCCAAGCTGCTGATAGCAGACGAACCGACGACAGCTCTGGATGTGACTATACAGGCGCAGATACTGGAATTGATGATGGAACTGAAAAGGAAAATAGGAATGTCCATCATTATGATCACTCACGATCTCGGTATTGTAGCCAATATGTGCCAGAAAATAGCGGTCATGTATGCCGGAAAAATAGTTGAATACGGCACGACCGATGACATATTTTACAATCCCAGGCATGAGTACACGAAGGGATTGCTCAGGAGCATTCCGAAGCTGACGGACAAGGAGCGCAAGAGGCTGGTTCCCATAGAGGGGACACCGGTGGATCTGCTCAATCCGCCTGCAGGATGTCCTTTCGCACCCCGCTGCAGCAGCTGCATGAAAGTATGCCTGAAACGGATGCCGGAATATACGCATATATCCGAAGACCACTACAGTGCATGCTGGCTCCTGCAGAAGGAGGAATTCGAAAAGAGAGGTGAGAGGGCATGAGCAGACTGCTTGAAGTAAATAATCTGAAGCAATATTTCCGCGTCGGAGGAAGCATCTTTCGCCCTAAATATGTCAAAGCTGTCGATGATGTGACCTTTCATATAGATAAAGGAGAAACCCTGGGTCTTGTCGGGGAAAGCGGCTGTGGAAAAACCACCACCGGTCGTACCATCCTCAGGCTCCATGAGCCGACGGACGGACAGATAATCTATGACGGGACAGATATCACAAAAGTCGACATGATGCCTTATCGGCGCAGGATGCAGATAGTATTCCAGGATCCGTATGCAAGCCTTAATCCGAGAATGACTGTTGGAGACATAGTCGGTGAGGCGATAGACATTCACAAGCTGGCATCGGACAAGCATGAGAGGAAAGAAAGGATATATACTATGCTGGAACGGGTCGGTCTGAACAGCGAGCATGCCAACCGCTATCCGCATGAGTTTTCAGGCGGCCAGCGGCAGCGCATCGGCATTGCACGTGCCCTTGCGGTGGATCCGGAATTCATCGTATGTGATGAGCCCATTTCGGCGCTGGACGTTTCGATACAGGCACAGGTCGTCAACATGTTTGAAGAACTGCAGCAGGATCTGGGGCTGACATACCTGTTCATTGCCCATGATCTCAATGTGGTCAAGCATATAAGCAACAGGATCGGTGTCATGTACCTCGGAAAGCTGGTGGAACTGGCAGACAGCTATGAGCTGACATTCCACAACCTGCATCCGTATACCAAATCACTGATTTCAGCTATCCCGATCCCTGATCCTGTTGAAAGCCGCACCAAAAAGAGGATCGTCCTGGAGGGGGACGTCCCAAGTCCGCTGGACCCGCCGACTGGATGCAGGTTCAGGACCAGGTGTCCCTATGCGACTGAAATCTGCGCAGAACAGGAGCCTGAGTTCAGGGAGATCTCAAAGGGACATCATGTTGCATGTCACCATGTCGAGAAGATCAACTGAATGACAGGCATGCAAAAAACAATATTGTATTAAATGCTGCTATTCAGGGGGAATATATCAAAAGGGTAATATTTTGATATAACTCCCGGATATCAGCATTGAAATAAACGGTACATATGTACTGACTAAAAACAGGAGGAATATTTATGAGAAGAAAAGCAGCACTAATTATTGCACTGATCGTGGTTTGCAGCATGGCTCTTACCGCGTGTACAGGCGCAGGAAAAACAGACATGCTCACAATCAATGTCGGACCTGATCCGGACACCATTGACCCGGCACTGAACTCCGCTGTCGATGGCGGTACATTGATTGTCCATGCATTCGAAGGACTAATGAACCTGGACAAAGATGGAGTACCGGTCCCAGGCCAGGCAGAAAATTATGATGTCAGTGATGATGGAACAACTTACACGTTCCACCTGCGCGACGGACTCAAATGGAGTGATGGTCAGCCGGTTACAGCAAATGACTATGTCTATGCCTGGAATCGCGCCATTTCACCTGACACCGCAGCCGACTACGAGTACATCTTTGAAGTGATCGACGGTTACGAAGAAGGGAAACTGAATGTAACAGCTCCCGATGACAAAACTCTCGTTGTCAAGCTGAAAACTCCTGTTCCGTATTTCCTGGAACTTTGCGCATTCCCGACCTACTTCCCGGTGCGCCAGGACATAATAGAGGAACATGGTGAGGCATGGGCAATAGATCCCAAGACTTATATAGGCAACGGACCATACAAGATGATCGAATGGGTACCTGGCTCCCATATCACTTTCGAAAAGAACAAGAACTACTGGAATGTTGAAAAACTTGGCCCTGAGAAGCTCAAATTCGTCCTGATGGAGGACGACAATGCGATACTCAATGCATTCAAGCAGGAAGAGATCCTGTTTGCTGATAACATGCCCAACGATGAAATCGATGCATGGAGAGACAAACCGGAGTTCAACCTCCAGGGACAGCTGGGAACATATTATGTGTCCTTCAACACGCAGAAAGCTCCGCTGGACAACCCGAAGGTCCGTAAGGCCCTCACACTTGCAGTGGATCGCGACTTCATCTGCGTGAACATAGGTAAAGCCGGCCAGCAGCCTGCAGGTGCATTCGTGCCGACAGGACTGTCTGATGCGGATCCAACCAGGGAATTCCGTGACGTAGGTGGAGACTACTATGATCCCTCAGCAGAAGCATACGAAGCCAACCTGGAGGAAGCAAAGAGACTGCTGGCAGAAGCAGGTTATCCCAACGGAGAAGGCTTCCCGACTCTGGAATACCTCTACAACGAGAGCACAGCTCATCAGCAGATAGGTGAAGCTCTGCAGGATATGTGGAAGAAGATCGGTGTCAATGTCACACTGGTTTCACAGGAATGGAACACATTCCTCAACACCCGTAAAAACGGCGAATATGACATCGCGCGCAACGGCTGGCTCGGTGACTATAATGATCCTATCTCATTCCTCGACATGTGGGTCACAGGCAGCGGCAACAACGATGCGCAGTGGAGCAATGTGGAATATGACGAGATCATCAGAAAGGTCAAGACCACGACTGATACTGAGGAGCGCTACAGACTCATGCATCAGGCGGAAGACATAATCTTTGAGGAAAGCATGCTCTGCCCGATATACTACTATGTCGACATATTCCTGCTTAACCAGAAGCTCGACGGATTCTATTCCTCACCTCTGGGATTCAAATACTTCATGTATACATCAATAAAGAAGTAATGCTGCAGGGATAAGACCGATGTAGGATTGAGCTGATAGAAGCCCGATCGACAGAAGGTACCATTGAAAGAAGGCCGGCTCATGTGAGCCGGCTTTTTGATTCAAAGAAACCGAACCGGAATGCAGCGCAGAGGTCATAAATATAACGAAACGGCCCCCATGTCCCGTTCCTGTTCGGAACGAAAACCTGAGAACCGTCCCCGTCGTCTGTCGTTGTCTGAAATTCAGAGCCATCCCCCTGTTTGAGGAGCACCCCGGTTTCAGAACCTTGTGTATCTTCCTTCCACTCTGCCGATTATGGTGATCTCATCGGTTGTGAAATTCTCTTTGTCGATTACTTTGGAGTCTGCTTTGAGAGTAATGGTGCCGTCTTTTTCAGGATAATACCTTCTGAGCAGTGAAATGGTTTCGTAAAAAGCAAGCACAATATCGCCGGCATCCAGTTCTGCAGTTCTGTTGACAAGGATAATATCGTTGTCACCGAAACCACTTTCAGTCAATCCGTCAGCCGGACACTCGCAAACGATATAGTCACCATTTTCTGCCAGGACCTCCGGTGAAAAAGGATGGTACAATTCGATGTTGTAGATATTTGTCAGATCATTGAGATTTCTCTTGCTGATTCTCTTGATCTTAGGTACGAAAACAGGCTTGCTGTACATTTCATCATCCGGAGAAACGAGTTGTATCGACCTTGCTGCTCCAAGCTGCCTTTTTATGACACCCTTCTGCTCCAATCTGTTAAGTATCCCCTGTACGGCTCCCGGGGTCTTTTCACCGACCAGTTCCCCTATTTCACGTACAGTCGGAGGTATACCGTTGGTCTTAATATAAGACTCTATCACCATGTATACCTTCTTCTGCTTAGCTGTAAGACTGCTGTAATTTGCTGCCATTTTATCACCCTTTATATCTATATACTTTACATAATCAAGAAACAGTTTAGCAGAATAATATTAAATAATCAAATTAAAAACTTACAGCACTGTTAAATTAGTACATTATAATGTCTTTACATTAAAATTTAACATATTATTAATATTTTTTTAATATGTTTGTAAAATACCGAGACATGCATACAAGCCGGTCGGTCGGAAAAACTAATATATTGTTACATCCGGACACAGACCGGTGGATATTATGTAAATATATACAAATATTTTCCTGAAATCACTAAGAAAGGAAACGCAGTTGAATGTTCAGGATCCTGAAAAATGTCGAAATTTATAGTCCGGAATATATGGGATTCAGGGATATTCTGACAGCATACGGGAGGATCGCACTGATCTCTGAAAATATAGAACCTGTACGCCAACTTCAGCCGGAGGTGATCGACTGCAGCGGGATGATCGCGATGCCCGGTTTGATCGATCAGCATGTCCACATAACGGGTGGCGGAGGAGAGCAGGGTCCTGGCAGCATAATAGGGCCGATCAGCTCCGGAGATCTGATCAGGGCAGGGATAACAACGGTAGTCGGTGTCCTGGGCAACGACGCTGTGGGCAAGAACCTGCAAGGACTGCTCATGAAGACCAGTTCGCTGGAGACTGAAGGCCTTACTGCATTCATGTACACGGGGAATTATGGTGTGCCGCCTGTCACTATAACAGGAAGAGTGCTTACAGACATCGTGATAATAGACAAGGTAATCGGTGCAGGTGAAATCGCCATTTCAGACTACAGATCCACATATCCGGGGCGCAGTGAGCTTGCCAAACTGGCTTATGAGGCAGTAACCGGCGGGATGCTCAGTGGTAAGGCCGGGATCGTGCATCTGCATGTAGGAGACGGCAAGGATGGACTCATGCCACTAATCGACCTGCTGGAATCAACGGATTTCCCTGTTTCCACATTTGTGCCGACACATCTGAACAGGAGCAGGACATTGTTCGACCAGGCTGTCCGATACCACAAAAACGGGGGTATCATCGACCTCACCGCCGGTGAGGATACAAAGGCCGGGATAAGTGTTCCGCAATGCCTTGCCATGCTCATAGGAAGCGGAGACAATCTCGAGAGAGTGACGGTCTCATCTGACGGAAACGGGAGCGGTGCAGGTCAGTCCCACACAGAGACAGGGAGAGTCATGGCGCTTTTTGAGGATCTCAGGTCCGCAGTCATGGATTACCAGCTTCCACTGGAAACTGTGCTCAAAACCGTGACCGAAAACCCGGCAAAAACCTTGAAACTGTATCCTGCAAAGGGGAAAACAACCGTCGGCAGTGACGCGGACATACTACTGGCGGACAAGGCATCATTAACACCGCGGATGCTGCTGGCACGGGGAAAAATCCTCATGAGGGACGGAAAACCGGTGGAATCATGACGCCGACAAATATTTACACTAAAAAAATGAATATACGGAAACATGGTATATAAGAATAATATCGAGGTGATTGAATGGATAAACCGGACAAGGCCGACAAGACGGGCAGAGCCGCCCCGAAAGTCGTCACGATCCTGTGTGCTGCTTCGGGGTGGGCCGCAGCCGTTGCTTCAGTAATCAGTTACCCATATATTTTTGGCGCTGCAGCCATCATACTAGGCATAAGAGTCAGCAAAGGCGGGAGCAGGATGGGGATGCCGCTCGTTGCAGCCAGCATCCTGCTGATGGCGGCAGGCCTGATGATGAACGGCATGCTGTACGATTATCTGAGAAATGCTGTTGGTATCTGATGCAGATATTGATGCAAGTGCATTATCAGTGACCTGACCGCATATACGGTTACGGCATGACCCGCCAGGGAGACGATGAACTTATGAAAACCGGAAATCTGATAATTATAGGAGGGGCTGAAGACAAGACAGGGGAATGTCTGATTCTGAAGTCATTCGTCGATATTTCAGGAGGATCGAAAGCAAATATCGTAATAATAACTACTGCCACAGAAAATCCCATTGAGGCAGGCGGCCAGTACAAATCATTATTTACCGGCCTTGGAGCAGGCAATGTGGAGTTTCTGAACATTGACACCAGAGAAGAAGCCGGATCTGAGTCCAATGTCAGGATCATATCGGAAGCCTCCGGTATTTTCTTCACCGGGGGAGATCAGCTTCGGATAACGAGCATACTGGGAGGGACCAAAGTATTCGAAATGCTGCATCAAGCCTGGGAATCAGGTGCTGTGGTCGCAGGGACCAGCGCCGGAGCATCGGCCATGAGCAGAACCATGATCGTAGATGGAAACAACAACGATCCAGCGAGGAAATGCACATTAAAGATGGCTCCGGGACTGGGGCTGCTGGAAAAAGCACTGATCGACCAGCATTTTCACCAGCGGGGCAGGATCGGCAGGCTCCTCTGCGGTGTTGCTGAGAACCCGTCGATCCTGGGGATCGGTATCGATGAGGATACGGCTGTCAGGGTATTCCCGGACGATCATTTTGAAGTGATAGGGAGCAATTCGGTAACTGTGGTGGACGGAAGGGACATCGGGAGTTCAAATGTATCTGAACTGATGCCGGATGAAAACCTGGCCATCACCAATGTGATCCTGCACGTACTGCCTGCAGGATATGGATATGACATGATTAACAGAAAGGTCATGAGGGTGGAGGAAAAACAGTGGAAATAGTAAAAATAGAGCCATTCAGAGGCAGAAACATATACAGCCACAGACCTGTTATCAGGGCAGCGGCGGATCTTGGCGAATTATACGATACGCCTACCAGGCAGATAAGCGGATTCAACGACCGGCTGCTGAAAATACTGCCTGGTCTTGCGAAACACGTCTGTTCCCTCGGCTACGAGGGGGGCTTTGCTGAAAGGCTGGCGGAGGGAACATACCTTGCTCATGTAGCCGAGCACATGGTGCTTGAGCTTCAGAGTGTATTGGGCTATGACGTGTACTATGGGAAAAGCAGAGTCACAGAGGATCCGACAGTCTATAATATCATTTTCGAATATAAGAATGAAAAGGCAGCAATCGAGTGTCTGCTGGCAGTCTCGGATATGATAAACATGCTTGCCGCCGGTGAAATGCCGGACATCGAAGGGGTAACCAGGCATCTTTCAAAGGTCGCAGCTGAATCCGACATGGGACCCAGCACCAGGGCATTGTATGAGGAGGCACGCAGGAGAGGTATACCTGTAGTGTGTCTGGAGCATTCAAGCGTTCTGCGGCTTGGTACAGGCAAATACACCAGATACCTTGAGGCTTCGCTGACAGACGGATGCAGTTGTGTCGCGGTAGATATGGCAGGCAACAAACATCTCACCAAGCTGAAGCTTTCCGAAGCGGGTATACCCGTGCCCCGGGGAGACGTGGCCTGCTCATACAGATCTGCAGCAGCCATCGCTTCCGCCATTGGATGGCCTGTGGCAGTCAAACCCTTTGATGCGAACCAGGGGAAAGGAGTATTCACAAACATAACAAGCTTCGCGGAGCTGGAGAGTGCATTCACGGCTGCTTCTGGTTTCAGCAGCGCTGTAATAGTGGAAAGACACATTGAGGGTAAAGATTACAGACTGCTGGTAGCAGGCGGGAAAATGATCGCGGCAGCAGAACGCAGAGCGCCTTTTGTCGAGGGAGACGGGCTGCACACCATCAGGGAGCTGGTGGAGATCGAAAACCGGAATCCACTGAGGGGGGAAGACCACGAAAAGCCTCTCACAGTGATCCGGATAGATGAAATGGCAAGGCAGGTCCTGGCAAAAACCGGCTATAATGCTGACAGCGTGCCAGGCAAGGGTGAAAGGGTATTTCTGCGTTACAACGGCAACCTCAGCACCGGCGGCACTGCCAGGGACTGTACCGATGAAGTGCATCCATATAATGCCGGACTGGCTGTGAAGGCTGCTGAATTAATGGAGTTGGACATTGCGGGAATAGATATCACCTGCACCGACATATCAAAACCGCTGAGCATGGATAATGGTGCGGTCATCGAGGTGAATGCGGCTCCCGGTCTCAGGATGCACATATATCCGACAGAAGGGGAGCCGAGAAATGTAGCTCGTGATATTATGGGAAATCTCTTTCCCGTCAATCAGCCCTGCAGTGTCCCGATCGTATCCGTAACGGGTACCAACGGGAAGACCACAGTGACCAGAATGATAGCGCACACACTGCGGCTCAGCGGTATAAATGCGGGAATGGCGACCACAGGAGGCATATTCATCGGAGATGAGTGCATCCAGAAAGGCGACAACACCGGCGCCATAAGTGCTGCAAGGGTATTGAGCGATAAGAGAGTGGAGGCCGCCGTACTGGAAACAGCGCGGGGAGGCATCATAAAAAGGGGGCTTGGTTATGATCTGGCTGATGTCGGAGTCATCGTCAATATCAGTGACGACCACCTCGGACTCGACGGCATAAACACGACAGAAGAACTGGCGATGGTCAAATCCCTGGTCGCTGAGGCGGTCAAGCCGGAGGGAACCGCAGTGCTGAACGCAGATGATGAGATGACACCCTTCATACTCAAAAGAATCAACTGCAGACCTCTGCTGTTCTCGTCGAACATCGACAGCCTGCTGATCCAGAAATGGATCAAAGATGGCCGGGATACGGTATATGTCAGGGACGGGTCCATATACGCTTCCATATCAGGCAACGAGAAGCATATAGTACGAGTTGACGATATTCCCATAACCTACAGTGGAAAGGCTGCATGCAACATCGAAAACTCCCTTGCTGCTGTCGCAGCACTTCTGGCATTGGGCATGCCAGCCGGCAAAATCAGAAAGGGTGTAATGAGTTTCAAACCCGATCTGGCTGCAAATCCAGGCAGATTCAACATATTCGAAATGGGCGGCTTCACTGTCATGCTGGATTACGGGCATAACAAAGCAAGCTACAGTGCAGTTACAGATATGCTGAAACACTTTGATGCTCCTGCTTATACGGGTGTGATCGGTATGCCGGGAGATAGAAAGGACGAAAGCATCATTGAAGTCGGAAGGCTTTGCGGGCGATTTTTCTCCAAACTCTATATAAAGGAAGACAGTGATCTCAGGGGAAGAGATGCAGGCGAGGTGGCCGATCTTCTATACAGCGCTGCCATCGAAGCAGGCATGGATAAGGACAGGATAAGCGTAATATACCAGGAAGATCTGGCATTGAAAAAGGCCATAATGGACGCAGCTCCGGGCGAAATGATCGTTATATTTTACGAAGAACTGGATCCTGTCGTAAAAATCATAGAAAAGTATCGGAAGTCCCGCGGACTTGCCGGATCGAAGATCAGGAAACCTGGCAAATCCGGGATGCGCAAGTCAGCAACGGGATGAAGGGATTGCCTGACAGAGCGGCACCCCAAAACAGACAAAACCAACAGCACGATGAAGGGATTTTCGGGTGGAGCGGAATTCCGGAAAACAGAGAATTCCCGGGAACGAAGTTTCTCATCATTACTGAAGACACACAAACAAGGGCGGATATGACATCCGCCCTTTTTATCCGGATCCTTATATGCTCAATTACTCAGTGTATGACACGAGGCATATGACACAGCGGCCAAAACACCAGCTCCATTACAGCTTTCTGCCGCAATTGGTGCAAAATGCTGATCCGGGAGCCAATTCCGCATTGCAGTTAGAGCAAACCGGACCTGCAGGCTGGTTTGCTTCCGGCTGACTTTCCTCTGCGGCTGGCTGAGGTATTTCGTTCCTGGTTCCGCATTTGGAGCAGAACAACTGGGTCCTTTCCATTTCAGTTCCGCAATTGATACAAGATTTGATGCCCTTGACCTCAGCGATTTTTTCCTTAAGATTTTTGATATTCTCCCTGTGAGAGACGATCTGTTCACAGGCTTCCTTTACCAGTTCATCTGCTGTACCAGTCTGCTCGAAGTTTTCAAAAACCTTTTTACCGATTTCTGAATACAGCTTTTGAATTTTGTCTTCTTCTGCATTGATGCTTGCATTAAGCTTGGTGACCTCGACGATCTCACTTGACTTTCTGGCGGCTGCTTGTGCGGCTTCACCCACTTTTTTGCCCAAATTCTCGAAGAACGACATTATGATACCTCCAATCAAAATCACTTGTTCCATCTGGATTTACAAGACTATTATAAGTAATATTAGCAGGATATTCAAGATAAGATATGATTTCCCGCAATTTCGGAAAAAAGATCGGCCGGCTGCTACGGCGGCAGGATGAAAAACAGATCCCGGCATCGTGTTGCAGGCTAAATGGTTGAACAGACCGCGGCGTTAAAGTAGAATAGGAATAGGGATGAGATAAGGGATACCCGATTCAGATGACTCGGCATCATCACGGAGGTGAAATAGTGGTAGAGGTCTATTTTTACATACCTGCAGGCAGGGCGGGGGATGCTGTGGAATGCGGGATAAAGCTCTCTGAATGGTACAGTCGTGAGGCAAGTATCGACGGGGTCATGAGAAAATGCATCGCAGCTCTGCTGAACCCAAGGGACGAGTACGAAAAATACATGTCCAGCGAATATAAATGCCTGAAGCTGGAGATACCTCAAAAATACTGCTATGTGGCCGACAGATCACTGTATGAAGCAGGACGCAGAAGTCCTGAGGCTATGGATCTGTATCAGAATTCCATCATGCCGGTGCCGGATTACAAATTCGGCGATTACAGATTCCCTGAGGCCCTTATCATCACCACGGTCCAGAGAGAGCAAATCAGTGTGACGGGGAAGATGCTCGACACGCCGGTGCTGTATTCAAATTCACTGGAGCTTTATCTCAACAATCTGACAGCACAGTTGAAAGAGGAGGACAGAGATCTGGATGACACATTCCTCTACCTTTATTTCAAATGGCTTTGCAGCCAGGGTAAAGCGGACATGGTATGCGATGGCACTGACGGTCCCGCCGTATTCATACTCAGGGAAAACAACATGCCATACACATTCAAGGCGCCCGGGGGGTCCCAATGAGATATGAGATTTTGAAACTTCTAAGGGAAGCGGGATCCGGTCATATCACGGGAGTCGATATAGGGGCCTGTTTTGGCATTTCCAGGTCCGCTGTCTGGAAACATATAAAGGAACTCAGGAGTGAAGGGTACAACATAGAATCATCTCCCAAAAAGGGATACAGACTGCTGCCCGGCAGGGAGCAACTCAACTCCTTTGAAATAATGAACGGTCTGGGAACAAAGACAGTGGGCAGGGGAGTCGTCTATTTCGATGAGATCACATCAACCAACGCCCATGCGTCCAGGCTCGCTGCCGAGGGCTGTCCGGAAGGGATGACAGTAGTTGCAGGCATGCAGACCCATGGCAGGGGAAGGCTGGGCAGGGACTGGGAATCCCCGAGAGACAAGGGGATATACCTGTCAGTTGTACTAAAGCCCCCGATGGCACCTGCTGAAACTCCGATCTTTACACTGGCAGCCGCGGTTGCGGCAGTAAAGGCCATATATGCTGCGACAGGCATCAGGACGGGAGTGAAGTGGCCTAATGACATAATATACGACGGCAGGAAAGTCAGCGGGATACTGCTTGAAATGAATTCAGAGGCAGACAGAGTCAACTGGCTCATACTTGGGATCGGTATCAACTACTCGCAGACAGAAGACGATTTTCCTGCGGAGATTCGGGACAGAGCGGTTTCCATCCTCTCAGCATCAGGAAGCGGCAGCCCTCAGAGAAAATCGACAGACGTACAGCCGGGCAGACTGACCCTGATCCGTGCCCTGCTGCGGGAAATCGATGAGATATACCAGGATATCCTCGGCGGAAACAACGGCGTCATACTGGATGAATGGAGGAAGTATTCCGTCACCCTTGGAAAGGAAGTGCGGTTTTCGCTGAGAAATACCGAATATACCGGTGTTGCCGCCGACATCACAGACAGCGGCAGTCTCTTGGTGGATTGCAGCGACGGGATCCGGCGGGAACTGCTCTCCGGTGAGATATCCATTCGCGGTATCTTCGGATATTCAGACTAGACCTGCCTTTTGTCCATGCTTATTCAGATCTGTACGTGAAGCTGCGTTTGCGGAATTGCACTTTATCATGTGATAATAAGGCAGCGCTGACTCGAAAACCACGATACTGTGCAATGTAGTAAACATCAGCGCAATGAAGCCTAGAGATGTATAGTCAGAGCGAGGAAAAGCAAGCCGAC
>CZCB01017048.1_pt1 | contig 31542 bp, 33 predicted proteins | sample 591991 | NCBI WGS metagenome assembly CZCB01 (sample SAMEA3556809, study PRJEB10932) | anaerobic digester metagenome
TTTTACAACAGAAATCGTCACTATGGATTCTTTATTAGTTCAACTTCATTTTACAATTCGCCCAAAAAAGGAATTATAATACACCCAAGTTTATTTAACACACAAAAAATAAAAGGAGAAGAAGAAAGTATGGTCAAACAGTTAGAAAACGAAGCCAGAACCTTTAATGGACGAAGGTCTCTGATAGCGGTCATCATTATCGTAGGAATCTCTTGGCTGTTAACTACATTTCTGCCGGACGATCCGGCCGATTTTGGAGCGGCCTCCCTCATCCCTGCAATTTTCCTGATCGTCTATATCTTTGTTACGAAGAGAATACTCGAGGCGTTGACCCTGGCCTCCATTATGGGATTTATCATGGTATCCCAGGGCGACACTCTCGGTGCATTCAGCTCCTCACTGTTGGGAGTCATGATGAGCGAAGACATCGCATGGCTCTTTATTGTGTGCGGGCTCATGGGCAGTATAATTTCACTGATTGAGAAAGCCGGCGGGGCGTTTGCATTCGGCGAATGGGTGTCCAAACGGGCCAAAACAAGAAAGTCGGCCCTCATATGGACATGGGTATTGGGAATCGTCGTTTTTATTGACGACTATCTCAACTCCCTCACAGTGGGCTCCTGCATGGCTCCGCTTACCGACAGGCACAAGGTGCCCAGAGAGTTCCTGGCTTATGTTGTGGACTCCACGGCGGCGCCGGCCTGTGTCATCGTACCCATCACCACCTGGGCGGTCTTTGCAGGACGGCTCCTGGAGGTAAACGGATGGGCTCCGGAAGGGGAAGGTTTGTCCTATTTTATTAAAACCATACCCTTTAATTTCTACGCTTGGATCGCCCTTATAATTGTTCCTCTTATTATTCTGGGAATCATTCCCACCTTCGGTCCTATGAAAAAGGCGGAAGAACGTGTAAAGGCCGGCGGTCCCTTGGCCCCTCCGGGATCCGAGAAGATTGATATCCGGGCAGGAATAGTAAATACCCTTCCTGAAAATCCGAAGATCATGAACTTCATGCTCCCGATCCTCGTTCTTGTAGGTTCGACAATCTATTTTGACGTAGACATGCAGATGGGCGTGCTGGTCACCATGGGATTCATGTTCGTATTCTATTTGGCCCAGAACATTATGACTGCAGAAGAGTTTACCGACGTTTCACTGCAGGGATTGAAAAACATGATCCTTCCGCTGATGCTGATGGTATTGGCCTTCGTGTTTGCCGATGTCAACGATCAGATCGGATTTACTTATTACGTAATTACTTCTGCATCCCAATACATGACTCCCGCTCTTATGCCTTTGACCATCTTTGCTGTTTTAGCCGTGACGGAGTTCATCACAGGTACCAACTGGGGTATGTACGTTATTGCTTTTCCCATCGTTATTCCGTTGGCTATGGAGATGGGCGTGCACATGCCTTTGGCCGTTTCCGCAGTTCTCTCTGCAGGCGTATTCGGAAGCCATATCTGCTTCTATTCCGATGCCACTGTATTAACCTCCGCCGCTACGGGATGCAATAACTTTGACCATGCATTTACGCAAGCTCCTTTTGGAATCTTCGCCGCGGCGCTTACCGCAGTGGGATATCTGATTACAGGATTCATTTTCTAAACTGAAAATGCATTAGATGGTATTAAACGTCATTGTAGGGCCTTTGCGGATTGTATCCCAAAGGCCCTTTATTAGGTCAATGTCACAACAACTTGACACCGTCTCAACCGTAAGGGATTCTTGACAAAGACCGGAATTTAAAGTATCCTACCTTACGTTAAAAAGATTTTCGGTAAAATTGTAAAATAAGAAGTAAAGCGAGGAGTGACATCGATGAAAAACATCAAAACCATTGCGAAACCAACGTTGAAGAATACCGCCAGCAAAGGTTGCGGAGAGTGCCAGACTTCCTGCCAATCCGCCTGCAAGACATCCTGCACAGTAGCAAACCAGCAGTGCGATAACACAAGGCGTAGATAATAGGTATTTGAAAGTTGTATTTGGTGTCAGATACCAAATGCAACTTTCTTTGATACAATTAAGTGGGGTATTCAAAAACAGCATTTTCGCTGTTTTTTTCTTGGAACGGAAGCGTTTGTGCGCAGCAATATAAAAGACGAGAAACTATATTAAATTCGTGCGCGCAGTATACAAGGCTAGAAGCCATATTAAATTCGTGCATAGCAGTATGCAAGTGAGAAACTATATACCAAATTAATAGAAAGGAAGCGCTGCCGGCGCTAATAAATTTTAAGCCGGCGTCAGTTATATTTTAGATGATTCACAAATTTAAATTTAAAGAACTGAATATCGTGATGGATATCAACAGCGGCGCAATCCACATCGTGAGCGACATGGTCTACGATATCCTGGACTTTTACCCGGATGAACCCAAAGAAGCAGTAATTTCGCAACTGAGCAACAAATATAGTCCAACGTCAATAAACGATGCGTTCGATGAAATCGAAGCATTGAAACAAAACGGAATGCTTTTTTCCGACGATGACCAGATTACGACGGAAATGCTGGAAGGCAGAGGACCGGTAATCAAAGCCATGTGCCTGCACGTTGCCCACGATTGCAATATGCGCTGTAAATACTGTTTTGGCGACGCCGGTGCTTTTGAGGGGCAACGCTCCCTGCTTTCCTTTGAAACAGGCAAAAAAGCCATTGATTTCCTTCTTACTCATTCCGGCACCCGCCACAATTTGGAAATCGACTTTTTCGGCGGCGAACCGCTGATGAATTTTGATGTTGTAAAGCAGCTGGTTGCCTATGGCCGTGAGGCGGAGAAAGCCTATGGAAAGAATATTCGTTTCACAATCACCACAAACGGCCTGCTCCTGGATGAAGAAAAGCGGGACTTCATTAACGCCAATATGGAGAACGTAATCCTCAGCATCGACGGAAGGCCTGAAGTCAACGACAGAATGCGCCGGACACCCAACGACAAGGGTACGTATTCCCTGATCATAAAGAATTATCTGGACTTTGTTAAAGAGCGCGAAGGGACCTATTATGTGAGGGGTACTTTTACCAGGGACAATCTGGATTTTGCCGAAGACGTGAAACATTTAGCGGACCTGGGTTTCCGAAATATTTCCGTGGAGCCGGTGGTGACGGATCCTTCTTTGGGCTATGCCCTGCGAGAAAAGGATTTGCCCAGGATCTTTGAGGAATATGAAAGGTTGGCAGATCTTTATCTGCAATATGCAATGGAAGGGAAACCCTTTGAATTCTTTCATTTTAACGTAGATCTGGAACAGGGTCCCTGCGTATACAAACGGATTGCAGGCTGCGGCGCGGGAACGGAGTACGTGGCCGTTACGCCTGAGGGGGATATTTATCCCTGCCACCAGTTTGTGGGCAATCCGGATTTCCTGCTTGGGAACGTCTGGGATGATGCCTTTGAAAATAAGCTCTTCGAAGATTTTAACAAAGCTCACATCTACAACAAGGAAAAGTGCAAATCCTGTTGGGCCAAGTTCTATTGCAGCGGCGGTTGCCACGCAAATGCGTACAATATGAACGGAACCATATCGGTACCCTATGAAATGGGCTGCGAAATGGAGAAAAAACGGCTGGAGTGCGCCATCGGCATCCGCGCCGCATTGGCATAAATTTGTATTTGGATTTGTATTTGGTGTCTGTATTTGGTGTCTGACACTTTTTACAAATATTAAAGCACGTTTTGGAGCGTAGGGTTGCGCTCCAGCGAGTACAAGCAAGTGCCAACCAGGCAGGACGGGCCGTCTAGATAGTACGGCACGCAGCGCGTAGCTTCTTCGAGCGGGAGAGCAACCCTACGCTCCAAAATATAAAACTAGTTGTATTTGGTGTCTGACACCAAATGCAAGTTTGGTGCAAGTAAAAACCCGGCGGGATTTGGTTTCCGCCGGGTTTTGTTGATAATTTTATTTGCTCATTTCGGTTTAATCTGGCTATTAGTTTTTTAGCTTTTTTGCCGTTATTAAAATACTGGCCTTTTATTTTTTCTTTCTCTGGCGCTGTTTGCTGCCTTTGCTCCTCTGCTGAGGCTGCTTGGCTTTTTCCTTGGCCTTTTGCTTGGCTTGCTCCCTGGCAATCCTTTCATCGATAAAACTTTGTGGCGCCTTATACCCCAGTTCGGAAATGGTTCTGGGCCGTTTCACTCTTTTAACTCCGGGTCGCGACGGTTCTTTAACCTCTTCTTCAGCGCTCTTTCTTCTGGCCACCTTTGCTTTCCGCTTTGCAGCCTGAGCTTTCTGCTTTTCCGTACGAGCAACGATTTCTTCAACGGACTTGCCCGTACGTTTGGCTTCTTTGTAGGGGTTGACTTTCTGATCCGTCGCTTTTTCAGCGCTTTCCTTCTTCTCCTTGCGCTTCGTATCGAGGATGGTAAATACCACCATTCCTGCGATCATAATGGCCATGAGCACCATGTATCCCTTGCTGTCGGCCTCTGTGTTACGGGTGGAAAAGTGAAGTACAATGGCTTCATCCAAAGTATTTCCCGAGCTGCTTTGCAATCCCTCTTTTACGGTGACTGTATAGGAGGTGTTCTGTATCAACGTCTCGGTGATTTGCAGCCATACCTCATTGGGATATTTTTCTTCGTTATATAAAGGTTCAAACTCGACAGGTTTCCCGTCCTCATCAACGATGGAAAAGAGACCTGCATTGGCTTTTATACTTGCTGGATCGCCTATTTTTTCCGAGAAAACCAGTTTGATGGCCACGTTCTGGGGCGTTAATGCAGAGTTGCCCTCTTCCGGAAAGCTGCTGACCAGTGTAAGCCCCGATGCGAAGCTGACGCTGGTTGCCAAAAGCACGATTATTAGGGAAAGGCATAAAATTGCGCCTAATTTCTTCATAATTTACTGTTCCTCCTGATGTGTCCTTTCGGTTGATTTCTTCTGCTGTCGTAGATTTTGGAAAAACTCCTTCATAAGCTGCCGGCATTCTTCTTCTAAAACACCGGCTCGAATTTCCGCGTTGTGGTTGAGCCTTTCGTCCTGAAGTATGTTCATCAAGGAACCGCAGGCTCCCGCTTTGGGGTCCATGGTCCCTATATACACCGTTTTGATCCGCGCAAGGACAATTGCACCGGCGCACATGGAACAAGGCTCTGTCGTTACATATAAATTCGAATCAAGAAGTCTCCAGCCTCCCAGGGTTTCTGCAGCTTGTCGAATGGCAATGATCTCTGCATGGGCAGTCGGATCTTTCCAAGTCTCCGTACGGTTGTGGCCTCTTCCGATAATCTGCCCGTGGCGTTCAATGACCGCACCCACGGGGACTTCACCGATTTCAAAAGCTTTCTCGGCCTCTTTGAGGGCTTCTCTCATAAAAAAATCGGGTGTCATTTTGTCACCTGCAATGCTTTTACAAGCCCGAAACCTGCGAGCCTTGCTTCATTATTTTTATTTCGCGTTAGCTAAAATATCCTATCATAAATTTTAATCTATTTCAATGTGTAATTCACCGGGACTCCTGCCCCGACCCCAGGAACAAAACGGTCTCAAACTTCATATTATTTTGTCATACAGTAAAAAGGAGCCTTCAGCTATGTCGAGTGTCCCTCCTATTACCCCGATTCCCGCAAATATTACTTTTGGGCAGATGAATGCATCATTGCCTTTCGAACACTTTGGCTCGAATATACGATGTGGATAAGAGATTTTGTCAACAGCATTATTGCCAACTATCCGAGTCAGACAGCAATCACAACACGATTGTATGCAGGTGTCCCATTAGATTTTTACAACGCGTTGATCGTATTTTACGGTCCCGAAGTGGCAGAGGAATTTCTGGGAATCCTGTCGCGGGATATTTTGCGAATCTGGAGGTTGGTGGATGCCATAAAAAGCAACCGGCAGGATCTTGTAAGCGAGATTACCGTGGCCCTTTATGAAGGCGCAGACGACAGGGCTGCTTTTCTTTCCCGGATCAATGCCTATTGGGACCAAGCCACTTGGAGAGATTTCTTTATTCAATACATCAGCATGCTGAACGAGCTGATTCTTTCAATTATGGAAGAAAATTATGAAAACGAGATTCGCGTCTTCGACCGGATGGGAAATCTTTCCGTGCTCATGGGAAATTATATGGCGAGAGGCATCATTCAAAGCAGCTTTGGCCAACAGTTCGGGCCTATCCCTACAGATTAGTAGAGAAGGAGATTTTGCATGACTAATAATATTCCTTTCGAATTTATTCCACAGAACGTTACCTTTGAGCAGATGAATGCCATCATTACATTTCGGAACATTTGGCTGGAGTTATCCATGTGGATGCGAAGTTTTGTCCACAGCTTCATAGACGACCATCCTCGATTAGCTGCCGTATCAGACCGCTTATACGTGGGAGTGCCCCTTAAATTTTACAACGCCCTTATCGTTTTTTACGGCAATCAAATTGCGGAGGAGTATTTAAACAGAATATCCAGGCTTATTTTGATTTTTTGGAGGCTGGTGGATGCGAGGAAAAGGGGTGACCAGGAAGCGGTCAATAGAATTACCGTAGAACTGTATGAAACCGCCGACCAAGGAGCTGATTTTTTGGCAAGCATTAACGATTACTGGGATGCGTCAGTTTGGAGGGATCTGTTTACCCAATTGATCAATATGGGGATTCAGGTAATCTTGTCCATCCTTCAGGGCAATTACCAGAACGAGATCCGGGTCTTTGACCGCATTCAGGATCTGGCCGTGGTCATGGCGGATTACATGGCGCGTGGTATCCTTTTAGGCGGATTGAATCATCCCGCCTCTATGATGTCTCCCGTTGAAGCATCTACGGCCACAATCCAGTAACCGTATTCGGATTTGTTCTGCCCGCCGGCCTGTATCCCGGGCAGGGCGGCGCCCACTACGGGCTGCCAATAGACAAAGCCCGACCGGCCTCCGTCGGGTTGCTCTTCCTGGACAAACCTGCCCGGCACCGCAAAGAAATACATACAAGCAACCCCGGCGGAGTCCGGCTTCGCCCCGAACAAAAAATGCCTATATAACGTGGCGAAGTAGTGGGCGCCCGGCGATACCAACGGTAAGCTGGCCACATTGGGAATCCTCTTCCATCGAGCGCCGGTCCGATCGTTTTCAAATGGGTAAACATCTTCATAGTAGTCTGCAACCCTGCAGGTATACCCGCAGTACTGGAGCAGGTATTCGTTATAGAATGAATTGTAGTTTGTGCGATGAGGTATTTTCGGATGCACGGCGGTTTCTGCCTGTTGCGGCGATTGAGCCGTCATCTTTTGATCCGGCGATTGCTCCGCTGCCGGTTGTTGGGGTTGCGCCGCTGCTTCCTCCGGCTGTTTCACTTCCGGGACTTCATGCTCCCCCGCCGGTTCTTCCTTTTCCGCCTCTACATCCTGTACGGCGGCAAGCAACTCTTCCTCCGGCTTCATAACAAGCTGCACGCCAAACCGATCCCGCTCCTCCGTTTCCCTGTTTTCCGAAGCGGCCTCGTTCTTTTTCATCATACCTTTCAGCACCGGATGCAGCGGCTCTTTCTCGTTATTGCACGAAACGGCAGCGACGATAGCGATGCTGAAGTCGTCATAGCAGCTCCCCTTCCCGTCCATATCCAGAGGATTAAAACGGAAATAGGTTTCGCCGTTTCCGAAACGGTTAATAGTAAGACTTCCGAGAACCGTATGGATGGTCCTGTCCTGCTTTTTACCGAACAGAATCAGTTTATAGATATAATCGCCTCTGCTGAAATATTTCAAATTCTGAACTACGCAACGAAGGGCTCCTTTGTTATTCCCCGTCTCTACTTTTAAATATCCTTTTATCGGAGCCTCTCGGGCGGCAAACTCCGACGTCTGCTCTTCCATCATTACAAAAGTTCTGGTGTATTTTATGTAATTCATTTTCCACGTCCTCCCAAAATACGCTGATAATCTTGTGTTGATACTAATAAATTGGTAGTATAGTTATATGCGTATGCTTGGCCGAATATGACGGCAAGGGAGGTTGTCTGCGATGTGGATGGATATAGCCATCGGTCTTATTTTTGTCCTTTCAACGGCTTCCGGATTTCGAAAAGGTTTTGTACGCACATTCATACATACTGCAGGCTGGGTCCTGTCCATTATTATAGGCTTTGTGTTTTTTTCGCGGGTAGAAAACTTCCTCCGGGCTAATACAAACTTCTACGACAACATTTACAACAAAATCTCCGGCCAGATAGAAGCCGGAGGATCCTCTGCAATACATACCCTTACAACGGATATGCCGTTGATTTTGCAAGAAGTCATCGACTCAATAAAAGTCAGCGTGACGACGGCAATCGCTTCTGGGATTGCGGATTTCGTATTTAAAATACTCTGTTTCATTCTGGTGGTAATAATAATCCGTCTTGTATTTTTGCTCTTCTCTTCTCTTTTCAGCAAAAAACACAACGACGGAATTATAGGCTTTCTGGATGGGTCTTTTGGGCTGATCGCCGGCGCAATCAAAGGATTGCTGCTGATTTTCATACTGTTGGCCCTTCTTGTTCCCGTCATAAGCCTGTCTTCCGGGAACGGGCTGGCCTCAGCCCTTGAGGCTTCCAGAATCGCCGGCACTCTCTACGACAACAACTACCTGCTCCTCATCGTCAAAACACACCTGTAAACAAAAAATCAAAAGGGACAGTCCCTTTTGATTTCCTTTTGATTTTGTAACAGCGTGGGAAACCACCAACAGAGTGAGAAATCGCCACAAACAATTCTGATCAACTAAAATCTTCAAGTTCCATTATTTTTAGTTGATTTTGCATCCATATATTGTCAAAACAAGGCCTGTTTTTGCTCTGCATCAACTAAAAATATAAGAAATCGAAAAAAGTAGTTGACTTTTTCGCAAAAACATCAACTACTTTTGAAAAAATCTATTATTTTTAGTTGATTTTTGTTCCAAAAGACGTATTTTGCCCTTTTTTATCGCCTAAAATCAACTATTTTTTTTAATTACCCTCGAAATTAGTTGATAAGCAAAGACACAAAAATCAAAAGGGACTGTCCCTTTTGATTTTTGAAATTAATATCCGCGGCGGCGTCCGAAGGGGATTTCGCGGACTATAATTCTCGGGTTGCCTTCTTTTGCCATGTGGATTACGCCTTCTGCGTCGGAATTGGTGAAAAGGCAGGGGGTGTGCATTCCGTTGCGCACAAAGCCCACCATGGTTTCCGGACCATCGCCCCTTCTAACTCGCAGTTCGGTAAAGTCGGTAAAGGGATAGGTCCTGCTCTTATCATAAATAATTGCGTGGTAATGAGTGGTCATGCCGTTTCTGTCGATGACCACATCCTTGCTGTAAAGCGACACGTAAATTACAACCGCACCTATGGCCATCATGAAGAGATCCAAATTAAACAGGCCGTAGGCCAAAAGCAAACTGCCGACCAGAATCGTAAATCTCGTATAATCCTTCTTAAGAGAAGATCTCCGCAATGCCGTATATTTTTCCTTCATAAATACCCTCCAAAAACCTCCTGTTTGTCCTTGTATATGCAATGTTCCAGTATAAAACCTCAATTGTGCCAGACCATATTGACTAATCTCAATGAAAATGAGGGTCGGCGAAGCCCAGGTAAACCAAATACGCTGCCAGGAGCAGCATGATGACGCCCAAAAAAATCTTGATAAACTGCACAACGGCTTCATATTTTTTGTCATGGGTCATCTTTTCAAGGCCCGCCGTCCAGGTCCCGGCCACGATCACAAAGACACTGTGCCCCAAGGCAAAGAGCAGCAACAGGAGCCCCCCTCGCAACAGATTGCCTTCTTCCGCCACCATGGCCAAAAGCACCACCAGCACGGGCAAGGCGCAGTGAGAAGCAAAAAAGCCTCCCAACATTCCGGCGGCAAAGGCCCCGGCATAGCCTTTCCTCACGCTCTTCGGGTGGGCCAAAGAATCAGGAATAATATCAATGATTCCAAACATATGCAGCGCCATGAGCACCGTAACCGCCGCCAGTAAAAGGTACCACCACACGCCCAAATGGTGAAGCAATTCCCCCAACAAGGACGCGAATACCCCCAAAGTGGTGTACACCAAAGCCATGCCCAAAGCGAAAAGCAGCGAAATTGTCAAGGCCTTCCTCTTCTCGGAACTCTTCGTACCGCTTATATAGCTCATCACTATGGGTAGGCTGGTGAGAGAGCAAGGCGTCAATGAAGTGAGCAATCCGGCAATAAAAGCTAAAGCCGGCACAAACCACAGGTTGCTTTCAAGCATTGATATGACTGTTTCAATGCTTTCTTCTATGCTATGAACCAAGTTATCTCTCCTTAATCAACGTATGCGGTTCCCATTGCCGTAATCTGAATATCTCCGGACAATCTCGCCCTCTTGATCCCGTCTTTCCAATCCACGCTCACAAACAGATCACCGCCGGGCTGCTTTAATTGCATATGCGCAATGGAGGTTTTCTGTTTGTCCGCCATGGCTGACGCCAGGGCCACCGTTCCCGAGCCGCAGCTGCTCTCCCAAACGAGAGAATCCACCGCCTTTACCCGGACCACGGGAATCATCTCCGAAGTCCGGCTGTCAAAGAACATGACGCCGAAGCAGTCTGTGGAGAAACCCTGTTTTTCAAGAAAGTCCTCTGCAATATTAACATATACGTCTGCCGCAACCTTGTTCCAAAGTATCAGATGAATAATTCCTTCATAGACTACGATGCTGTAATCGCTCAGCTGGTCTGTCCATCCGTGTTGGATTTTCAACGGTAGAGGCATATCGATCTCGGCGTTGCAGCTATGCTTTGACCATTGGTTGTACACCCTTGCCGTCAATATGCCATCGTATCCCGATACCTGGATGCGCACTTCTCTTTCAACCTGGCTAAACCCTGTCAGCTCGCTGCGCACCCTCAATTCGCCGCATCCATCGAGTTCATCGTTCATTCCGCCGCAGCCGTTTGATTCACCGCTTTCAAGCCCGCCCAGGGCTATCCAGGCGGCAAAGCTCCTGGAAGCATTGCCGCAAAACTCTCCTCCCATCATATGCATCCTCGCAACGGCCTCAGGATCGCCGGCCTTTTCCAAAAACCCCACCTGCTCCGCGCAGAGGTATGTATCGGACATGACTTTAATGGCGATTTCCGGATACTTTTCCCTGGGCAAAGGATCAAGTATCAGCACCGTTGTGTTCCCGCTGGGATTAAACTTGACAAATCGAAGTTCCAATGGATTCACCTCCCCTTACGGGCCCGTCCCAAATCTCAATCCGAATATCAAAACTAAACAGTGACAGGTCCTGGGATCCGTGCAGTTTGTTTAATCACGCATAAATGTGTGTAATAATATATTATAGCATAATTATTTAACTGTTTTAGTTAATTTTGGGGATATGAGTATTAAATATGGGGAAATTTCTCGTTCGATTGTTTGTAAAAGACTATAAAAAAACGAAGGATCCCGTCGTACGGGATCGCTACGGCAGGCTCATCGCGGTAGTTGGCATTCTTTCAAACCTCCTCCTGTCCGGGGCCAAAATTGCCACGGGACTCCTCTTCGGAAGCATTGCCATCTTTGCCGACGGCATGAACAACCTGGCAGACGCCTCCTCTGCCATTATCCTGCTCATTGGTATTCGCCTGGCGGCCAAACCCGCCGACGAAGGCCATCCCTACGGCCATGCCCGCATTGAATATATCACCGGCCTTCTCATTTCCTTTTTTATCGTCATCCTGGGCTTTCAGCTGCTCAGAGCTTCTATCGATAAAATACGCTTTCCGGAACCCATAGAATTCAGCTGGCTCCTCGTTGCCGTCCTTGCCGTATCCATCTTAGTCAAAATATGGCAGGCCCTTTTCTATACCAAAGTGAGCCGGGTCATCAGCTCCTCCACCATCAAGGCCACCGCCGCCGACAGCCGCAATGACGTCATCTCCACCTCAGCTGTGCTGCTGTCCCTCTTTATAGGCGAATTTGCAAGCCTTCAGCTGGACGGTATTATGGGAGCGCTCGTAGCCGCTTTCGTCATTTATTCAGGCGTCCGGCTCGTGCTGGAAACCTCGTCGCCCCTGCTTGGCAACCCGCCGGATCCGGAGCTTGTAAATGCGATCCGAGAAAGGATCCTGGCATATGAAGGCGTGCTCGGAATCCACGATCTGATCGTTCACAACTACGGGCCGGGAAGAATCTTTGCCACGGTACACGTGGAAGTGAGCGCCCATGGAGATCTCATCGCCAGCCACGACATGGTGGACGATATCGAAAGGGAAATCAGCGAAGAACTGAAAATACGTCTGGTTGCCCATATGGATCCCCTGGACACTGAGGATCCTCTCACCGCGGAGCTAAACACCCGCATCAACGAAATCATAACCGCCCTCCCGGGCATCATCGAGATTCACGATCTCCGAGTCGTTGCGGGATACAGCCACCATAAAATCATTTTCGACGTGGTAGTGGATCCTCATTGCCCCTATACTGACTCTGAATTAAAAAAGCTCCTGAATCAAAAGATCAAAGAGCTTTCATCGACCTATTACAGCGTTATAACCGTAGACAGAAACTACGTCAAAGGCATGTCTTGTTAAAGGGACCTTGCCTTTATTAACGCTGTTTACCCTTATTTACGTCAGTTATGTCACTTATGCTATTTGCCCGAACCCTTTTTCGAGCCAACCAGCACTTTCACAATCTTGGCCAAGGTACCCGGTTTCTCCCAGGCCCTTTCCTGTTTTCCCAGCTTCTTTGCGATCTGCGAAATATTTTCGATTTTCATCAGTCCTTAAGCACCTCCTTCAGGCAACTTATAAACTTCTCGGTCTGGGCCATGGTCCCGGTGCTCACGCGAATCCAGCTGTCCCATCCCCAGAAAAAGCCGGGACGCACGATGACGCCCTTTCTCATAAGGGCTTCGAAAACTTCCTTCGAGTGTTTTTTCACATCTATGAAAATAAAGTTTGCCCTGGATTCGAAGTAATCCAGTCCTTCCTCGTCAAAGAACTTCTTCATTGCATCGAGGGATTTGTAGTTCAATTCCACGGATCTGGCTATATGTTGCTGATCCTTTAAAGCCCCGCGAGCCGCCTCCTGAGCCAGCCGGTTCACGTTGAAAGTAAGTTTCGCTTTGTTCATCTCTGCGGCGATGTGCTCCGATGTAATCAGATATCCCACGCGAAGCCCCGCAATGCCGCTGGCTTTGGAGAAAGTCCTGAGTATTACCGTGTTCGGCCTGCTCTCCAAGTATTTCAAGCTGTTGGGATAATCGGGATCCACCACCGCATATTCATAATATGCTTCGTCAAGGACCACTACCACATCTTCGGGAAGTTTGGTCAAAAAGTCGTCCAGTTCCTTTTCGGTGACGATATTTCCCGTCGGATTGTTGGGGTTGCAGATGTAGAGAAGCTTCGTGTTCTCGTTGACGGCCTCCAGAAAGCCTTCAAAATCATAGGTTTTATTCTTGAACGGAACGGTTTTGACCACGGCCCCCAAAAGGCTGGTGGTGGTGTTATATATGCCAAAGGATGGCGAGGCCACGACGACTTCGTCTCCCTCGTTGATGAAGGTCTGGGCAATGAGGAAAAGAAGCTCCTCCCCTCCGTTTCCGATCACCAGGTTTTCCGGCTTAACCCCGAGATGGGCTGCAAGATCAGCTTTAAGATCCACCGCTGTGGACTCGGGATAAAGGTTAATATCGTCCAAGGCTTTTCGCACTGCTTCTATGGCCAAAGGTGAAGGTCCCAGCTGGTTCTCGTTTGAGGCCAGCTTTTCTATTTCGGTCAAACCATATTCCTTTTTAACCTCTTCAATTGGTTTTCCGGGTACATAAGGTTGGAATTGCGCCAATTCTTTCCTGAACAATTGCTTCTTCATCTCGTTTCCTTTCTGTTGCGTTTTATAACTTTCCTGCGTTTCTATTATATTTATTTTTGGGAGCGTAGGGTTGTGCTCCGGCGAGTACAAGCAAGTGCCAACCAGGCAGGACGGGCCGTCTAGATCGTACGGCACGCAGCGCGTAGCTTCGTCGAGCAGGAGAACAACCCTACGCTCCCAAAAATTATATTAATGTTCGTAACTTAATCCCTATTTATTCCACATCCTCTAATGTGGAAAGCACCGTGTTGTACTTGCCCACCTGGCTGATGCTGAAATCCAGAGGATCCTTGCTCTTCACCCCATCGGGAATGCGGAGAATGGTCGGATTTACAAACACGGTTTCAACGAAATCTCCGTTGACAGCCACCTTGCTGTAAGGCGTGAAGTTCTCCCCTACAACATAGGTGCTCTTGCCGAAATTGAAAATCTTGTCCACGCGGATCTCCCGCACGCCCATCTGCAGCTCGGTGGGTTCAAAAGGATTTTGGCCACCGTAAATATATCTGTTTCCGTACAACATATCATATTGGAGAATCTTTAAATTGTCCAGATAATTCCCGTAATCGCTCTTGGTCTGATGATACCAGGTCAGGATGCCGCTGTGGATGCCCAGAAGTTCAAAAACCCTGGCGGAAAGCTGGTATGCGTACAGGTGCTCGTCGATCTTCGGCAAACCGAAATTGGACACTATCACGTATTCTGTCTCGTAAATGGAGCCGTTTTCCATATCCTCCTCGGAAAGGTCCAATACGGGAAAGTGATCACCGTAAAAGACAATTACGGTTTCTTCATAATCCTTCAGAACCTCTACCAGGTCGCCGATAAACTGATCCATTTCATAAAGCTGATTGACATAGTACTCCATGGCGTTGCGCTGAGCTTCATCCTCTATGCCCTCCGTAACGCGAATCTTCAAATCTTCATCGGAAATTACCTGCTTTTCCGGATACTTGCCGTGTCCCTGAACAGATATGGTGAATACGAAATCCTTTCCTTCTGTAGATTCCATGGCCGCCCGGATTTCATCGATGAGGACGTAATCTTTCGCCCAATTCCTCGGCGTTTTCTTCACGTTGTTCATGTACTCTATGGAAGTGAACGTATCAAATCCCAGGTTTGAAAAAACCAGGTTTCTTCCGTAAAAAGCTCCCCTGTGATTGTGAATGGCATGGGAAGTATAGCCCAGATCCTTCAAGATATAGCAGGCGCTCTCGCAAGTAGTTTCCTTTAAAACTGTTTTGTAGGGATATTCGCCGGGGCCGAAAAACCGGATCCTCATGCCGGTAAGCACCTCGAACTCCGTATTTGCAGTGCCCGCGCCCACGGAGGGAACCCGAAGGAACCCCGTCGATCCTTTCTGCTGCAGCATATGGAAGTTGGGTATGGGATCTTTTGAAAATTCAACGCCCCTGATCAGATTGGGGTCTATAAAGGATTCCAGCTGAACGAAGACGATGTTGGGCCTTCTCCTCATGGCTCCTTCCACGGTTTGCAGCACGGGAATGGCAGGATCCGCCTCGTCTATGCCCATGGGAATTCCGTCATCGAAAATCTCCCTGACCATGTCTGCGGAATACCCGGTTGGCGTGGAAATGCCGCGAATCAGCCAGGTGTTTAGAAAACAATATGGAACCCCGTAATCCCTGTAAGCGTAGCCCAGGTTGGGAAAATACTTGGACAGCCACCTGTTCTCAATTCCCGCGTTGGTAGCTGCCGCAAAGAGCAGGCAAAAGACTATAATCAGCAACAGATTCGTCTTGTACGGAATCCCTTGATTCTGTTTTTTCGGCGCAAAGATAAAAGCAATGACAAAGAGAGCAATTACAGCGATGATTCCCAGCACCAGGAGTACAATCTGCCACGTGCTCATATAGTTGGCGATTATGGAGATGCCGTTTTCAAAAAGGGCCAGGTCGGATACGGTAAACGGAGTCATGCGAAAGCTCAGGATTACGCCGTTGGTAATCCCGAGGGCAAGCCAGAGAACCGACGCTACGACATAATAGAAAATACGCCGCTTGAGCATCAGCGAAAAACTCAGCGTTATAAAGATCAAAAGCACATTGTAAAGAAAGACTTTCGGGCTGTTAAACAGGAAGATAAGACTTTGAAGCGGCGAATGTCTTCCCAGGCTTTCGATTATGAAATTCAGTATAAAAGCGAGTCCGGCCGCATGGGCCAGCCCCGGATCTATATACTTGCGAACTTGCTCTTTCATATGGCAAACCCCTGCAAAACATCCCAATGAGAAACCCCTTTTCGCTCCTCCTCGCTCCTTTTTGTTTCCGGCCATTTCGCCTTTTAACTACCAGCGGTTAACTACCGGTCCCGACCAGATTGGCAATGGCGGCAAACTCCTGCAAGTCAAGGGTCTCCGCTCTTCTGCCCGGATCGATGCCTGCCCGTTCAAGGAGCGACTGAATCTGCTGCTTGTCCATCCCCTTCAGACCTGTAAGGGAATTGAGAAGCGTCTTTCGCCTCTGCCCGAATCCGGCTTTCACCACCGCGAAGAAAACCGCCGGATCAAGCAATTTCACCGGAGGCTCCTCTCGCATGGACAGGCGCAGCACCGCGGAATCCACCTTGGGCTTTGGGATAAAAACTTCCTTCGATACCACGGTCACTGTCTCCACGACGCAATAATACTGCACCGCTACGGAAAGAGCTCCGTAGGCCTTCGTTCCCGGCACCGCCCGGATCCGGTCCGCAACTTCTTTCTGAATCATGACGGTCAGGCTTTGGATTCCCAACACGCCGTAGGCGTACTCCTCCAAAACCTTCATAATGATAGGGGATGTAATGTAATAGGGCAGGTTCCCGATAATTTTGACGCCGGTGAAGCTTTCCCTGTTCCCCTTTTCGGCTTCCCCTGCCTCTTCTTTGGCCTCCCGGATCAGTTCTCCCAGATCCATCTTGAGGAAATCTCCCTGAATTATCCGGACGTTATCGTATTCTTTTAACGTCTCCCTGAGTATGGGTATCAGGTTTTCGTCTATTTCTATACCGATGACCCGTCGGGCCTTTTCCGCAGCCGCCGCTGTGAGGACGCCCATGCCGGGTCCCACTTCAATGACCAGATCACCTTCCTCTATACCGGCGCCGCGGATAATGATGTCCACGATGTTCCGATCCGTCAGGAAATTCTGGCCAAGGCTCTTTGAAATCCGAAAACCGTATTTATTCATTATCATCTTTGCCGTGGTCGGCGAATAGAGCTTGTCCATGACGGTAGAATTCCTCTTTTGTAATCCCGTACCCGTTGAGGCGGCTCAAAAACGTCCTGGCATTGCAGGACCCAATGCCCAGCGCTTTCCCCATCAGGCTTCTCCTCTGCGCCGCCTGCGCCGTTCCTGCCAAGCCGAAATAAAGGAGATCGTCCATGGTAAAAGAATCCCTTGCTGCAGTAAAAGTGCATTTTGCTTTTTTAAGTGCTTCTATTATATTCTCCGGGGAAGCGTTTTCGATGCCGATATCTGTTCCTTTTTTAGCATCTTCTCTTACAAGATAGGCCTGTAGGCTATTGGGGAAACGTTGCTTAATGCGTTTTCGAATAGTGTCGCCGGCATAGTCGGGATCGGTAAACAGGATGATACCCGGGCCCTTATAAGCTTTTTCAAGAAGATCCCAGGTCTCCTGGCTGATACCGAATCCGCCGGTCACAATAATTTGAGCATCCACCGCCGCTTTCACAGCGCTTTCATCATCCCTGCCTTCCACGACGATGACCTGCTCAATTTTCTGTCTCATTCTCGTCCTCTTCTTTATCCTTTATAACGTACAGGATCTCTCCGGGCATAATCATTCGCAGATGCTCTCTGGCCTGCTGCTCAATATATTCCTCGCTGTCGACGAGAGCCAGCTCATCTTCCAATGCCTGTTTTTCCTCCAACAGCCTGTCCAGCTTTGCCTGAGCCTCTGCTTCCTCCATTTTGAGTTTAATTACATTGTAGGCCGAAGCGCCGATAATCAGTCCTATGACGATAAAAATCAGGCAATAGACAATCCTGCGACGCTTGCTTTTTATCACCTGTCTTTTCGAAAGCTCCCGGCGACGCTCCTTCTCTTTTTCGGCCTTTTCGGCAGCAGCAAGCTTGCGCCGCTCCCGCCGTTCCCGCCGCGCAGCTTCTATGTCTATAACCTGATTGTTTTTTAATTCTCTGCTCCTGCGCCTCTTTACCATGCACCCGCATCTCCCACGGAGGGTCTTCTGAAAATCCAACCGGAGCGCGTGAAACAAGTTCCCATATCTCCGGTTTTCCTGCCGATCTTGCTGTGATTTAATTAGGTTAATTGCGATTTTGAATATGTTTGCGAATATTGTACCACAAAAAAGCGCCGAGAGTAAAGCCGATCATCCCTCGCACCGTAACGGCTCCGTAATCGGCATAATAAAGACATGCGGAAGTAATCAACGCGGCAAAGAGCCAGAAGAGTATTTCCTGTAAAATAAAAATGCTCCTGCGCGGCCGGTAGTCTCTCTGATACGACTTGAACAGCTGCCGGAACATAGCGACTCCCGCCCCGCAAAAGAACATGACAAAAAAACTGAAAACCTGTTGGCGAATCAGCGGACTCATTTTTCTTCACGAACGGGCAAGCTCATTTAAGCAGCTTTTTGAGCAGGCCGCCTTCGGACTTTTCGCGCTTGGCCGTATACGCGGCGGAATTGACGGTCCCTGTTATTATCGCCTTGCCTTCTTCAATGTCCAGCTTCTGGATGTGGAGATCCTGCCCTTTTAAAAGCAGTCCCCCGCTGTGCAAGGAAAGCAGTATGGTTTCTTCGTCGAAGCTTTCAACATCGGCCACATCCGTTATAGTTATTTGCTTGCGGTCTTCAATCATTAAACTGTGCATGCTCATTCCTCCCTTCTCTAATCCCTATGCGGGAGGAAAGGCCCATATGCATGTAAACTACTCGATATTCCGCTGGCCGCGGGTAGGAGACAGGGGAAGACTGATGGTGACGCGGGTGCCTTCGCCCAGCTTGCTTTGGATCACAATGGTTCCCCCGTGTTCCTCAACGATTTGCCTGGCGATGGACAGCCCGAGGCCTGTGCCTCCCATTTCCCGGGATCGGGCCTTATCCACCCGGTAAAACCGTTCAAATACCCGGGGAATCTCCTTTTCGGCGATGCCGATGCCGCTATCGGTTATGACGACTTTCGCCATGGGGTCTTCGCTGAAGACATCAACCTGGATTTTACCGCCCTCAGGCGTATATTTTATGGCATTGGACAGCACGTTGAGCAGAACCTGATCGATCCGGTCCCTGTCGATAACGGTCATGATCCTCTGTTTGGGGTCAAACAGGCTGATGAGTTGCTGATCCTTATTTGCCGCAGTCATCTCAACCTTTGACAGTGCGGTTTTCACCACGTTGACCAGATTGGTATCCTTTTTAAACCATTTCTCCTGCTTGTAATCCAGCTTGGAAAGCTGCAGGAGGTCCCTCACAAGCCGGCTCATCCGGTCGGTTTCTTCGTCTATAATTCTGAGAAAATGCTCGATGGTGGAGCAGTCGTTGATCTCCGTGTCCATCAGGGTTTCCGTATAGCTCTTGATGGTGGTAAGCGGTGTCTTGAGCTCGTGGGAGACATTGGCCACAAAGTCCCTCTGCATATTCTCCAGCTTCTGCTGCTCCGTAATGTCCTGGAAAACCACAATCATGCCCATATCCTGTCCGCCTTCGTCCGTGTAACGGTCATAGCGCACATCGTAGGCGCGGCCTGCCTTTTCCACTACTTCGTGGTAACCGCCCTCAAGGCTGCGTTCTCGGATGTTTTCATATAAAAGGTTATTGCTTAGTTTGCCGATGATTTCGTCGTAAGATTTGTCTTCTATATCTTTTTGCTTTAAATTCAACATCTGCATGGCGGCGTGGTTTGCCAGAATGATTCGGCCTTCGTTGTCCACGGCAAGCAAACCGTCCCCCATATTTTTAAGGATGGTCTCAAGCTTGTTCTTCTCGCTGTTTATTTCTGCAAGGGTATAATCCAGCTTCTCCCTGAGCAGGTTGAACATCTCCGCCAGGCGCCCGATCTCGTCGTCGGATCTGACGCTGACCTCCTGGCTGAAATCCCCCTCGGACATCTTCAACGCCTTTTCCGTAACGTCGTTGATGGGGACGGTAATGCTCCGGGCGATGAAAAAGCCAAGTCCCACGGTGATCAAAAGGGCTGCCAACATAGCCTGTAAAATGATCATCCTGGCCTGGCTCTGAGATTGATAAACACTGGTAATATCTGCGCGAAGACAGACGAGACCTTTTACGTTTCCGTTCTTCTCAATGGGAAACACCATGTTTTTAACCGGGATTCCCGATGCCAGCACCCCGTCCTGCTCGGATATTTCACCGGTCATCCCCCGTACCAGGATGCTCTGATCCAACAAATCCAGGGCACTTCTGTCGATGTAATTGGAATTGCTGGAAGCGATGATTACAAAGCCGTCATCAACAACAAACATCTCTTCCCGCAGGTTTTCCGCCCAGGACTGGATATCAGCCTGGATCTCCTCCCTGTGCTGGTTGAGATGTTCGTACTCCTGAAGAGAGATTACGCTCTCCTGGACAATTTTCGTAAAATTGCTGCGGATCAGCTCCATCTGATATGCCTCAAGCTGATCCGTTATGAAGACGCCGATAACCGTCATCGCAATGAACACTAACAGAAAGTAAATCAATACGATACGGAAGCGTATGCTTCTCCATCTCCTCTTAGCGAACATTGGGTTACGGCCTCCTGAAATAATAGCCGATGCCACGCTTTGTCATGATGTATTTCGGGTTGCTGGAATCGTCCTCAAGTTTTTCCCTGAGCCTTCTTACGGTAACGTCTACTGTACGGATGTCTCCGTAATATTCGTAGCCCCACACCTCCTCGAGCAGTTGTTCTCTTGAAAATACGCGGTTTTCCCGCTCGGCCAGATATTTGAGCAGTTCAAATTCTCTAAGGGTCAGGTCGAGAGGTTCTCCGTTCTTTCGAACTTCGTACCGGTTCAGATCGATGGCCAGGTTTCCAAACTCCCTCACGTTGGAAGGCGCATCCTGAAGGTTGCTCATCAGATCGGTCCTCCGGATGTTGGCTTTTATCCTGGCAATCAGTTCACGCATGCCGAAGGGCTTTGTGATATAATCGTCGGCCCCCAGTTCGAGACCCAGCACCTTGTCCACTTCCTCTTCCTTTGCGGTGAGCATGACGATGGGTACGGTGCTGCATTCCCTGATTTTTTTGCATACATGAAAGCCGTCCATTACCGGCAGCATAACGTCCAAAAGGACCAGATCCGGCTTTGCGGATAAAGCTTTATCTAATCCCGTCTTCCCGTCGTGAGCTATATCGACTTCAAATCCTTCTTTTACCAGATTGAATCGAATGATATCAGCTATGGACTTTTCGTCCTCTATGATCAATACTTTTTTACAATCCATTCATATCACCCTATTCCTTGCTACGGCAGGTATTTTAGGGGATTCTGCGGCACGCCGTTTACATGTATTTCGAAGTGAAGATGCGGCCCTGTGCTCCTGCCCGTATTACCTACATTGGCGATGTGCTGGTCCTTGTAGACCCGATCTCCCTTTTTAACGAAAATCTTGCTGCAATGACCGTACACGGTTACTTTATTCTGCCCGTGATCTATGCGCACGCAATAGCCCAGTGCGCCTTCCCAACCTGCCGATATTACCTTCCCGCCGTCGGCAGCCCGGATCTTGGTTCCGGTAGGAGCGGCCAGATCGATGCCGTTGTGCATCCTTCCCCATCTGTATCCAAATCTGGAGGTCAGTCTGGCGCCCCTGACGGGGTAGATGAATTTGCCCGTACCTATCAGCGGCGGCAGCTCCTTGGTTCCTTTGAGAACTACCTGTGATTTAGGCTCGGAAAGAATTGTCGTACTGAGCTCTTGCCTGCTTACTTCTTCCCCGTTGTTGCGGACAATCCTGGCTACTACGAGACGTTCTCCCTTTACGCCGGCGGATTTGACGGTCTGCTCTCCTTTATATAGAGCGGAGGTCTCCTCGTAAACGATATCATAGTCGATGGGAACTTTGTATTCGGCGATTTCCGTAGTCTGCACCGTAAGCACGGGACAGGGTCTGGTGAGGGTCAGCTCTTGGCCGATCTGCAGCCTGGTGGGATCCACGTCCGGATTTGCGGCCGTAAGATCATCCATGGATATGCCGAGTTTTTTGGCGATTCCCGACAAAGTATCCCCGCTTTGAACGGCGTAGGTTTTTTTCTCCACGGCTCCTGTGAGCATGTATTCCAGGACTTTTTTCTCATCCTGAATATTGCCGATCTTTGTATCGACCTCGACTATTTCAATCTTTTCTTTAAATCCTATCGACTCGTACTCAACGGAGTCGCTGCCCTGGACATATGTATTTTGAATATCTTTCAATATCTTCTCTGCGCATTTCTTGCTGTAGAGGATAGCTTTCTGCTGCCCGTCCGCAACGATGGCGTAGGCGGTAGCGTTCATGTCGCGCAGATATGTAAACTGGTTCAGAATATCTTCCTTGCCGTCCAGTTTCAGGTCAAATCCCATGACTTTGCGGAAACTGATATCCTTTTCCTTATCTATGGTAATTTCAGCGCCATAGGCATATGTAAGCTTGTCCCCTATGGTATCGATGATATCGTACACGTCTTTCTGGTTCTTAACTATGCCCAGAACCTTGTCGTTGTACATGTACTCATAAGCCGTGATATGTCCGATTACCAGGGAGACTGAAGCTGCCACAACTGCCATTCCCGCCACGCTTCCAAGCAACAAACGCTTGTGGGCCTCGCACCAGTCTCTGGCCTGCCTCTGCTTCTTAATAAAGGCACTGAGATATCGAGCTCCCCTATCGAAAAGCTTGTCCACAAAACCGTCGGTTCGATCCACGGCAGCGGCCATTTTGTCTGACAGGCGGGCCTCTGCGGCACGAATCCGGTTGACTATGAGATTCGACCCTTTGACCAAAACTTTTATCAAAGGGGCTGCCTTTATAAGCGCGCGATATGCGATACGATTTCCTGTTGTAAGAACGAAAGACATAATAAACCGCAGGCATGTCTGCATGCGGGATAGAATTCGATCCATATAAAGATCAAGCCGGTTATCCGGAGTTTCGACAATTTCTGCCTGCCCGGCAGCCATGGAAACTTCAGTAATCTCAGCTGATTCGGTAGTAGTTGAAATTTCGCCTGTCTCTGCGATCTTATCTGTAACCTCTGTCGCTGTCGGAGCCGTCTTTTTCACGGTTGTTTCAATCGTAACCGCAGCCGGAGTTTCAGTAGTTACCGCGGCCTCCGTTGTGGCCGAAGCTGCTACATTTTCTGCGGCAGTTTCTGCCGCATCAACAACCGTATTCGGAACTTCAACTGTTTTATCGGCAGTTTCAATCCTGCTCGAAACCTGAACAGTTTCAACGTTTGCCTCAATGGAATCCGTAGTTTCATCCACCTCAACGACAGCGGTCAAAACCGGCATATCCTTTTTACGCTTCTTTTTCCTTTTGCTTCCGGTCTGACTCAATGCTCTATACTGCTCCCTTTCCTGCTGTCTTTCCCTTGCGATGCGCTGGAGAGCTTCCTCGATGCTGTCGGTTACCTCTACAAACCTGGAATCGTCCAGCTTGTCCTCTATAACGCGATTGATATGATGCTTCGCCTGCTGTCTGATAAACCGGCGATGGGCGCTGTCCGGATCATAGTGTATATCAAAAGCAGAGGTACCGATTTCGGTGTCTCTTAAACTATTCTTTATAATAGAATTTTTATCATCTTTATCAGAAGTGATTGGTTCGCGCACAGAAAACTCTGCCATAAGTGCCTCCCCAATATTTCCAGGACATCGTTTGAATATATATATGTACTAATTATAACGTCTGATGCCCGGTTTATCAAACCTTTTTTCCAAATTCGTCGAGCTTGACGGCAAAGCAGGGACACCTGGCTCCGCTGTCCAAAATCCCCATATCCTTGCATTTAGGACAAGTATACCATACGTCCAGATAATTGATTTTAAAGTTGTTGTCGGTCAGAAGGTAAGACCTTTCACCGGTCAGAGCATCTGCGCGACGCTTTAACTCTTCAATCTTAACCTTTGCTCCCTCTCCCCGGGACAGCATAAGCTTTGAAATCTCCATGCTGATCTTGCGTATCTCCTCCTCGATTTCCCGGATGCGAGGCACCGCTTTATAAACTTCTTTGCGCCTCTCTTCCGCCGCCGCTTCGTTGGCTAGCCGGTCCTCCTCATAGGACCGCATCACCATGGCGATGAGACTGTCTCCGGCGCTTTCTTTTTGTACGCCGTCGCCGGCTTTACCTTTTGAAGTCAATACTGTGTTGACGTAATTGATGTTGGGATTGGAGATGCCGCTGGTCTTTTTGCAAGCTTCAAGAACCTGGTCGATATCCAAATTGTAATCGTCAAACCAAGTATCCATGATGCGCTTTTCTTCCTCGGTTGGATTGCGGGTAAAGCCCAGCGCTTTCATAACTCTTCTGTACAGGTAGTGGCGGTTGTCCGTCTCCTGGAGGTGGGCTTCGATACCAGCCACGGTTTTCAATCCCCTGCCGGCCCATTCCTTCACAACGGCCCCCACATAATTCAACCTGCAGTTGTTCCGGTTTTTAGAGCAGTATTCATAGGCGAAGACGATGCATTCCGGGGGCATTTCGTAGTCGCGGATCCAGTTCAGGATGGTCACCGGCTCCTTGCCCTGCAAGAAGCGGCCCGTAATCTGCTCGATGCGGCTGTACATCTTCTTCAGCTCTTTGTCGCTCATCAGCCCCTGCAAATTGGCGGGCAATTTTTCTTTGCCGCTCTTGGCTTTACCGTTGCCGTAAATCTGCTCTTTCAGGTTAAGGAACTCCACCTTGTAATGAAGCTTGTCGGCGGGGTCCGGGTAGTGCTTTCGAACGACGCCCTTTCCTTCCCAGAAAGTCCAGGCCTTCAGGACGTCTTCCACCGGCATGGACAACTGCTTGGCTATGCTCTCATTGTTAATGGATACGCTGATACCGGCATACATCAGGGCAAACAAATAGACCCTGACAAAATCTCCGGGAGCGACAGGAAGAAACTCATTGATGAATACGTTTTCTACTGCTGTGTCGTGTAAATAATAGTTGTTGATTTTTTCCCGTTTAAAGTTCATTTCCACCTGCTCCGCATTTAACAGTGTTTCAGCCTTTTAGAACCTTGTTCAGCGCCTCAATCAAATCGTTTAAATCCACACCGTGACCCTTTGCCGCCTCCTCCAATGTCTCGCCCTGGGCTCCGGAACAGTTTTGACAATCCAGGCTATAGGACTCAAGAACATCAGCGATTTTAGCATCAAGATCCAAAATCTCGCCCATGCTCATATGCTTTGTGATCATAATTATCCCTCCCGATTTCACTAAAACGCTTCCGAAATATAGCTTCTATCTACAAATCTCGTATATTTGCCCAACCAAGTAACTTCAACCGTTCCGGTAGGTCCGCTCCGGTGCTTGGCGATGTTTATTTCGCAGATGTTCGGTTTATCCGTTTCAGGATTATAGTATTCATCCCGGTAAAGAAACATTACGATATCCGCATCCTGCTCGATGGAGCCGGATTCCCTGAGATCGGAGAGTACAGGCCTGTGGTCGGAACGCTGCTCGGGAGCACGGGAGAGCTGGGATAGTACTATTACGGGGCAGTCCAACTCCCTGGCAAGCTGTTTTAGATATCTGGACAGGGCGCTGATTTCCTGCTGCCTGCTCTCTACCCTGCCTTCGATGGACATTAGCTGAAGGTAGTCGATGACGATGAGATCAAGCCCCTTTTCCGCCTTCAGACGGCGGCTTTTATTTTTAATCTCCAGGACGCTGATTCCGGGAGTATCGTCTATGTAAATCTTTGCCGTTGAAAGTTTGTCGATGGCCTCGTAGATCTGGTCCCAGTCGGCGTGTTCCAGGTTACCCGTTTTCAGCTTCTGCATTTCGACTTTGGCTTCCATGGAAAGGAGCCGCTGACCCAACTGTTCCTTGGACATTTCCAAACTGAATATAAGGACGCTGGCGTCTCCTTTCAGCGCGGCCTGCTGGGCAATATTCAGCGCGAAGGCTGTTTTTCCCATGCTGGGCCTCGCCGCGACGATGATCAGGTCCGATTTCTGCAGCCCTGATGTGTACTTGTCGAGGCTGACAAATCCCGTAGTAAGGCCCGTAAGCCCTCCTTCCATCTTGGCAACTTCATCGATGCGGTTCAAGTTGGAATAGAGTATCTCTTTTAACGCTTCAAAGTCGCGTTTCTGCCGGGTCTGAGCAATCTTAAACACGGCTTGCTCGGCCTGGTCCAATATCTCTTCCGGTTCCATGGCTGCCTGATAGGCCTGCTCCATTATCTCGGAGGAGGCGTTGATTAAGCTCCGCAACAAGGCTTTCTCGCTGACAATCTTTGCGTATTGAGCTGCATTGGCGGTGGACGGGACCATGGAAGACAGCTGAGCGATATAGCTTCTGCCGCCAGCCATTTCAAGGGTGTTCCTCTTTTTCAGTTCCTCGGAGACCGTCAGCATGTCTACCGACTCGCCCTTTCTGTAAATGGCTACAATGGCCCGGTAGATCTCCCGGTGCATCTCGCTGTAGAAATCCTCCGGACTGAGGATTTCCAGCACCTCAAAAAGAGCTTCCTTGTCTAATATGATAGACCCCAGTACGGATTTTTCCGCATCATCGCTATGGGGAGGGATCCGTTCCATCTGATTCATGTCTCTTACCTCGAATGATTGTTGAACATTTGGACAGGCCGGTTATTACCGGTTATTCGACGATTACCTTGAGTTTTGCCGTGACATCTGCAAAGAGCTTGATATCCACCTCATGTTCCCCCAGATGCTTTATCGGGGCTTCGAGGACGAATTTCTTTTTGTCTATTTCAATATCATGTTGCTCTTTGAGGCTGTCGGAGATATCCTTGGCCGTGACGGATCCAAAGAGCTTCCCGCTTTCGCCTCCCTTGCCTTTTATGATGACGCTGAGGGTTTCCAATCTCTTTGCCAGGGCTTGGGCCTCTTCCAGATTTTCCGCCCTCTTAGCGGCATTTTCTGCAATGATGCGCTCCAATTCCCGCATGTTTGCAGGGGTCGCTTCTTTAACAAGACCTTTCGGTATCAGATAATTTCTCGCATAGCCGTCCTTAACGTTGACTACGGTATTGGCCTTGCCCAGACCTTTTATATCCTGAAGCAATATAACTTTCATATTTACAGCCCTCCATTTCTATCCATTGTGCGGATCAAATCCTTCAAGTCTTCAACTGTCTCTTCTAAAGACATGTTTGTCTGCGCCCCTGCAGTGGAATGATGGCCTCCGCCTCCCAATTTCTCCATAATGGTCTGCACGTTAATCTCTCCCAGGGAACGGGCGCTTACCACTGTAACGCCGGCTTCGTTGGTGCCGGCTACAAAGCTGGCTCGAATGCCCTGAATATTCAAAAGCTCGTCGGCGGCCTGGGAAATAAGCACCTGAACATTGGGGTGCCACCCTTCGCAAACGGAAAGAGCAACACCGTCGGCTATAATTTCCGCATTGGCAATAATCGAGGCTTTCAGCTTGAAAGAATCCATATCTGTCTGGAAAAACTGCCTCACGTTGGCGGTGTCTGCACCGTTTCGCCTGAGCCAGGAAGCGGCTTCAAAGGTACGGGCGCCTGTCTTGATGGAGAAGTTCTTCGTGTCTACGGCAATGCCTGCAAGCAGGGCTTCAGCTTCTAACTTTTCAATTGTCCTCTTGCCGTCGCCTATGTATTGGAGAATTTCCGCCACAAGCTCGGAAGTGGAAGACGCGTAGGCTTCCATATATGTGAGGGTGGCATTGTCGATGCTGTCCTCAGCCTTCCGGTGGTGGTCGATGACCACGATCTTATCTGTCATGGAAAGCAGCTCAGGAGCTTCCAGCAGGGAAGGCCGGTGGGCGTCTACAATTATCACCAGTGTGTCCTTGTCTACTACGGCTTTAGCCTCTTCCGGAGTGATGAAGCGATGCTGTCCTGACTCTAAAGCGCTCTTATAAACCTTGCTGATGGAGTTGCTGTTTCCCCGCAGCACGATGGCGCCTTCCTTATTGCGGTTAATTACGATGCGGCTGATGCCGAGAGCGGCTCCGAAGCTGTCCATATCAGGATTTTTGTGGCCAATGATAACCACCTTGCCCGCCTGATCTATCATCTGGCGCAGGGCATGAGCCATAATCCTTGATTTGCCTTTGTTGCGCTTCTCTACGGTCTGCAGCCTGCCGCCGTAATATTCCACCCGGCTCTTTCTCTTAACCACCGCCTGGTCGCCCCCTCTTCCGAGAGCCAGATCAAGGGCCGCCAGGGCATATTCGTCCAGTTCCACCAGGGTCTTGCCGCCCACACCGACACCGATGGAAAGGGAAGGCGGAAAGTCTCCCTCGGTCTCCACAGCCCGGACTTCGTCCAGGATGACGAACTTGGAGCTTTCGATTTTTTCAAGGTATTTCTGCTCGAAGACAATAAAATATTTTCCGCTCTTGTAGCGCACCATGGTTGCGCACATTCTGGCCGCCCATTGACGGATGATGTTTTCGATCTGGGCGGTGAGCATCCCTTTTCTCTCGTCGGATGCGGCGGAAATCAACTCGTCGTAGTTGTCGATGTTGACATAGGCGTAACAGATTTTCTCTTCGTTATACAGGGTTTTCAGGTTCTCCAAGTTGGTAACATCAAGCCAATAGAGCATGATGTTGCCGTTCTTTTTTCCGGCCATGGGAGAGGGAAGAACCCGGTAGATCTTGTTCTTGTGATTGGACAAGATATGCCTTTCACTGGCCTTTGGATTGGCTAAATCCGCATACCGCAACCCTGACAGCTTTGTGATGGAGGAATTCAACATCTCTGCGTCTTCGAAGATCTCCTGGAACTTGTCGTTAAACCACAACAAGTTCTCCTGAGCATCGATCATGCAGAGGGGAAAAGGATTTTTATAGACGAAGTGGCGAATCGTATCCTCCAGATTGTCCGTCACTGCTTTGGCATATTCTTCGAATATATCCGTTCTTTTGTCCGTTATTTTCCTGTAATAGAGTACTAATATTATGGTTATCGCCAGAGCGCCTATGCCGACATAAATATTAAAATATAAGAGCCCCAATGCGAAAAGGAACAAAGTAACAGTTCCGGCTTTCAAGTAAGGGCCTACCAGGTTTTTAATGAATTTACTTGCCATGTGGTAAATCTCGCTTTCCGTGTACGGAGGCCATCCGGTCGGCCTCTCTCTGTGTTCGCTTCCTTCGAATCGATTCGTTTGGCCTTGTAAGGCCTTGTAATTTGTTTGGCTTGTTTTGTTTGGCCCGTTTCCAATAACTGTTATTATTGCCGTTGGGCTTATTCGAAATCGGCGACGGTGAAAGCTCTTTTTAGAAATTAAATTATATCACAGCAGCGCGAAATCATCAAGCGAGCTTCTTTTTGTTTGCCTGCATCTTCTAGATGCCTGCGTCTTTTAACTGTCTCAACCGACAACGGTAAAACGATAGGTGCCGTCAACAAGCTCACCGGACAGCAATCCCTCTTCCTGCAGGTGAAGCATATGGGCTGCCGCTTCTCCCGTGGCAAACCATCTCTGCTGCCTGGGAAATTGAAATGACGGGGGTAATATCTCCCAAAATGTGGTCTCCGGAGAAGAGAATCTGCTTTTCTTCATCGTAAAGACATATGTGTCCCGGCGTGTGGCCCGGAGTCATGATGCATCTGAAACGGTAATCTCCGACGGATATCACGTCACCGTCTTGAACGAAGGCGAAATCTATATTTTTTCTCCCGTTAAACTTCCGCCCCGGATGTTCGCCTTTATGGACATCTTCCTCAGGCTCCGGCATGCCGTGCCGGCCGAAAAGCTCCATCATTTCGTCCCAATAGTCCGGATCGTGAAGTAGATTGACCAGAGCTCCGTCTGCCGGGCTGCAATATACTTTTGAATCATCTCCCGCAAGCTTTGCTACCAGCCCGGAATGATCGGCGTGTAGGTGGGTGATGAAGAAGTCCGTATCCGAAAGGGAAGCGTTCACCTCTTCAAAGGCTTCCTGTATGGCGCGAAGGCACTCCTCCCGGTTGAAACCGGTATCAATGAGAAGGTTTCTTTCTTTTCCTGTGATCAAATAGGAATTCAGCGATTTTAAGGGATTGTCAGGTAACGGAACTTCTATTCTATAGATATTTTCCAACTATAGATATTTTCCAACAACTTTTCAACCATGTATTACTCCATTTCTTGTCATTTGCATTTAAGGTAGATTGCCTCGCCTGGATGACATCGGCATTTTTACTCTTACTGTTTTATTAATTGTGGTTGGTCACCAATGGCCTTGCCGTTTTTACTCTCATTGTTCTATTAAATGTTAAAAAACCGAAACGCTTGTGCCTTTCGGTTTTCTATGCAAATTGTAATTTTGCCACACTATATTGGTTTTGTCACATTATAAAATGCTGACTCTTTGCGTTTTGTCTTTAGTTTATGCTTGGTCTGCTGTATATGGGAGCAATGCAACGATTCTTGCTCTCTTGATAGCTTTGGTAACAGCCCTCTGATGGACAGCGCAGTTTCCTGTGATTCTCTTCGGCAGGATCTTGCCCCTGTCCGTAATGTATTTCTTCAGCTTATCAACATCTTTATAATCGATGACTTCTGTTTTATCTGCGCAGAACTGGCATACTTTTCTTCTTCTCATGCCGCGCCTCTTCTCAGCCATTTCGCTTATACTCCTTTCTTAGAACGGAATATCGTCATCGTCCTCATCCAGAGCCTGGAAGCCTTCCGGAATCTGGGGTTCCTGTCTATGCTCAGGTTCTTTTGTTCCCGTTCTGTCTCCCCAGTCTAAAAACTCCACTCTGTCGGCATACACGTCCGTGGTGTAACGAGTTTCACCTGTTGATGTCTTGTAGCTTCCGGTTTGAATCCTTCCCTGAATGCCAACAAGACGTCCCTTCGTCAAATACCGCTCACACAGCTCCGCCGTCTTTCCAAATGCCACGATCCGAATAAAATCGGCAGTCTTTTCCCTGGCCATAGGCCTGTCTACTGCAAGCGTAAAGCTTGCGACGGCAGTCTCGCTTTGGGGAATATATCTGAGTTCCGGATCCTTGGTCAGGCGACCAATCAGCACTACACAGTTCATCCTGTTTCTCCTCGTATGTTTATTACCAACATTTGCGGTATCACTGTGGTATAACTTCTATATTTTTTAACTTTTGTTTTGACTCCGGTGCTTAACTTGGCTCCGGTATTGGCTATGACGATTTTGCAAATTGTGCAAATCATGCACGTTATAAATCGCTTGCGTTATTTTCTCTCTTGAGTTATTTCTCTTTATTGACGATGATGTGTCTGATGATGCTATCAGAAATCTTAAGTCGTCTGTCAAGTTCTTTGGGGAGATCGGATTTTGCTTTGAACTGGATTACCACATAGTATCCTTCGCTCATTTTCTCGATAGGATACGCCAGTTTTCTTGTTCCCCAAACATCTACTTCTCCGAGCTCGCCTTCGGCAGAAATGATTTCTTTAACCATCTCTATAGCCGCTTCTTTCTGCTCGTCTTCCAAAGTAGCATTGATAATGAACATGACTTCGTAGTCGTTCATTCTTTTCACCTCCTTATGGACTTGGATGGCCTTGGTTTTTCAAGGCAAGGAAGCATGAGTTCATTCAATTTCTCATTGCCTGAATTCAATGCCAATTAAGTATACCACATTAAATGTTTTTTGC
>CZCB01005192.1_pt1 | contig 31203 bp, 17 predicted proteins | sample 591991 | NCBI WGS metagenome assembly CZCB01 (sample SAMEA3556809, study PRJEB10932) | anaerobic digester metagenome
TGGGTGTCGGTGTCACGTTAAAGGCCTGCTGGACTGGACTGCCGTTCAGGAGGATCGGTACATCGGGACCCGGGAATTCAAAGACTGCTTCCTCCCCTTCATCGACGTGAAGAACGGCGTAGAGAACCGGTGTAACATTCGCGGTCTCGATCGTCACAGTCACGTTCTCATTCACTCCCTCGCTGAGCGGGGTGTACCCCAGAACCTCCCCTGGCGTTCCGTTCAGGTCTGCCTGGATGCTTAACCAGCCGGTCTGGTTGATCACAGCACTGTCAACGCTCACCGTGTCGTTTACTATCGGCTGGTCAGAGACAACAAGGGCAGGTGTCACGTTCACCGGCGGGATGGGTGTCGGTGTCACGTTCACTTCCGCCCCCGGCACGCTCACGTAGATGTTCAGCGTATACGAAGCATCCTCCACGGAGTGGCCCGGAGGTCCGTAGGAGTAGGTCACAGTGTCCCCATCGGTCACGTTCGTCACCGCGGGCCCGGTCGTACCCTCCTCACCATTCACCCAGAACGTCCAGGCGTACGGGGTCTCATTCCTCACCTCGTTTTCAATCCCTGTAATCGAGAGTACACTCAAGCTCCCCTCTTCCGGAGACAGGTCTGCGATGACCTCGTACTCGAATTTCCCGAGGATCGAGGCTGCATCAAGTGCTCCAAGCACAGTCGTCTGTGGCACCTGGTACGTCTCGGTACTGTTTATCGGTGTAATGTTCACATACTCATCAAGGTTCAGTTCGACAGGCCCCTCCCCGATCACGACCGCCATACTCACGGTAGTGATCGACAGGAGAAGGACAATGCACAAACCGAACAATAAAGAATTTCTCATACATCTTCTCCCCCCTTCTCGGGGTAGGATCAATATTGTATTTAATATAAAAACCTTACTATAAAAAATCCAACATGCGTATGTAGCAAAAATATGCAAGAAAACCGAAGTTTTCAGGATCTCGCACTGCGAACCATCATGGATCATCCCGATCGCGTAGACGGACTGCGTTAATCCCCGGGAGGCGGTGAACCGGGGAGGACAATCGCGTCCGGGGAAGAAGAATGAGACTATCTCACTCATCTCAAAAAGGCGTCCATCCGTGGTGCGATGAACTTAAATCGCGGGGTTCACGGCGGCGTGAGCGGGAAGACCCCGTCCAACAGGTGCGGGGTAGTTCGTTCACACCCACAATCGGGCCCGGTAGCCTGACAGCGGAGCATATTTGAGATCACTCACATACCTACTAAGCCACAAGGAGTTGTCCGCTTGAGAGATTCACGTACCCCCGGCAGGACCGTCCTGCCTCCAGACCCCGCAGTCCGGGCAATCGCCGCCGATGCGCTGACGTTCACCCGGTACAAACTCGACACAGTCCGCCTGCTGCCCGGCATCGGCACCTGTTGTGGGGCGCGCCCATGAGCCCTCGCCTGGACATACGGGAGCACGCCGGGATCTACCTGCGCGGGCTGATGATGGGCGCCTGTGATATCATCCCCGGAGTCTCAGGGGGGACGATCGCCCTCATCACAGGAATCTACGAGCGGCTAATCACGGCTATCGGCAGTATCAACCTTGCCTCGGCAAAACACCTTCTCAGGGGAGACCTCGCCTCCCTCCGCGAAGACATCAGGGAGATCGACCTCCCGTTCCTCGTGGTCCTCCTCGCCGGAATCGGCACCGCCTTCCTCCTCATGTCCGGGATTATCCTCTCCCTCCTTACCGACCACGCGGTGGCGACCTACTCCTTCTTCCTCGGCTTGATCCTGGCCTCCGCCATCCTTCTCTTCCTCGAGATCCGCTCCCTGCGCGCCGCCACCCTCGTCTACCTCGCTGCCGGGATCGGGGCCGGATTCCTCCTTACAGGCCTCGGCCACCTCGACATCGGCCACTCCCTGCCGATCCTCTTCCTCACCGGGATGATAGCGCTCTGCGCCATGATCCTCCCCGGGGTCTCTGGAGCCTACATGACCCTCGTCCTCAACCAGTATGAGTTCATGCTTACGGCGCTCCGGGCCATCTCTCTCCCCGAGATCATCGCCTATATCGCCGGCGGCGTCATAGGCCTCATCATCTTCACAAAAGGCCTCAAGTATCTCCTCAAGACCCATCACGGGGCAATGCTCGCCTTCCTCACCGGGCTGATGCTCGGGTCTGCGCGGATGCTCTGGGAGAAGGGGTCCCTGGCCGGGGATATGCTGACTGGAGGCTGGCCTTTCTTCCTTGCCGGTCTCATCGTCGTCGGCGCGGTGGAGTACGTGAAGAGGCGTTACCAGGACAGCGAGGCCTGACTCCGGGTAATTCAAAAACTTACTTCCACCCGGAGACATAAACCGGTACATCAACATGTTTATCGGCATCGACCACGGCACCACCGCGATGCGCTTCTCCTCCGGGACGCAGGAGTTCAAGATCTCCCGGGAAGAGGCCAGGCAGTTCTCGGCCGACGACCTCAGCCGCCTCTGCCCTCTCGACGAGATCGAGGGTGTTGCCGTCTGCTACTCGATGGGTGACGGCATCCCCGCCATCACCAATATCAGGAAGGTCAAGAACCGGGGCATTATCTCCCGGGAGGGTGCTGGCAAGCATATCGGCGGCGGCACCCGGGTTTACGATGAGATCGAGCGAAGCGGTCTCCCAGCCGTCGTCATCCCCGGGCTGCACCGCAGATCCCCAACCGACCCACGGTTCAAGGCATACTCCCACCAGGCGAGCCCCGAGAAGATCGGGATCCTCTATGAGGTCTCGCACGACCTCGGACCCGACCTCGTGGTCTGCGACGCGAGTTCAAATACTGTCACCCTCCTTGTGACCGGTGGCCGGATCACCGGCGCGTTTGATGCCTGTATCTTTGCGCCCGGCACCCAGCATGGTGCTCTCGACGTGGATGCGATCCGCCAGATCGACCGGGGCGACACTACGGCAAACGACGCCTTCCTCCACGCGGGAGTGAACCATACGGTGCCTCAGGAACTCAGGGTGGAGACGATGGCGATGTTTGCCGCGATGGAGTGCGCCGCGATGCTCCTCATAAACCCGGGTGCAGAGGTTGCCCTCGCCGGCTCCATGGCCCCTGCTATCGCGCCAGAGGTGGAGGCGCTCCTCTCCCGGAAAGTCGCCGTCTACGATGAGTGGTCTGCGGCCAGAGGGCTTGCCAGGATCGCCCACGACGTCTTCTCAGGGGTGTCCGACATCCTCGGGCTCGCGGTGGATCTGTGACTGCTCTCTGACTTCGGTGAGAGGCATCCCCGATCTTAGGATCAAGATAGGGCTAATCCCTGCCATTTTAATGGTGGGATACGGCCCGTCCACCAAAAATTATAACCACATGGTGCATATAATTTTGTGGAATGGTTAAGCAGGGTCATTGGATAAGTGCAAGAGGATGCGTATACAACGTGAATTATCACTTCGTATGGTCAACGAAATACCGCCGAAAGGTTCTGATCGGTGATGTTGCCAGGACTCTTACAGACCTCCATGTATCAATCGCTCAAGATAAGGGGTTCATCTTGAACACTCAGGAAGTCATGCCTGATCACGTTCACCTTTGTCACCGCCCATCCAGAATTCGCTCCTGCCACCATTGTTAAGATCATGAAGGGGGGGATCACTGCTAAGAAACTCTTTGAACAGTATCCCGACCTTGCGAAACGTGTTGGGGGAAGGCCATCTCTGGAATCCATCATATTATGTTGGAACGTGCGGGGATACGACAAAAGAAGAGGTCATTCAGAAGTATACCGAGACTCAGAAAGTAGTGTGACCCGACCATGCAGATGAAAGCGTATCGTTATCGACTCTACCCGACAAAATCGCAGGTTTCTCAGATGGAGCAGACGCTGGAGATATGCCGATGGGCCTATAACGCGACACGAGACCTCTATCGTATCTCTGTGGTGCAAGTGTTGTCCATGATAGCCGGGAAAGCCCCGACCCCCTTCAGGGCGGGGTAGTTCACACACAAATAGTATCGTATCCGGGGGCAGCCCATAAACGTGCCGGTGGATGGGTTGTATGCCATCATTGAAATAACGGGGATTAGCCCCGTTTCGATCCCGATATCCTCCAATCCCCGCGCTCCATACGCTTTTATGTGGTTTGAGGTAGAGTAGATACCTGACCAGGAGGGTAGGAAAAGTGAGAACCGTACAGCAAGAATATCCCAACATCACCGATCTCATGCTCTTGATGGCATCGAGCATCGAGGACGTGGCACGCGCTATTAACCAGGAAGATGTAGCCCGGTTCCTTGACACGATCCTGGCCGCAGATCGGATCTACGTGGCAGGCGCAGGGCGCTCGGGCCTGGTCGCGAGAGCGTTTGCCCAGCGCCTGATGCATCTTGGATTTGAGAGTTACGTCATCGGCGAGACCATCACACCCGCATTCAGACCGGGGGACGTTCTTGTCGCCTTCTCGGGCTCAGGAGAGACCCGGTCAGTCGTGGACGCCTGCGAGACCGCCAGGGATATCGGGGGGACGATCTGCCTCATCACATCGACGCCTGACTCGCGCATCGGGCAGATGGCAGACTGCATCATCGAGATCGGGAACAGTCACCTCACGGACACGGATATCCCAAGCGACTTTGAGATCCGCCAGATCACCGGGCAGTACCGGTCGGTCTCCCCATCCTTCGCTCCCCTCGGGACGCTCTTTGAGACCGGGGCGCTGGTCTTCTCCGACGCGGTCATCTCCGCCCTGATGGAAGTGAAACACTGCACCATCGAGGAGCTCCAGGATCGTCTCGCCAATGTTCAGTGAGAGTGGAGACCACTGCTCCCCCTCCTCTCGCCGGGGGGGGCATTCGGGGTAAGATACCCCGATCTTTCAGTATGTTGATCCTGGATCCACCACGAGCCCGCAATGTGGGCAGGAGTGTGGACCCGACCAGATAACATTTTTGCAACAATCATCCCACCTCACGCACCAAAAACCTCAAGACCGGATGGCTTGGCGCAGCAACCCCGGCAAGAGACCTCCCCTGAGTCTGCTCAATTCCACTATCCCGGCTGGGCACCTGTAGGTTCATCTTCTGCAACTCCCGCACCATCTTTGAGGGGGGATCGTCACCCGGGCGGCAGCGCGGTCATGCTCCGCGTGTTTCGGGTGGTTAAGTAAACTTGACCAGAAAGTAAATGAAAAGATATTTCTTATGGGGAAAGTAAGCTGGATCTGTTATACTGGTGGGGCGAACGCACCTCCAGGTGCCTGATAACAATCTTTGAGATGATTTCATGAAACGACCGGAGATGCTGCTGATCGCCACTCTGATGATTGCAGCGATACTGCTGCCTGCAACGGTGATGGCGGCCGGGGGGACCACAGAGGTTCGCATCGCGAGGTATGCCAGCGATAACAGGACCATCCTCGACGAGACGACCGTTGACTACATCTGGATGAAGGAGAATCTTCCCATCTATGGAGATGGGCGGACTCACTACTACCATCAGGGGCCGGTGCTTGAGGAGCACTGGAACAACGCCCATCCCGACGAGGAATATGATCCCTGGGATCAGGCTGAAGATGTGCTGGGGAGCATCCTCCAGAAAGGAGACCTCGGGGCCGTGATGGGGACCGCGATCACCGACCTCTGCGACCTTATCGGGGGGGCAAAGCCCGGAGACATGATCGCGATTAAATGCCGGGATGGGTGGAGGAAGACCTATCCCTATGAGTATATCTATCACCCGGATCCGCGGCAGGGCCCGGCAGTGATCACCTGGTTCAACGGGGACGAGGCCGCGGGCGAGCAGCAGGGAGTCGGGTATCCTGATACCTGCTATACCTCTGGCATGCGCCTCGTCTTCTTCGCCGACACCTCCAGGAATCCCTGGGGCTGGCATGTCTTCGGGAATACCGACATGAAGGAGTGCTGGACTGAGGATTACTGGAACTACGGGGCGCAGTACCCGTCGGCGGTCGGGTGTTCCGGGAAGTGGGTCAGCGAGATTGGCATCTACACGAAGCAGCCACCTCCAGTGCCTGTTGCAGACTTTGAGGCGAACGTGACCGTTGACCGGATACCGCTCGCCGTCAAGTTCAATGACACCTCCACCGCCCATCCGACGACCTGGGCATGGGACTTCGGCGACGGGACTTCGTCTGATAAGCAGAACCCGGAGCACGTCTACACAAAGCCCGGTACCTATACAGTCAGGCTCGCGGTCAAAAACATCGCCGGGACCGCAAGCGAGACGAAGACCGGTTACATCACCGTCCGGGAAGCAGTGATCCCGACTGCTGATTTTTCCGTAAACGCGACGTCGGGGGAGGCGCCGTTTGCCGTCAGCTTTACAGACACCTCCTTGGGAAAGCCGACTGAGTGGGCGTGGGAGTTCGGCGACGGGACGGTCTCGACCGTGCAGAACCCGATCCACGTCTACGAGGTTCCGGGGACCTACACGGTGAAGCTCACGGTGAGGAACTCGAAGGGGTCGACGACCGCCACCCGCGACGTCATCGCGGAGGTGCCGATTCCCGCGCCGCCGATCGCATCGTTTACGGTCGATGCGACGTCAGGTGAGGCGCCGCTTACGGTTGCGTTCACCGATACGTCGCTGAAGTCACCGACCTCGTGGCTCTGGGACTTCGGGGACGGGAGTACTTCGGATGAGCAGAACCCGACCCATGTCTATGCGTCGCCCGGGGTTTACACGGTCACGCTCACGGCGACAAACGACCTCGGCACTGATACGGTGACGAAACCCCAGTTCATCGCGGCAACCGAGAACGGGAAGGTGATCATCTTCCGCGGGAACGTGCCCCTCGAAGAAGGGACGTTCTCGGTCACGGCGCCGTCCGGGAAGACCTACACCCCGGACCGGCGTACCCCGATGGGTGTGCTGGACGCCGCGGCGAAGATGCAGGGGTTCACCTACGTGATCGGGGACAAGAAGTATGCGGAGAGCAAGCTCCTCTTCCTCGACGGGGTGAACGAGTACCTGCTCGAAAAGTCGGCCGGGAAGACCTGGGTATGCTTCCATAACGGCGAGTTGCTCGACGATTATGGCAGGCCTTCGACCGATGCCTTCAACCGCCGGCCGGTCGCTGACGGAGATAGGGTGGTCTTCTGCTACGGGGACTATTTCACCTTCAGTCCAGGGAAGATGGAACCCAAGAAAGGGGTGAGCGCGGACAATGCGTGGGTGGTCGTCGATATAACGATCGGCGCCGCGGATTCCGGGGCTGCGGGGGTGGCGCCGGCCGGGAGCGCAAGCGCGCCGGCCGCGACGCAGGAATCGCCCCCCGGTGTCTGGCTCCCCTTCCTTGCAATAGGGCTCCTGCTGGCGCTGCGAAGGATCTGATCCTATCTCTTTTCCCCGGGAGCGGGCCTGCCCCCTCCCGGCAGAGGAGTTTCGCGTGAAAAAACCTCTCAAAATTGAAGACGGAGTTCAGTTTGTCGCCCTTCGGGATTTTTTATCGGTTGAGCCTGTTTGTGGCTGAACGCGGTCTCATAGGCATTCCGGGATGACTTCATGGTAACACCGCGTCTGGGTCTGCTGCCGAAGGACGTGATGATCTGCGTGCACCGGGGATCCCGGCGCCTGGCCCTGCCGCCGTCGTGGGTGCATACGGGAGTGAATCGGCATTTTCCGGGGTATTTGTCCATGTATTTCGGCCCCTCGATCCTGCTGTGCCACCTACCCCTCCGCGTACCCTCTGGTGGTGCGGGGCGTTTCTGTCTCCTGTGCGGGTCGAGGATCGTATAATGTCTTTTGTAAACAAAATTTAATTAACAAAATATATATATTAAGTTAGTCAACTTGATCTCTAACCGGGCCGGGCGGGGGATCGGCTTGTCAGAGGAATCACATGAAACCACATGCCTTCTCAAAAGTGCGGATGATGCCGGCACCCTGCTGCCTGGTCATTGTCCTGATGCTCCTCGCGGCGCCGGCAATGGCGGCGACGACTGAGATAACGGTAACGAAGTACTGCGACAATAACTACTCGGCCGCGGCCGATTCGGAGACCCTGGACCTTGCAGCGCTCCAGGCATTGTCGTCGGTCTACAGCAACGGCCCGGTGTATATGCAGGGCGGGACCTTTGATAACGCAACTGACGTGTGGACGTATACTGACGATAGTATGGCCTGCTTTGGCGAGCAGAGCGGCACCTACGTCCGCAACATCACCGACAAGGTCGACGGAATGAACCCGGGCGACGAGATCAAGGTTGCAGCACCTGACGGCTACGGGATGTACTTTAACTACACTAACGTCTACAGTCCGGCTCCCTGCCAGGGCGAAATGATCCTTTCCTGGCAGAACGAGACGCATACCGTCCCCGATTACGCGGACGGAATAAGGCTCTTCTTCTACACGCCGAGCGACCTGAACTTTACCAATGCGGACATGCGCGATTCGATGGCACCGTGGTACTGGAGGATTGTTAAGGACAAGTATAATCCGAGCGATCTTTATCCCTCGGCAAAGGGTCTCTCGGTGAAGACCGTCAGCGATCTCGAGATCTACCCGCCGCACCGCTATGACTTCAACACCACCGGTGACAGGACGGTGTACAACCACGCCTACGCGGGCGGTGTGACCGGCCTGCCGTGCACCGCCACCGATCCGAGTGACTTGATTCCTGCTATTGACATCCCGAAGATCGCGGATGCTGATGAGGATTCACACACAACTTCTAGTGACCTCACGGGTAGTGACTCCGCCGCTCATCGCTTCGTTTTCAACGTCACCGAGGATCCGGCCAACATCGAGAAGCTCGACATCACCTGGACCGGCACCGGCACACATGCGGATGGCACCGATGGTGCGACGCTTTACATCTGGAACGGCATCGGTTACGAGCAGCTCGCCACCACGTCTCTCAGTAGCGAGGTCACACTCACCGGTACCATAACCACGGATATCAGTGACTACGTCGATGGCACCGTCACGGTGCTCGTGAAGCAGAATGATGAAGATGATGGAATCTTCGAATCAGTGATCGCAACCAACTACGTGAAACTCGTGGTGACTCACCACCACAGGAATTCCAACTTTACACTCTAGCCGACCCTAACCCTATTTTTCCAATTACAGGTGATATGATGAAACAAAACCTTGCTTTGGTCATACTACTAGGCTTACTCTGTATAGCAATCCCCGTATCGGCGGCGACGACCTGGTATGTCGACGACGATGTCGACGCGGGGACTGACTTTACCAACATCCAAGATGCGATCTCCAATGCCACGTCGGGTGATACGATCGTTGTCTCCTCCGGGACATACACATCATTCTCACTCACAGGTGACAAATCCTACCTGACACTCCAGGCTTCCGAGAGCAACGGGCCCGTCATGATTGATAATGGAGGACCTTCTTCACAGACACTCAGAATACCCTCAGGAAGTAGTGATAAAGCGGTAGGGACGCTCCTTGATGGATTTACATTTGCCAATATGACGCCGCCTTTCCAGCTAGGAGTTCATGGTCCTGCACCAGACTCGATCGTCCGGAACAACCTGATCAAAGGAACTTCCACACTGGTATTCCAAGGAGGAGCCGCCAATCTCACGCTTGAGAACAACACCTTCGTAGATACTCTTCCGGGAAAAGCCCTCGCTGGTGTTATTCAGGTAAGAGATGCTGCAAACAGCAACATCGTCAATAACACGTTTGTTAATATCACAGCCACGTCAGGAGTTTTCTATTTCAACTCACCAGCGGCAACCAACATCACCATCGCCGGAAACACCTTCGACGCTACCGTCGGTGGAACTACCTTCTACTTCCGTACCGCCGGCGAGGGCAACCGGATCTACCTGAATAGCAACGTATCGGGCGTCGCTCTCCATGCCGGCAGCACCGCCCCGGACGTCATCTGGAACACCACCGCCCCGGTGACCTACACCTATAATGGTGTGGAGCGGACCGGGTATCTGGGCAACCACTGGCTGGACTACGCGGGCGAGGACGCTGACGGCGACGGCATCGGCGATACGCCCTACGTCCTCCCGGACGGCCTCGGCACCGACTATGCACCTTTAGCGGGTCCGTGGGAGGACGGGGTCATCGCCGGGTCGGGAGACTCGGGCGGGTCGGATGTTCCATCCGATGTAACGATCACCTCCCCGGCCCCGGGCAGCACCTATGAGATCGGAATTCCGGTTCAGTTCTCGGCCACCGCCACCGGCGCCGACCTGACCTACACCTGGGAGACCGGCACTGGTAGCAACGTCACCGGTCAGGACGTCAACTACACCTACAGTAAGCCCGGCAACTACACCATCAATCTGACGGTGAGTAACGAGCACGGGAGCGCCTTGGCCCAGACCGATGTCATCGTCACGAAACCGGAGCCGATCGTCTTTAACACTTCCGTTACGGTCTACGCCGATGAGCCGATCGTCGTCGACAACGTCAGTTACGGCGGCAACACGTTCTTCAACATCCTCGCCGCCGCCGGGTACACCTACACCTACGACGACAGCGAGTCGGGCTACAGCGACCGGAAACCGCTCCTGACCCTCACCATCGACGACGTCACCTACCCGACCCGGGACTTCGGTGCGGACTACAAGTGGAAGTTCTACGAGACCATCGGGACCGGTGATGACCGCAAGTTCAAGAAGAGCCTGAACGGCTACATCGACAAATCCGGCACCTATTACATCTGGTACGGCGACATGAGCCAGTTCGACGGCTGGGACTTACCGGCGGTCAACAACTCGATCTACGTCGTCGAACTGACCGTCGACCTCCAGCCGACCCGGCCCGGTGCCCTGCCGGTCGCCGGCTTCGCCGCGAACACCACGTCCGGCGATGCACCGCTTGCGGTCGCGTTCACCGATACCTCGACCGATGCATCCTCCTGGTCCTGGGCCTTCGGCGACGGGGCAACCTCCGCCGAGCAGCACCCGGTCCACATCTACACCGCCCCCGGCACCTACACCGTGACCCTCACGGTCGCGAACGCAGACGGGAGCGACAGCGCGTCGAAGACCATCACCGTGACCGACTCCGGCGGCGAGGAGGCAAACGTCCTCGTCCTCCGCCAGGGCTGGAACTTCGTTTCGACCCCGAAACGCCTTGCTGACGGTGCAAACACCTTCGCCATCTTTAACGGTCTCGATACCGCCGCCCACACGATCCTGCTCTACGACGGGCTGGACTACGACTGGAAGGCGATGGACCCGACCGACGCCTTCCGGCCGCTTGATGGGATCTGGATCTACGCGAATAAGACCTACACAATCCCGCTCGAATTCGCCCGGCTCGACGGCTCCGAAGACACACCCCTGCCACCGCCCACGAAAGACCTCGGCAAGGGCTGGAACGCGATCGGCTTCTCCGACACCGTTCCTGAAGCCGCGGCACCCACCCTGCTCTCGCTCGGAGACCACTGGGCCACCCTGATCGGCTTCAACGCAGAAACCCAGAGGTACGAGGACGCAATCATCCGCAACACCCAGGAGAGCAGGACACAGACGATGCAGCCCATGCAGGGCTACTGGATCTACGTAACGCAGGCGGACACACTCGGCGCCATCAGTGCCTGAAGGTGAGAAAGTGGAGATGCGACAGAGCATAACACTGATCCTCCTCCTCGGCCTCGTCGCCGGCGCGGCGGCCGGTGGGGGCGTCCCCACCCTACCCCACTGTTTCTCTGGGAACGTGACGATCGGCGGCTCCCCGGCACCCATCGGGACTGTCATCACAGCAGTGATCGGCGGTACGGAGTACGGCTCGATCCAGACGACAGAAGTCGGAAAATATGGTGATCCCGGCCAATCTATCGGGAAACGTCTGCTCGTGACGGCAACCGCAGACCAGAGCGGTGAGACAATCACGTTCCTCGTCAACGGGGTCACCGCAAAAGAGACAGCGGTCTTCGAAGTCGGGGGAGGGACCGTCCTCGACCTGAGTGTTCCCGGGAGCGGGGGCACTGGTGGTTCTGGGGGTTCCGGGAGTACAGGCGGTTCAGGTAGTTCTGGAGGTTCCGGAGGTTCCGGAGGTTCTGGGGGTTCCGGGAGTACAGGCGCCACCGCTACCACGGGGGACTCCCGCGAATCGACCGCCCCCACCGCTGCCCCCGCGGTGCAGACCGGTCGTGCATCCCTTGACACATCTGCAGCCGGGGTGGTCCCGAGAACCGTGACGGTCAGGACAGTCGATGAGACGTGTGCCGTCGCGATACGGGAGGGCACCATCGCCCGTGATGCGGATGGTAACCCGCTCGGCGAGGTGACCGTGTCCAGGGCCGACCCCACCGGCGTCCCGGCCGCCCCGCCGGGAACGGGGGTTGCGATCGTCCTCAACTGCGGCCCTGCGGGCGCCACCTTTGACCCGCCGGTCACCCTCACCTACACCCTCTCCGGGGAAGAGTGGGAGAAGATCGGCGGCGCCACACCGAAGGTGATCTGGTACAACCCCGCATCGAAGGCGTGGCAGGATGTGCCCGCGACCGTGGACCCCGCCACCCGGACGGTCACCGCCCGGGCCTCGCACTTCAGCATCTATGCCCTGGCATGGACCGTCCCGGAGACGACGGTAGCACAGCAGACCAACACCTCCCCCGGTGGGACGCCGCCGGCCGGCGATGAGCCGCCCTGGCTGTTCATCGGTATCGGGGCGGTGCTCCTGGTCACCGTCCTCATCGGAGGCCTCGTGTATCTCAGGAAGAAGAACTGATGCCTCCCTTTTTTGGTTTCCCTGGTATGCAGTCCCGGTCGCTCCGGGGCGCCGCGACCGGGTGGATCCCCCGGAGCAGGATCCCCGCAAAGATCGTAGGACTACCAAAAATCCAGAGATAATTTAAAAACGAGTTGAATCCCATGAAACAACCAAAACAGGTTATTTTTATCCTCGTGGTGCTGCTGCTGGCAGCCGCCGTGCTGTCTGCGCCGGTGCTGGCTGCAGAGGCCGGGACCACCGAGGTACGTATCGCAAAGTATGCAAACGACCGATTGACCGTCCTGAACGAGACGACCGTCGATTACCACTGGCTGGAGGAGAACCTCCCGATCCAGGGCGATGGGGTAACCCGGTACTACCACCAGGGCCCGGTCTTTGAAGGAGTCTGGGAAGATGAGCATTCAGGAGAACCCTATGACCCCTGGAACCCGGACGAGGACATCCAGATCAGCATCCTCTACAAGGGGGACTTCGGGGCGGTCATGGGGACCGATATCAAAGACATCTGTGACTACATCGGCGGCGCAGAAGAAGGTGACATAATCGAACTGCGCAGCCGCGATGGATACTCAAAGAAGTTCCCTTATTCGATCATCTATGAACCCGATCCCAGGCAGGGCCCGGCCGTCCTCTGCTGGTACAGCGGCGAAGAGGAGGGGCCCGACATGCGGCAGGGCGCAAAGGAGCAGGGCAAGGGCTACCCGGACACTGGGTATATCGCCGGCATGCGCATGATCTTCTTTGCCGACACCTCCACAAACCCCTGGGACTGGCATGTCTTCGGCAACAACGACATGAAAGAGTGCTGGGACGAAGAGTACTGGAACTACGCCAGCCCGGATCTCCCCTCAGCAGCCGGCACCTCTCCGATGTGGATCAGTGAGATCCGGATCTACAGCCAGGACGACCCCGAACCCCCGATTGCAAACTTCATCGCCAACGTGACGAGCGGTGCGGTGCCGCTTGCCGTCCAGTTCACTGACACTTCCGAAAACGGCCCGACTACGTGGGAATGGGACTTCGGTGACGGCGCAACCTCCACCGAGAAAAACCCGGTCCACACCTACACAGAACCCGGCACCTACACTGTCACCCTCACCGTCACGAACAAGGCCGGAAGCGACATTGCAGAGATGAGCGGGATTGAGGCAACCGCATCCGGAGGAGGAGGAGGCGACGACGCCACCGAACTCCGCATCGTGAAGTACGCAAACGACGGAACAACCGTTCTGAACGAAAAGACGGTCGACCGCAACTGGCTTGAGGAGAACCTCCCGATCCAGGGTGACGGCGTGACACGCTACTACCACCAGGGCCCCATCACCGAGGCTGCCTGGAAGGAAAGGTATCCCTATAAACAGTACAACCCCTGGAACCCCGAAGAGACCGTCAACTTCATCGACATCGGTGCGGTCAGGGGCACCGACCTTGCCGATATCTGTGATTACGTCGGCGGCGCGAGCGCAGGCGACACCATCACCCTGAGCACCTCCGATGGCACCACGATCACCTATCCATACTCGACGATCTATGAGCCCGACCCCAGGCAGGGTCCTGCGGTCCTCTGCTGGTACGACGGTGACGCGGCAGACTACACCCCGGAGATGCGCCTCGTCTTCTTCGCCGACACCTCCACAAACCCCGACGGCTGGCACGTATTCGGCAACACCGACATGAAGGTCTGCTGGGGAGAAGCAAACGCCGTCTACAACGGCACACTTGACCTCCCGTCGACCGCCGATGCAGCCCCCGATCGGATTGTTGAGGTGCGGATCGATGGTAGTGAAACACCAGCGCCCCCGATTGTGTCCTTCACCGCCAACGTGACTACAGGCAAACCACCACTCACCGTCCAGTTCACCGACACCTCGTCAGGGTCCCCCGACACCTGGGAGTGGGATTTTGGTGACGGTGCTACCTCGACCGAGCAGAACCCCGTCCACACCTACACAGAACCCCAGACCTACCCCGGGAAGTATACCGTCACCCTCACTGCTACGAACACCATCGGCACCAACAGCACGACCGAGGTCGACTACATCACGCTGAACGCCAGGGTAGCAAGTTTCACCGCAAACACGACCGGCGGGCTGCCGCCGCTTGCCATCCAGTTCACCGACACCTCCGGCGGCAACCCGACCGGGTGGGAGTGGGACTTCGGCGACGGCAACACCTCGACCGAACAGAACCCGATCCACATCTACACCCGCGTCGGCACCTACCCGGTCACCCTCACCGTCACCGGCCCCTTCGGGAGCGACACGTTCGTGACGACCGACCTGATTGATAAGATCCGGGTGCTCGAGCCCAGGGATATCGGGACCACCACCCTGCGCGTTGCAAAGGTGGCCAGAAACGGCACCGTCTTAAACGAGACGATCGTCGACTACCACTGGCTTGAGGAGAACCTCCCCGTGCAGGGCGACGGCGTAACGAAGTACTACCACCAGTGGTGGATCTTCGATGACACCTACCCGGACCCGGAGGAGAAGCACTGGGACAGTATCTTCAACGGTAAAGGGGTATTCGGCGCCGTCAAGGGTACCGACATCAAGGACATCTGCGACCTCGTCGGAGGCGCTTCCGAAAGGGACTTTATCCGCCTGGACAGCAGGGACGGCTATAGAACAGGGCTTAGATACGACTGGGTCTACAACCCCCACCCGCGCCAGGGCCCGGCCGTCCTCTGCTGGTACAACGCAGGCGGCGGTAACGGCCAGGGCATCGGCTACCCTGATACCGGTTACTTCCCCGCCATGCGCCTGATCTTCTTTGCCGACAACTCCACGAACCCCTGGGGCCTGCATGTCTTCGGCATATACGACGCCTACGTGGCCTGGGGTACGGTGGAAGACGCTACCACCGGCTGGTCGGCAAAATGGGTCGACGGGGTCGTCATCGAGATGGACAAGTTCACCCCCGCCCCGGTTGCGGACTTCACCGCCGACGTGACGAGCGGCCCGGCGCCGCTCACCGTCGCGTTCACCGACAACTCGACAGATGCTGAATCCTGGTCATGGGACTTCGGAGACGGCGCGACCTCTGCCGACCGGAACACGACCCACACCTACACAAACCCGGGCACCTACACCGTGAACCTCACGGTCACAAACGCCGTTGGAAGCAACAGCGCGACACAGGCCATCGCCGTGACCGGATACGGCGATACCGAGCCTGGCGAGACGGGAACCCTCACCCTTTATTCGGGCTGGAACTTCATCTCGACCCCGAAGCGTCTCTTTGCGGGTGCAAACACCTTTGCGATCTTTAACGGCGTCGATACCGCAGGTCACACGATCCTGTATTACGACGGCACAGACGGCTGGAAGACTATGACCTTTACAGACATATTCCAGCCGCTCGACGGCGTCTGGATCTACGCGAATGAGACCTGTACGATCCCGCTCACCTTCGCTGCCGGAGAACCCGTGACCCCGCCAGAAAAGGATCTCGTCAAAGGCTGGAACGCTATCGGATTCACTGCCACCAGCCCCAGGTCCGCAGCAGAGACCCTCTTATCGGTTGAGGACTACTGGACCACGCTCATCGGGTTCGACGCACAGAAACAGGACTACCAGATCTCGATCCTCCGCGGTGCAAGTGGCCGCCACGGCGAAGAGCGCCCGATGTACCCCATGCAGGGCTACTGGCTCTACATGACCGACGCAGAGACGCTTGGTGCCATTGGCGCATGAGGGTGAGAAGGTGAAACCACAGCACGGTATTGCGCTGGTTCTCATCATCGCCCTCGTCACCGGGGCGGCTGCTGCCGGGGGGACACCCCCGACCCTCCCCCACCAGTTCTTCGGGAACGTGACGATCGGCGGCTCTCCCGCACCCGCCGGGACGGTCATCACCGCGATGATCGCGGGTACAGAGTGCGGTTCGTTCATGGTTACGGACGCCGGAAGATACGGTGACCCCGATTGGCGCCTGGGAAGCCGTCTGCTTGTGACCGGGACCGCGGAACAGAAAGGAGAGACGATCGAGTTTCTCGTCGACGGAGTGATAGCAAAAGAAACCGCCACGTTTAAACCCGGAGGGGTGACCTGTCTCGACCTCTCCTTCGAAAAGACCGTGGCGAAGCCGGTCGCGAGGTTCACTGCGAACATAACCTCCGGTCCGGCGCCGCTCGCGGTCGCGTTTACCGACACCTCGACAGGCGCTGAATCCTGGTCCTGGAACTTCGGTGACGGCGCGACCTCGACCGAGCAGAACCCGACACACACCTACACCGCCCCCGGAACCTACACCGTGAACCTCACGGTCACGAACGAAGCCGGGAGCAGCAGCGCGGCCGCCACCATCACCGCACGCGAGGAAGGGGCGGTAGAGATCATCCGGGGCCCGTACCTCACCGCTACCACGACGACAGCAACCATAGTCAACTGGATGGCGCACGAGCCTGTCGCCGGCACCGTTGAATATGCCGACGATGCCTATTACACGGCAAACGGTAGATATGAGAACTTCGTCACCGACACGGCAGAGGTCGAGTTCCACCATGTGACACTCGAAGACCTCACCCCCGACACCCTCTACCACTACCGGGTCACCGCCGGCAACACGACAACGGGCGACCACGCATTCCGGACGTTCCCCGAGGACGGCGGCTTCACCTTCGTCGTCTACGGCGACACCCAGAGGCCGGCGAACATCAAACTCGTCGCTGACCGGATCGCTGATGAGGACCCGCTCTTCGTCCTGCACACCGGCGACCAGGTCAACGGCGTCGAGAGTGCGGACGAGTGGAACGACTTCTTCAGGAACAGCGGGCGGATGCTCGCAAACACCACCATCTACACCACGATGGGCAACCACGAGAAGAACCATACCGCCTACTATGAGAACTTCGGATTGCCTCAGTGGTACTCCTTCACCTGCTCGGATGCCCAATTTGCCATCCTCGATGATAATGAAGAGTGGACCAATATCGACCGTGAATCCGCCTGGCTCGAAGAAGACCTGGAGTCAGATGCAGCCTGGAAGTTTGTCGCCCATCACCATCCACCTTACTCCTCCACCCCTGATCGCACAGGAGGCTGGATCCTCCTCCGGGGGTACTGGGGTGAAATCATGAAGAATGCCGGTGTTACGGCCGTATTCAACGGACACGTCCACGCCTACGAGCGCTACCTCGTCGACGGCATCAACTACATCGTCACCGGCACCGGCTCAGGTCCACTCTACCGCCTCGGCGACGAGAAGCCCAAAGGACACCAGACCAGCCTCGAGGGCACCCTCGGTTACACGAAGGTAACCCTGTATCCCAACGGAACCGCAGTTGCCGGGTTCGTCAAGGTCGCCCGGCTCTCCGACGACAACAATGTCCTCGAGGTCTACCCGCCTGGCAGCGTCTTTGAGACCTATACCATGACCCGCCCGCCCAGGGCTGACCTTGCGGTCGTCAACCTGACTGTCCCCGACGACGTCACCACCGGGACCCCCTGCACCGTCGCCGGGACCGTTAAGAACGTCGGGGACGCCGCTTCCCGCGCTTGCTCCGCAAGCCTCATCGTTGGCGATCTCGAGATCGCCACCGCCGCTGTCGGCGCGCTTAACCCTGACGATACCGCGGAGGTCTCCTTCACCTGGACCCCGGCGGTCGCCGGCGAGGCGACCCTCGCCCTTACGGTCGATCCGGATGCCGCGATCCCGGACATCAACCGGAAGAACAATGTCCTGGCTGTCACCGTGACCGTTGTGGGTTCCGTCCCGGGCCCCGCCCCGGTTGCAAACTTCACTGCAAACGTGACGAGCGGTGTTGCTCCGCTCACGGTTACGTTCACCGATGAATCCACCGGTGCAGCCACCTGGTCCTGGAACTTCGGTGACGGTGCGACCTCGACCGAGCAGAACCCGACTCACACCTACGTGACTGCGGGCACCTACACCGTGACCCTGACGGTCACGAACACCGCCGGGAGTGACAGCACAACCGGGGTCATCACCGTGAACGAACTACCCGCCCCGACCGAGTCGCCGCATCGTACCGGTGGCGGCGGTGGCGGCTCCCAGGCGTCGGTCGGTGCGGCAAGCAACCTCAAACTTGGCGATCGTGTCACCCTCGCGATGCGCGGGACGGCGATCTCGGCGGTCACCCTCACCGCGGACGACGACGTCAAAGAAGTCATGGTGACCGTGGCAAAAGGTTCGCTCCCACGGGATGCCAGTCCCCCTGAAGGCACAGTCTACCAGTACGTCGAGACCACCCTCTACAGGGCGGCAGCCAGGGACTTCAGCGCCTTCCAGATTCAGTTCGCAGTCCCGACCGCATGGCTCGCAGAGCAGGGCTGCACTGAAAGTCAGGTCGGACTCTTCCGGCACACCACTGAAGGGTGGCAGGAGATCCCGGTTGAGGCGCTCGGCGAAGAGGACGGCAATGCGATCTTCTCTGCCGGTGCAGACGCTTTTGGTCTCTTCGCCATCACGGTGACCGGGAAGGCCCCTGATGCTGCAGAACCGACCCTGGAGCCCATCGAGACCGGGACAACACCCCCCGCTGACGTGACAACACCCCCCGCTGGGCCGACCACCGAGGCCACACCAACCCCCGGGTTTGGGGCGCTTGTTGCGCTGGCCGGCCTTGGTGCGGTTGCCTTCCTGGGCCTGCGCCGGAAGTAGCCCTGTTGGCATCGCAGAACCACTTCGCCGGGGGGTGCCTGCCCCCCCGGCAGAGCCCCTCAAGCACTGGTCAACCCGATTAACCGAAGAAGATTGACATGGGTCAGTCTCTGCCGCCGGATCCCGGGGCCACATGTCCGCACCCGGCGCTCAAAGATCTTCTATGTCGCCCCTTCTTCCCAAATAGAGCCTCTCAAGAGGAGAGGATGCGGAGAATAGGGACAGAAAAATGGATAGGGCTTGTTTAATTTAACAATGTTAATATTTGAGAAAAGTAAATATGGATCGATTTACCAGGGGTATCGCATCCCGGTACAGTCTGAAGACATCAAAATCTTGTTCCATCAAACATTATGAGTTGAAACCCATGAAACAACCGGAGCAGGCGATTATCATCCTCGTGGTGCTGGTGCTGGCAGCCACCCTGCTGCCGGCGCCGGTGCTGGCCACAGAGACCGGGACCACCGAAGTGCACATCGTCAAGTATGCAAACGATGAAGAGACCATCCTGAACGAGACGACCATCGACTACCGCTGGCTGGAGGCAAACCTCCCCGTACAGGGAGACGGGGTGACCCGGTACTACCACCAGGGCCCGGTCTTTGAAGGGAAGTGGGAGGAGATCCACCCCGACAAGCCCTACGACCCCTGGAACCCGGATGAAGATATCCAGATCAGCATCCTCTACAAGGGAGACTTCGGCGCTGTCAAGGGAACGGCCATCAAAGACATCTGCGACTACATCGGCGGCGCAGAAGAAGGTGACATGATCAATTTACGCAGCCGCGATGGATATAGTAGAACCTATCCCTATTCGATCATCTATGAACCCGATCCCAGACAGGGCCCGGCCGTCCTCTGCTGGTACAGCGGCGCAGAAGAGGGACCTGACATGCGGGAAGGTGCGAAGAAACAGGGGCAGGGGTATCCTGATACCGGATATATCGCCGGCATGCGCATGATCTTCTTCGCCGATACTTCCACAAACCCCTGGGGCTGGCACGTCTTCGGCAACAACGACATGAAAGAGTGCTGGGATGAAGAGTACTGGAACTACGCCAGCCCGGATCTCCCCTCAGCAGCCGGCACCTCTCCGATGTGGATCAATGAGATCCGGATCTACAGCCAGGAGGATCCCCCTGAACCACCATTTGCCGAATTTACCGCGTGCCCCACCTCAGGCGCCATCCCGCTCACTGTCCAGTTCACTGACATCTCAGAAGGCCCCCCGACCGCATGGGAATGGGACTTTGGTGACGGCGCAACCTCGACCGAGCAGAACCCAACCCACACCTACGAGAAAGTAGGCACCTATACCGTCACCCTCACCGTGACGAACATCGCCGGGGATGACAGCACGGAGATCACGGTGACCGCCGGCATCATAGACTTCACAGCCAGCGTCACCTCAGGCACCGTTCCGCTGACCGTCGATTTCACCGATACCTCAGACGGCGAACCTGAAGAGTGGGAATGGGACTTTGGTGACGGGAGCACCTCCGATGAGCAGAACCCAACCCACACCTACGAGACAGCGGGCACTTACACGGTCACCCTGACGGTCACCTACGACGGCACCAGTGAGAGCATAACAAAAGACGACTACATCACGGTAAAGTCCAGCGGTGGAGGTGGAGGTGGAGGTGGAGGTGGAGGTGGAGGGGATTCCGATTCCTCTGACAGCACCACCCCGGTCCCCGAGAACGCCACCACAACCCCTGATGAATTCAGCGAGGAAGTCGTGGAGAGCAGGACTTTCCAGCCTGAAGTTCCCGAGATCGAGGAGATCGTCATCTCCACATTGGGGGTCGCGGAAAACCTGACCATCTCCTGCGAAACAACCAACCTGCCTGAAGGTGTCCCCAAACCGCCAGGCGAGGTCTATTGCTACTACAACATCACCCCTGGCGACACAAACGCCACCATCATCGAGGCCATTATCCGGTTCAGCGTTCCCGATACCTGGATGCGGGAGAACAGGATCGGTATTAACGAACTTTCCCTGTACCGGTACAACGGAACCTGGACCGCGTTTGAAACCAGGTGGACCGGCACCACTAACGAGACCCACACCTACGAGGCCACTTCCCCCGGTTTCTCCCTCTTTGCGATCACGGGGAAGCAGATCGAACCCACCCCTGCCGCGACAGTGACCCCGGTGGAGACGACCACGCCAGTGGTCTCAGTTACACCAGCAGAGGCGAACTGGACCACAACAAACCCGCTTATATTTGCCTTCAAACATATCACGGCGGCGCCCGCCCCAACCTCAGGGCTGCCCGGTCGAATGCTCGATGCCACCAGGTCGTTCTTCGTGTTGTTCGGCATCATCCCCGCAAGTCCCCCCCCTCCGGCGGCTGAACCCATACCCGAACCCACGCCCATCCCCGATCCTGAACCCGCAGAGCCTGAACCGGTGCCAACACCCGATATCACCACGATGCAGTTTACCCTCTCAGTGCTCTCAGATCCACCAGGCGCGCTCATCGATCTCGACGGAGAGTACACCGGGAAGACAACGCCGTCAGTCTTTGCGTCGCTCCCGGGCGGCAACCATACCCTCCGGGTGCGCATGGACGGTATTGAACCTGTAGAACAGACGATCTCGCTCCTTCACGACGATGAGATCCTGGTCAAACTTCCGGTAGCCTCATCCGCGCGTTCACCCTCCCCTGGTCCGCTCTCCGACTGGAGCCAGAGCTGCCACGGCGGCGTCTACGTCGAATCGTCCCCGGACGGCGTGGAGATCCGCGTCGACAACTACAAGGTGAGCCAGAAGACCCCTGCAGTCATCTACGGGCTGAAGGAGGGGCGACATACCATCAAGGTGCGGGGAGCGAAGAGCGCGTTCAAGTCTGATAGAGAGCAGGCCTGGGTTGAGAAAAACAGCATAACCACAGTGACTTTCACGAGCGGCAACGCGGAACTGTCACGCTCGATCCGTCTCGAATCGGATGAGTATGCGAGGAAACCCTTCTCGATCAACGGCAGGTACCGGGGTGACAAGTTTCCAAAGAAGGTCGAGATCGAAGGGGCCAGCGGGTCGTACATCACCGTCTGTGACGACGATGGGAGCTACCGGAGTTACAGGATGCCTGCCACCATTGAATCAGGTGACACCGTGAACGCCGTCTTCTCAGATGCACCCTGTAGCGTTCTTGTGACGTCAGTTCCGTCGGGCGCGGCAATATCGATCGACGGGTTCCCGACAGGGTTTGCCACACCGTATGTCATCGAGAAGATATCAGAAGGAAAACACCTTGTTTCGGTCTCAAAACCCGGGTATATCCCGGCAGAACAGGAGTTCCATCTGATAGACAACCTCGGGGACGGCTGCGATGCCACGGTAAAGTTAACTCTCGAACCCTACAGCTGGGGATCGCTTAATGTCTCGAGCACACCATCGGGTGCCGAGATACACCTCTACGGCCGGGACACCGGAGAGAAGACGCCTTATACCTTCCATTACCTCAGCATCGGTAGTTACACGGTAGAGGTGGTGGGGGAATGCGGGTCAAAGACGATCGAGGACGTGACCGTCTCGCCGTATACGATCACTGAATGCCATGTAAACCTCCCCAGAGGGGGACTGAAAGATGTGGGGGTCCCACGAGATACGCCGCAGGTCGCGGCCGGCGGAAACTGAGTGCGATTTACATCAACTTAACCCGATTTATATCTTTGTAAAGTAAATAGGTAGATATTTACTCGGACGTAACGCATTCCGATATACCCATTGAACGCACAGGAATCGAGAAAGCCTGACAGACGCGAGTTGACCCCATGAGACGATTGGAAAAATTTATCGTACCACTTGTGGTGCTGATGCTGGCAGCCACCCTGCTATCGACACCGGTACTGGCCGCAGGGGCGGGGACCACCGAGCTCCGCATCGTGAAGTATGCAAACGACAGAGCAACTATCCTGAACGAGACGACCGTCGACTACCACTGGCTGGAGGTAAACCTCCCCGTACAGGGAGACGGGGTGACCCGGTACTACCACCAGGGCCCGGTCTTCGAAGGAGCGTGGGAGGAGATCCACCCCGACAAGCCCTACGATGGCTGGAACCCGGATGAAGATATCCAGATCAGCATCCTCTACAAGGGAGACTTCGGCGCTGTCAAGGGGACTGATATCCGGGACATCTGCGACTACATCGGCGGCGCAGAAGAAGGTGACATGATCGAACTGCGCAGCAACGACGGATATAGTAGAACCTATCCCTATTCGATCATCTATGAACCCGATCCCAGACAGGGCCCGGCCGTCCTCTGCTGGTACAGCGGCGCAGAAGAGGGACCTGACATGCGAGAAGGTGCGAAGAAGCAGGGCAAGGGTTACCCTGACACCGGGTATGTTGCCGGCATGCGCATGATCTTCTTTGCCGACACCTCCACAAACCCCTGGGGCTGGCATGTCTTCGGCAACAACGACATGAAAGAGTGCTGGGATAAAGAGTACTGGAACTACGGCGGCACCTACCCTTCGGCAGCCGGCACCTCTCCGATGTGGATCAATGAGATCCGGATCTACAGCCAGGAGGACCCGGGATCCGCCGCCACAGAAACTGCGCCCCCCGCAACCGAAGTCTCATCGCCACAGGAAACCACGGAGCAACCGCTTGCCGCCAGAGGTACTGCGGCCCCCCTTGCCATACTTGGTATCGTGCTCTGGTCCCTCTATAAAAAGCAGGAATAAGAATGACAGATAGACATCTACTCACGAACCTGGTCTGCTGTGTGATCCTCCTCCTCGCCTGCTGCGTACCGGCGACGGCAGGCATCCCGGGCGACACCGACGGCGACACCGTCGTCTCAGAGGAAGAACTCGCGGCAGCGATCCTTGACTACCTGAACGCCGAACCGGAGTGTCTCAACGCGGATGAACTCTCCCTCGCCGCCCACAACCGCCTGCACCTGCCCTATGGCCAGCTGATCGTCGCCGTCGCAGGGGATAGATACCTCATCCCGGCGACAAGTTATATCGACCAGAAAGGGGTGCCCGCCGATTCTCTCATCTATGAGGGGCTCGTGACCAAACTTCGCCCGAAGAAGGGCGGGCCCAAGGAATACCTTGGCTGGCTTGCAGAGAGCTGGGAATGTTCAGATGATGCCATGACCTGGACATTCCACCTGGTAAAGAACGCCACCTGGCACGACGGCACCCCCTTCACATCGGCTGACGTGCAGTTCACCTACGAGTACTTCCGCGACCACGGAGACCCTGACGCCCCGATCGGCGGCTACCTGGTGAACTCAGCGATCTTAAAAGACGTCGCATCAGTAGAATGTCCCGACGACTATACGGTTGTCTTCCATATGAAGTCCTGCGCACCGCTCTTCACCGAGACCCTCTCGACCGGCCCGGGCATCGCGGTATTCCCCGCACATATCTGGAAGGATATCGATCTCCCTGGAACCTACGTCGACACGGCGCATATCGGGACCGGTCCTTTCGCCTACGCATCAACCATCCCCGGTACCCTCTCGAAGGTGACTGCCTATGAAGGCTACCACGGGAAGAAGCCCTACGTACGCGAGATCGTAACAAAGAACTACGAGGATGAAGACGCGCAGATCCTTGCCCTCAAGAGAGGGGATGTAGACTTCATCAGTGGAGAATTCGGGCTATCCCCAAGGAAGGCTGAAGCCCTCAAGAACACCCCCGGTATCGGCATATGTCAGATCCCCTCGGGCGGGCAGGCCTTCGAGGTGGCGTTTACGTCTGATGTCTACCCGGCAAACATTACCGGATTCCGTCGCGCCCTGAGCCATGCTGTAAACCGGGAGAGAGTCTGCTGGCTTGTCGGCGAAGGAGCGCGCCCGACAGATACGGCCTTCCTCCTACCGGCGCTCGCCGGCGACCAGATCAACCCTGCTACGAATAACAGGTTCTACTATGACATCGATGAGGCCAAACGACACCTCACCGCAGCCGGTTTTACCCTGATCGAGAAGGACGGAAGACCGGTTCTCCTCGGTCCCGACGGAAAGCCGATCGAGATTACGATCCCGCTCGCCGGCAAGGCATCCATGAACGCCGTTGATCAGAAGATCGTGGCCGTGCTCAAAGAGGACTGGGAGGGGAAACTCGGCATAAAGATCGTTGACACCCCCCAGGTGGACGACTCAGTCTATCTGGACTGGATCGCAAAGACTGCTGTTCACTTCGATGGCATGCCCGGACGCTGGCACGAAGACATCGACCGTCTGGACAATTTCCAGAGGAGCCCGCTCGGTGAGAACTATTACCACTTCGACAACGCCACGTTCAACAGTCTCATCACGCAACTAAAGAGCACGGCCGACCCGGAACAGCGAAAAGAGATCGGTTTCCAATTGCAGGAGATCCTTGTCGAAGAGGTGCCCTGTATCCCCGTCTTCTCTCAGGACGCCTTTATGGCCTACCGCTCAGACCGGTTCGTCGGGTGGGACTCAGCCCTGCTCGACGGCGGCGGAAACATCCACCTCTTCACCAGTATCAAACCAGCGAGCGTGGAAGTGGGGCAGAGGAAATGATCCCTGTCCCTCTCTCACCGCCTTCCGGTGACAGGGTGCATGAAGCAGCAGTCCCTGGAAGACCAGACCTCCGGCCGAGAGGATAGTATCCTCGTCTGGGGGTTGAAAATCCATCCTCTCCTGAAGGTTCCAGGTGCCCGACCATGAAAGGCGTATATATCATCAAACGACTACTCACATCGCTTGCAGCCTTCTGCATCAGCGTCACCATCATGTTCATCCTCCTCCGCCTCATGCCCGGCGACTACATCACCATGTACCTGGAAACGATCTACCGCTACGCTCCCCCTGACGTTGTTGAAGCGTTCAACCATGTATACGGTTTTGATAGACCAGTCCTCGAGCAGTATCTCCTGTACCTCATGGATGCCTTTCAGGGGAACTGGGGATACTCTCTCATCTACAAGGTCCCGGTTCTCACCGTGATAGGCGAGAAACTTGTCTGGACGATGGTGATCCTCGTACCCGCAACAGCGCTCGCCATCCTTGCCGGGATCGGCATAGGTGCGTATTCGGGCTGGAAACGCGGGTCGAAGGTCGACATCGCGCTCCTGAACGGGATGATCTTCGTCCGGGCGATCCCCTCGTACTGGCTTGCACTCATGATCCTCATCATCTTTGGCTACTACCTCAACCTTTTCCCGCTCGGCGGATATGTCGACACCAGCGCCCTCACCACGGGGATCGACCCGCTCGACGTGGCGAACCACGCCGTCCTCCCGATCCTGACACTCTTCCTCTTCTCGGTGACCGGGACCTATTACCTGATGCGGAACTCCATGCTCATGACCGCCGGGGAAGACTACATCATTACCGCCAGGGCAAAGGGGCTTGACGAACTGACGATCCTCAGAAAACATGCCATGAAGAACGCCATGCTCCCGATGGTGACGATGGTCACGCTCGAGTGCGCGGGGATGATCACCGGCAGCATATTCGTCGAGACGATCTTCTCCTGGCCCGGCCTCGGGATGCTCACCTACAAGGCTCTCCTCTTCCGGGATCTTCCTCTTCTCCAGGGGATCCTGCTGATCGACACACTCCTTATCATCGTGGCAAACATCGCCGCAGACCTGATCTACCCCCTCATCGATCCACGCGTGCAGGTGGGTGATGGTGTCTAGGAAGATCGTCCTTGCCGCGAGTCTCAGCATTATCCTCGCCTACTGTGCGGTCGCGATCCTGGCCCCGGTGATCGCGCCCTACGACCCTCACGCAATCACAGGGGCGCCGCTCTCTTCCCCCGACCGGGAACATCTGCTCGGGACAAATGACCTCGCCCAGGACATCTTCAGCAGGCTTGTATGGGGCACGAGAGCGACGCTCCTCCTCGGTTTTCTCGGGGCCGCCATTGCGGTCGTCCTCGGCACAGCCGTCGGCATCGTCTCAGGTTACTACGGCGGAATGATCGACGAGGCCGTCATGCGTGTCATCGACGTGGCGATGACCATCCCGATCTTCCCACTCCTCCTCATCCTCACGACGTTCTTCAGGCCGGGGATCTATGTCATCGCGGTCCTCATGGGTCTCCTCGGCAGTTTTCAGGGTGTGCGGGTGATCAGGTCGCAGGTCCTCTCCCTCGCGGTCGCCGACTTCGTCACCGGAGCGAAGGCGCTCGGAGCCCGCGACAGCTACATCATGGGAAGACACATCCTCCCAAACGTCCTCCCCCTGGCAGGCGTCAAATTCGTCTTCTCGGCCCAGCACTTCATGCTGATCGGCATTGGTCTTGGGTTCCTTGGCATCGGAGACCCGAGCGTCGTGGACTGGGGGCAGATGATCAACCGGGCGAGCCAGAACGGAGCGATAATTCTCGGTCTCTGGTGGTGGCTGATACCCCCGGGGCTGGCGGTGACGCTCATCTCTCTCGCCCTTGCATGGCTCGGGTATGCCTGTGAAGACGAGATCAATCCAAGGCTCCGGCTGCTAAGGGTGTGATGAGATGAATAAGGCGCTGCTTGAAGTCAGGGGGCTCAAGGTCGGGTTTCCAACCCCGGATGGGCTTGTAAGGGCTTCTGATACCGTGAACCTCAAAATATACCCCCGGGAGACCCTTGGCCTCATCGGTGAGACCGGATCCGGAAAGACCGTGCTCGGCATGGCGATCCTCCGCCTCCTCCAGCCAAACACCATCATCAAAGGAGAGATCCGATACCGCGGCCGCGACCTCCTCTCCCTGCCAGAAGACGAGATGCGGAAGGTGCGGGGGCGGGAGATCGGGGTTGTCCTGCAGAACTCAGGAACCTCGTTAAACCCCGTGTATACCGTTGGCGACCAGATCGCAGAGGCGGTCACCCTTCACCAGGGACTCAAGCGTTCTAGTGCCTGGCACCGCGCGGTGGAACTGCTTGATGCCGTCAGGATTCCCGACCCCGCCAGGATGGCAAGGGAGTACCCTCACCAGTTCAGCGGGGGGATGCAGGAACGGGTGCTCATCGCCATGGCGCTCGCGTGCAACCCATCGTTTCTCATCGCGGACGAACCCACAAAGGGGCTGGATGCTGTGACGAAACGGGAGATCATCGACCTTTTCAAGGAGGTCAACCGTGACCGCTCTGTACTCTTCATCACTCATGATATCGAGGCTGCGCGGAACCTTGCCACGCGTGTCGCGGTGATGTACGCAGGGGAGATCGTCGAGCTTGGGGATGCAGGAGTGGTTCTCTCTGAGCCAGCGCATCCGTACACCCGGGGCCTCCTTGATTCTCTTCCAGAACGGGGAATGCGACCTATCCCGGGTTCGGCCCCCTCGCTCATCACCCGGCCGCCCGGCTGCCGCTTCTCGCCCAGGTGCAGGTGCGCGGCCGAAGACTGTAAATCAGAACATCCCGGGCTTGTTGAGGTCAGGCCCGGGCATTATGCTCGGTGTATGCTCTATGATCGAGGTTAGCAATATCAGAACGTGTTTCACGACAGGTTTTATCCGCCCAAGGGTGGTCCGGGCAGTTGATGGGGTATCGTTCCAGATTGAAGAGGACGAGACCCTCGGGCTCGTCGGCGAGAGCGGGTGCGGGAAGACGACGCTCGGCCGTTCGATCCTCCGTCTTATCGAGCCTGACGAAGGACGCGTCGTGGTCAACGGGACTGACGTTACCGCCCTCTCAAGGAGGGAACTCAGGCGATTCAGGCCGCGGATGCAGATGATCTTCCAGGACGCCTATGCCTCTCTCAATCCGCGGATGCGGGTCCGCGAGAGCATTGCAGAACCTTTAAAGATTCATCGGATGGGGGATCGGGCTGCCATCGACCGGAGGGTGCGGGAACTGATCGAGGAGGTGGGGCTGAACAAGGAGCACCTGAACCGCCGGCCCTACGAACTCTCCGGCGGCCAGAACCAGCGGGTGGTTCTTGCCCGCATCCTCGCGCTTAAGCCTGAGTTTATCGTTGCCGACGAACCCACGTCGGCCCTGGATGTCTCGGTTCAGGCCCAGATCCTCAACCTCATCCGCGACCTTGGACAGGAGTATCATATGTCCTGCCTCTACATCTCGCATGACCTTGGAGTCATCAGGGCGGTAAGCAACCGCGTTGCCGTCATGCTGGAAGGGAGGATTGTGGAGATCGGAAAGACTGCCGATGTTCTTGACCGGCCCGGCCACCCTTACACCAGACAGCTCGTTGCCGCGCCGGCCGCTGGACCCCTGGAGAGCACCCCCCCCGCAAAGACTCCGGAGATGGTCGAGGAGCGGCCCGGCCACTGGGTGGAAGAGACAACATAGTACATCGGTTCTCAATAATAAGGACAGTAATGATGAGCGAATGCTGAATCGGCTTTCGCACGGGGGAGTCCCGGGGCCGTCCGGGGCGGGTTTCTCCGTATCGTCATGCAGCACCCGCCCCTCGGGGGCGGTGGGGGGAGACCCAGGATGTGCTAGTGCAATGATTCTCAATTACCGACACTCTCAACGGAGGAGAGTATCGACCTTTTTCACACCATCCAGGGGTTTGCATCCCGGAGGACGGCTTTCCACCAGATATACGCCCGGGTACTGCCCCCCCGGTAGGGGCGGGGGGAGCGCTCCGTGGGGGAGGGGACGAAGGCCCAGTAGAGTCTGTTAATTTGGAATCGATGTACGAGCATGGAGATTCACGAAGATAATGCACAATTCGGTGTAATAATCCTGGTTTGTCTGCGGTCAATGATCATCCACTATCAGGGAGCACACGATGATAAGCCCGAACCGCTCGCTCCGGGCGGGTATTGGCTTCTGCGGGGAGGGGCCGGCCCCCTCCCCGGTTCGCACTCCGGCGCGATGCCCACCTGAACCAGAACTGGAGTTTGACAGAGTCCGATAATTCGGAGTCGATCAATAGTGACAGCGGCAACGCTTCTCCCTGGATGGGATAGCAAGACAGGGGGGAGGTGGCACTCCAGGAAACAAAAGATCCAGAGATCTCTAACATTTGAGGGTATTATAGCCTCTTTTGACATCGCAAGATGTGATTCGCCGATAACCCCACGATCCTCGCGTGAAAGACGCGACACGGCCTTGCACAAGAAGGCCGCGTGGGGGTCGAAAACCCTCTTCGCGGCCTTCTGTACGAAGAAACATAGGATACGTGGGGAACATCAGACACCAGGGGGGACAGCATCCGCCCTTCCGGCGCGAACCGCGTCACCGTCTCTTTCCTGCGGCGACAATGATCGCGGCTGCAAGAGTCAGGACGATCCATGCCCACTGACTGCCTCCCGCATTGGTCGGGCTCGGTTCCTCCTGCGCGGTACCTTCAGGTGCCGCGCCGGCCGCCGGCCCGGATCCGACGTTTACCGTAGTCGGGGGGATCATCTCCTCTTTTTTGCTGACGGCATCGCTCCATGTCCCGGTAAACGTCTGGGAGCCTGCAGCCTCCGCCCGAACCCGGTAGGTGAACTCGGATTCACCGATCACTGCGAACGTCAGTTTCTGCCCGGAGATACGGTAATTATCCGCCGGACAGGATGTCTCGATAAATGAAAACCCCCCTGGTATCGTCTCCACAATCCCTCCGGCATCCATGCCATCGATCGATAGCGTCACCAGAACTTCGCCGCCGACTGGAACAGAAGTTGGGTCAATAGTTCGGGAAACGGTGATGTCACCCGCCCAGGCAGGCACAACACAGAACGCAGCGAAGATGCAGATCAAACAGGCGAGCACCCCGCTCCTGGAGACTGTCAAAATATCTTTCATAATCAGCTTAACCTCACATTTACATTTCGCTTAAGTCAAACACACATCATTTACTTAACGTGATCTGCACGTGTTCCATTAAGAGGTTATTGTTTTGACTTGTTGGAGTGAAGGAGCAGATTTGGCGATCTGCTACACCTGGTGCATCGGATCCCCGCGTAAAGTGACAGACACAAAGAGCGCACTACAAAGAGCGCACTTTCCTGGAGAGAAGTTCACCCGGGAACACAGGAAGGTTCGC
>CZCB01002381.1_pt1 | contig 31029 bp, 26 predicted proteins | sample 591991 | NCBI WGS metagenome assembly CZCB01 (sample SAMEA3556809, study PRJEB10932) | anaerobic digester metagenome
CCAAGACTCAGCTCATATCCAGGGAATATAGATATAATGGAACCAACCACTAAACCCATTATGGCATAGTAGGTAAAGCCATAAGCCCTTTCAAAGAGGAAAGAAATTAACTTTGCAAACAATAAGATGCTTAAAGCAAATCCTATTCCTAAATAGAACAAAATATCTATTTGTATATTTGAAATTGCCTTTATAACTACTTCATAGGCACCAATGTACATAAGAATAAGAGAAGCACTAATTCCTGGCACAATGGTACCGAATCCTACAACTGAACCGTAAAAAATATTTTTTAAGGGCGTAGTTTCAACGGATTTAACAAAACCTTCATAATTGTTTTCAATGAAGACAACCACCACGGTTAAAGTAAACAATAGAAAAAATGGAATAAGGTACTTTCTTCTGTAACCCTTCTTATTAGCTTGATGAACAACTGAGGGAATTGTCCCTAACATAAGCCCTGTAAAAGCGTATCTTACGTCAATTTCATGATATTTGAATAAATATTCTATAATTTTCGAAAATAATAAAACTCCTGTAACTCCACCTAAGCCTACAGGGAGAAAGTAAAGAAGGTTTTCTTTGAAATTCTCAGTAAAATTGGCAATGAAGTATGTAATTTTATCATATAATCCAAAAATTACAGCTAATGCACCGCCGCTAACACCGGGAGCTATTGCCCCTGCTCCTAAAGCAATTCCTTTTAAAAATCTGTTCATAATATTCATAACTACATCCTTAATTATTTAGGTTTTTAAATAATAGGGCTATCTACAATTCCCTTCGTAAACATATTTAAGATTTTTTCTTGCAATATTGGCAAGACGAAAAATGGTTTTTATTTCAGTAGGCCTTTTATCCATCATCTTATAGTTAGGAAAGAACCTTGTTATATGTAGAGGTATGTCAGGATTTATAGAAGCCAAAAATTTTGAAAGTTCTCTTATTTCATCTTCCTTGTCATTTTCTCCTGGAATAATCAAGGTGGTAACCTCCACATGACAATATCTTGCCGCAAGCTCTATAAAGTCTTTTACAGTATCTAATTTCCCACCTACTTTTTTGTAAAAATCATCACTAAATCCTTTTAAGTCAACGTTTAAAGCATCTATATGGGGTAGCAGTTCTTTCATAGGTTCCTGGCAAAAAAAACCGTTTGTAACTACTACATTTTTTAAATTGTTCTCTCTTGCCAACTTGGCACAGTCTCTTAGGTATTCATACCCTATAAGGGGTTCGTTGTAAGTATAGGCAATGCCTATATTTTCCCTTGGTTTTAAATCTATGGCAATCTCTATTAGTTCTTCCGGTGATAGTTTTTTTACAGGAATATCATTTTCAGATACCATGGATATTTGATGGTTTTGACAAAAGAGGCATTTTAAATTACAGCCAAAGCTACCTATGGACAGTATGTTTTTTCCGGGATAAAAGTTTCTTAAAGGTTTTTTTTCAATGGGATCCAAAGCAATACTTGTAATCAGTCCATAATTTAAAGCTACAATTTCACCATTTACATTGCCTCTTCCCCTGCATAACCCTCTTTGATTTTTTTCCAATTTACAGTGATGGGGACAGATTTGGCACTGAACTTTCACTTATGTCTCACCACCCGAAATCTTTCTATAGTATAGTTTTCTTTTGGTGAAATACCTGCTTTTTGCAAGGCTATGGAAAGCTGTTTTTCCACAGTATCTACTCCATTTAAATTAGGTAGCAGCAACCCTCTTCTAGAACCATTCGAAACTATTACGCCGTACTCCTGTGGGTCTAATTCATCTAAAGATTTAACCCTTTCTGCTTCTTCCAATACATCTACACTATATGTCAGTCTAGGTAACTCTTCTTCAATAACGGGATTGAAACGGGGATCTTGGGTGCCAGCGCTAATGGCATTATAAATAATTTCATCTGCAATACAATCTCTTGCAGGAGATATGGTTCCAATACAGCCTCTTAATTTTCCGTCCAAATTTAATGATACAAATACTCCTGCACGGTTCTTAGTTAGTTGAGGACTTAAATTATCTGGTCTGGTGATTATTTTACCCTTCATTACGTAACTTTCAAGGCTTTTACGGGCAAGTTTTACATATTCGTCTTCTTCCTTCTTTAATTTTTCAACCCTTTCCATTTCTTCCTTAATAAATATTTCATCAAAATGCCTGTTTTTGTCATTTCCCCTGACTAGGAAAGATGCGACTGCATAACCTACTCCAAAAGGTCCCTCATAGGAAAGAAGTTTGGAGTCAACCTTTTTACCGTCTAAAGCTCCTGCCATTATTATAAAGGAGCGTAGTCCACATTCAGCAGCTAATTCACAAAAATCTTCATCAAATTTAAGTAATTCCAAAAAGTTTCCTGTTTTCATTATAGTGGTTACTTCCTGGTCAAATATAGGTCCCTCTTTTCTAAAACCATAAGGACCTTCGGCTTTAAGTACATGAGATAAATCCCCACTGCCAATGAAAACAACTTTATTATCCTTATTATTTGTAACTTTACCTATACATTTGCCGAATTTGTAATGGTCTAAGTAGGACAGTCCAGAAATAGATATTCGTACAAGTTTATAATCTGTATAATACTTGTTTACAAAAAACAAGGGCACCATGACGCCGTGGTCTAAATTCTTATCTCTTTCACCTAGGGTTCCTGCTGGAATTCCTTCCCTTTCTGCTTCTTCTGAAATTTCTCTTACTAATTCTTCATCGTATTCTACATCAATAGTAATATTTCCGTAACCAAAATCCCGAAAACTTCCCCATGCCTTTTTACTCGGTGAAATATGAATATAGTCTGAGTACATTACTGAGTGAGGAGTGGTTATAATTATTGTATCCGGCTTAATCTCAGCTATTTCTTTTGCAATTTTCTCATAGGAGTCAATAGTTTTCTGAATTTTTCTTTCCTCACCTTTCCCTATCTGGGGAATAATCAAGGGAGGATGGGGTAAGATATAACTTGCTAAAATCGACATAACTACCTCCTTTATTGATATGCAGCAGATTTCTTTTTATTATATGGCAGAAAGGTGCTCCTATATATCATTCCATTCTAAGGATAATACTATTATAAATTTGATTATTTTGCAAGAAAAAGAAAAACTGCCCATAAGCAGTTTAATTACTCTATATCAGAAAATTCAATCTTTATTTTTTCTATGGTGTTTTCATTGTTAGTTATTTTGTTGTTTCCATATAGATAATATATGGGTTCCCTATCTCCGCAAGGCAGTTCTATATTGAAACTAATTTCATCTTCTGTTCCTCCAACAACAATAGATCCCTCGTGAAATCCTACGATGGCTTTGCATATGTGAAAACCTATGGAAATATCGTCGTGACATTCTGTACTAAGGTTGTCCATTTTATTTATAATATAATTCAAGTCTTTGCTATCTTTGTTTTTAAAAGAAATAATTATATTAATATAGCTATCTTTACCCTTTAATTTTACAATTATATCTTCATCATTGGAAAACCTTACAGCAGTCCCTAATAATATTAGAATGGATTTTTGAATCTTTTCCACATCACAAAGTATAAACTTTTCCTCAAGATTCGTATCAAAGATAATTTTCTTATCTTTAATAACTTTAGGCACGTTTAAAACTGTATTTTCTACCATTTCTACAATATTTACAACGTTGTAACACAAACTAAACTTTTTAGTGACGATTTTTTGTATTTCTATTATATTATTTATCATCTTAGTCAGCTTGTAACAGTTTTGCTTAATAGAGTCCATACACCGATCTAATTGATAATTACTTGTTATATTTTCCTTTTCTATAAGAAGTTCAAGTAATTGTGTGTTGCCATGAATAATATTCAATGGCTTATTTACAGCATCTACTATACTTCTATATTCATCATGGTTTTCATATACATTTAATACTTTTTCTGCTTCTGCGTCTTTAGCCACCACATTAAGGGAATTCACGGGGTTTTCAATCTTGATATTTCTTGGAAAAGAAATAACCCTTCCCTTTTTCAACTTTATCACCCCTTTCTATGTATAAGTATCGAAAAATCTCATAAATGTAATTATATTACATTCAATTGATGCATATTGTCGAATTTTGCTCCAACAACTCATTTTTCTCAAACTTACTGCAATCATTTTTATACCCAGCCGAATCTGGTATAAACAATATAGAATATAAAATATAATATAGTACATAACTTTTTTATTTAGCAGGGTATTTATTTGGAGAATTTGTCAAAATAATGTAGAATTATGTAAAATCATGTGATATAATTACTTAGATTTCACTGAATGGAGAGACTCATGCTATACATTACAACGAAATACCTTAAACCCGGTATGATATTGGCAAAAGATCTTTACCTATATAGCAGCAACAATTTTTGCTCCCTTATGTTGGTGAAAGGGCAAGTTCTAAACAATACTTATATCAATAGAATCAAGTATCACAAGATAGAGGGAGTTTACATAGAAAGCGAAGCCTTTTCTGATATTAATATAGAACCTTATATTAGTGATAATTTAAAAACTAAAGCACTAAAAGAAATTCGTGATACTTACTATGAGTTTAAACTAAGCTCAGGCAAAGTATCCCCTTATATGATCAAGAAATTGTCCTCTATTGTCAATAACATTGTAACAGAATTGTTGCATAAAGATAGTTTAGCATACAATGTAATAGACTTTAAGAACTATGATACTTACACATTTCAACACTGTCTAAACTCTGCCATACTGAGTATTTCTACGGGAATATCCCTAGGGCTAAGCGAACAAAGACTCAATGAATTAGGATTGGCAGGTATGCTACACGATATAGGTAAAATGTTAATACCAAAAGAAATACTTAATAAACCGGGTAAGCTTACAAATGAAGAATATGAGATTATCAAAGAACATCCTGTAAATGCAACGAAACAATTAAAATACCTTGTATCAACGGAAGTTTTAAGAGCTATTGAGGACCATCATGAAAAAATTGACGGTACAGGCTACCCTCACGGTAAAAGTAATAATAATATAAATTTTTACGCAAAGATATTGTCCATAAGCGATGTATACGATGCCTTAACTTCCGACAGACCCTACAGAAAGTCTGTTTTTCCAAATGAAGTTGTAGAATATTTAATGGGATGTGGTGACAAGCATTTTGATTATGAAATATTACAACATTTTATGAAAATTATTGTTGCCTATCCTGTTGGAACATTTGTCAAATTAAGCAATAACCAGTTAGCTGTTGTAATCAGGAATTACCCTGAAAATGTATCCAGACCCTTAGTGCGAATTATCAATGATGACGGTACCGTAGGGGAAGATATTGACTTGCTTCATGATACCGAGTATATGGACATAACTGTGGTTGATATGGGATATAACTATGAAAACAGCGGCTTAACAAATGTATTAAAGTCTTCAATTGATTTTAATCAGCAATATGCCTATGGACAAAAAAAAACCCCGCCCAACAAAACGAACAGAGATTGTTGGGCGGAATGGGGTTTGAAAACCCCAACAATGACAAAGAGCTTTAAAAATGAGGAGGAGATTAATAATTAAAGTTAACCAAAATATCTTTTGCAATTTTCTTTGAATTTAATCTGTAGGCTTTTTCTAATGGAGGTGAGAAGGGTACTGGTACAAAGGGTGCACCAAACCTCATTATTGGAGCATCCAAGTATTCTATAGCATTTTCAGCTACAAAGGCTGCAATTTCAGCTCCTGCCCCCCCTTGTTTTACCGCTTCATGGATTATTGCCAATCTATTTGTTTTCTTTACAGACTCAAGTATTGTTTCCTTATCGTAAGGTACTAAGGTTCTTAAATCTACTATTTCTGCTTCTATCCCTTTATCTTCTAGAATTTCTGCTACTATGTAGGCATCTTTCATACCAATTGAATAAGATATGATGGTTATGTCCTTACCTTCTTTAACAACTTTTGCTTTACCTATAGGTGTTAGGTATTCTCCCTCAGGTACTTCTCCTGATTCTTTGTACAATATTTTATTTTCAAAATATATTACTGGATTATCGTCCCTAATGGCGGATTTTAATAATCCCTTTGCATCTGCAGGATTTGACGGAGCAACGACCTTAATACCTGGTATATTCATAAACCACGCTTCGATACTTTGAGAATGTTGCGCTGCAGCACTGGAAGCTAAACCATCAGGTGCTCTTACTACCATGGGAACGGTGGTTTGTCCGCCGAACATATATCGTATTTTTGCCATTTGGTTAAATAATTCGTCCATTGCAACACCCATAAAATCTGCAAAGTGCATATCTGCAACCGGTCTCATGCCTGCCATTGCAGCTCCTACTGACGCTCCAATGATTGCTGTTTCTGAAATTGGTGTATCCATTATTCTGTCATGACCGAATTCTTGGGCAAGACCTTTGAATTGACCGAATATTCCACCTTGTCTGGCGATATCTTCGCCAAGTACAAAAACTCTACTATCTCTTCTCATTTCTTCGGCAGTTGCTTCTAAGGTAGCCTGTGCAAATGTAATTTTTCTCATAACTTCCTCCTATACATACAAATCTTCGTAAAGTTCATGTGGTTCAGGATATTCACTTTCAAAAGCAAATTTCAGTGCTTCTTCTATCTCTATTTCTACTCTATCTTTGATTTCTTTTAGCTCTACTTCATCTAATAAATTTTCACCTAATACTTTTTCTTCAAATCGCTTAATAGGGTCGTTTTCTCTAAAAACTTTCTGAACTTCCTCCTTGGTTCTGTACAATTCCGGATCCCCTACAAAGTGGCCTTTAATTCTATAAGTCTTAGCTTCTATAAAGTAGGGACCTTTCCCTGATTTCACGTAATTTAGTGCTTCTTTAAATCCTTCGTATACATCAAATACATCATTTCCATCTACTATCTTCCTTTCCATGTTATATCCTATGGCTCGTAAGGAAATATCTTCTACAGATGTAGATGTTCTATAAGGTGTTGTAGATGCCCACTGATTATTTTCACAAACGAATATAAGAGGTAGTTTCCACACAGAGGCTAAATTCATTGCTTCGTGAAATGTTCCCCTATTAGAAGCTCCATCCCCGAAGAAAACTACTGATACATTGTTCCTTTTTTGCTTCTTAATTGCCAGTGCTGCTCCTGCTGCCAGGTTATATCCACCTCCAACAACACCGTTGGCTCCCAACATTCCGACAGAAAAGTCGGCAATGTGCATGGAACCACCCTTGCCCTTACAGCTACCTGTTTTCTTCCCAAAAATTTCAGCCATAACCCTGTTTAAATCAGCGCCTTTTGCAATTGTATGACCGTGTCCCCTGTGGGTGCTGGCAATATAGTCATTCTTGTCTAAGAGTGTGCATACGCCAGTTGCAATAGCCTCTTCACCTATGTACAAATGAATAAAACCTGGTATTTCTCCGTCAAGAAAATATTTTTCTACTGTTTCTTCAAATCTTCGTATTTTATACATCTTGTAATAAAATGTTTTTAGTAAATCTTTACTATACTTTAACATCATAACCTCCTATAGTTTTACTTAGAAAATACTCAAAAAATTGATTCTTAGTTATAGCTCTATCTGTTGGGTATGTGGATTGCTCTTTTATCAACTGCTAAAACAGCCTCCCTCATTGCTTCGGCAACTGTTGGATGTGCATGAATAGTTGCAATAACTTCATCTATTGTAGCCTCCATTCCGATAGCTAATGAGAACTCTCCAATCATATCCGTTGCCCTTGGACCAACAATATGAGCTCCTAAGATTTCTTTATATTTCTTGCCTGCTATTATTTTAATCATGCCCTCCTCTCCCATAATCATCGCTCTACCATTCGCTGCTAAGGGGAATTTGCCGACAATGTAATCTACACCCTGAGCTTTGGCTGCTTCTTCAGTTAATCCCACTGTTGCAAACTCAGGTTTTGTATATACACAAGAAGGATTAGTCTTGCTGTCAAATACATTGTTTTGGCCTAGTGCATTTTCTGCAGCTATTTCGCCTTGGGCTGATGCTATGTGTGCAAGCATTATTTTACCTATACAGTCACCAACAGCATAAATTCCAGGAACATTAGTTTCTAATTTATCATTAACGATAATTCTTCCTCTATCATGCTTGATTCCTGCTTTTTCCAACTTAAGTACTTCTGTATTAGTTCTTCTTCCGATGGAAATAAGTGCTTTTTCTCCTGTGAACACTTTCCTTGTACCATCTTTCATTTCAACGGTAACTTCAATATTTACACCTACATCCTTAAAGGAAAGTACCTTGGCACTTGTATATATTTCAACACCTTTTTTACTTAGTTTACTGCGGATCATTTTCGTAAGTTCGCTGTCCATCATAGGCAATATTTCATCCAGCATTTCAACCACGGTTACCTTACATCCAAAAGCATTGTACAAGGTTGCAATTTCAATTCCTATAACTCCTCCGCCCACAATAACCATGGACTGTGGAACTTCTGAAAGTTCTAAGGCCCCCGTTGAATCAATGCATTGTTTTGAATCAATTCCAGGAATTAGTGGCTTAGCAGGAAGAGAGCCTGTTGCAATAATAAATTTATCAGCTTTTATAGTTTCTCTTCCTTTATTTGTTTTAACTTCAACCGCATTTTTACTTACAAAATATGCTTCGCCTGTAACTACTTTAACTTTATTTGCAGCCAAAAGTCCTTTTATTCCATTTACCAACTGTTTGGTAACTGCTTTTTTCCTTTCCTGAACTTTTGTAAAATCTACTTTTACATCGCTGACAGTTACACCGTATTTAGCCGCTTCTTTGGCTTCCTCATAGAGTTCCGCAGAGTGAAGCAAAGCCTTAGTCGGTATACAACCTACGTTTAAACAAGTTCCTCCTAATTTTTCCTTTTCTATTAAGGTAACTTCCCCTCCAAGCTGTGCTGCTCTTATAGCAGCTACATATCCGCCAGGACCGCCACCTATTACCACTACTTTTATTTTATTACTCATACTTGCTCCTTTTCTTAAGCTCCTACCTTAGGTAGTAGCGCTAGTATATTGCTTGTTAAGAATTAATAGTTAACATTGTTTAGGTGCGAATATGGGAACTTCTAAGTCCTTGTCAAATTCCCTACCCATAGTCAATCCTTCTATTTCTCCTATTACCAAATCTGCTGTCAATAGAACTTTTGTTCCTTCAACTAAATGACCGCCGTGAGCATTGCCGTAGCGATCACTTAAAGAGATATGCACATGCAGGTTTATTTCACCACTGCTGTCGTGACAAATTAAGCCTGTAGCGCTAGTCAACTCTATGGGACCTGATAGGTGCAAGATTTCGCCATATCCATATCCTGCCTTTTTCTCTGGTATTTCTACAGGATTACAGAATTTCACGCCATCTAAGCTCCCTATTCCGCTTAGGATTACACCATTTTTAATTTGTTTTTCCTTGCATACTTCCTCTAAACCCTTCAACAAGTCAGTGCCAGGTTTAAGTCTTATAGCATAAATTCTCTTAATATTTCCCTCTGCAATTTCTGCAAAATTAATCATTGTCATCTCCTTGTACTTTTTAACATAGGGATTAATTCTACCATTGTATTTATAAGAAAGAGCTTAGGATAAAATTTATCATAGGTGCTCTACCATGTTATCTCTTCCTCTGATTAAATTATGTCATAAGCTCTAATTATCAATACAAATCAAGTTTCATTTTCAATCAATCTTATTTAATTCTCATTAAGTTAGGTAAGAATATTATTATATCGGGTATATAAGTAATTAATATTAAAACTACTATAGAGGCTATTATAAATGGAACAACAGCCTTAGATATTTCCTTTAAACCAATTCTCGATACTCCACATGCAACATACAAGTTAACTCCAACAGGTGGCGTTACTTGACCAATAGCTAAGTTAACTGTCATAACAACCCCTAATGCAATAGGATCATATCCTAATGCAACGGCAACGGGCAACATTATTGGTGTAAATATATAAAGTGCTGAAGTTGCATCTATAAAACATCCCGCAATTAGCAAGATTATATTTACTATCAGTAAGAATACATACTTGTTCCCTGACACTTGTAATAAGAAATTACTTGCCATCTGTGAAATACCTTGAGTAGTAATAAACCATGCGAAGAAACCTGCACAGGCAACAATAAACATTACTATGGCTGAACCAACTGCTGATTCGATTAGTAGCTGGTATAAATCTTTCAGACTAAGAGTTCTATATATGAACATTCCAACTAATATTCCATATACAGCCGCCACTCCAGCAGCTTCTGTAGGAGTAAAGAAACCACCGTAAATTCCGCCAAGGATTATTACAGGCATCATTAAACCCCAAAAGGCATCTTTAAAAGCTTCTAATTTTTCTTTGCCTGAGGATCTTTCCTGCTGTTCGATATCCATGTTTTTAACTAAGATTAAACTTGCAATTATTAGGGCAATACCAATAAAAATTCCAGGTACAATACCTGCTATAAAAATTTTACCTATTGAAACTCCCGCTATGGCTCCATAAACAACGAAGGCGATACTGGGAGGAATAACTATTCCAATAGCACCTGCCGTAGCCATAAGAGCAGATGACATTCCTTTTCCATATCCTGCCTTAATCATAGCCGGTATAATAATAACTCCTAAAGCAGCAACCGTAGCAGGACCTGAACCAGAAATAGCAGCAAAGAAACATGATGTAACAACACCAACTATGGCAAGTCCGCCTTTTCTATGTCCAACAAACTTGTTAGCTAAATTTATTAATTTTTCGGATATACCTGCTTTTTCCATAGTATTTCCGGCTAATATGAAGAAGGGGATAGCAAGTAATGCAAACTTACCTATGTTGGCATATATCTGCATAGGAAACATATCAAGGGGTAGACCAATATATACCATCGCCATTATTGAGGCTACTCCTAAGCTTAGGGCTATAGGTACATTCATTAAAAGTAATACAATAAAGACTATAAAGAGCAATCCAGCAGATGACATATTATTCTACCTCCTTTTTAAACTCTTCGATAATCCATTGAGTATACCTAATAAATATAAAAATACCACCAATTGGTATAAACATACCAAACCACCACTCTGGCCATCCCAGAGCAGGAGTTTTCATGCCCATTCTTATTTCTGATTGAACCATTACAATTCCATATCTAATTAAGTAGTAGGAGAAGACTGCAGCAGTAATCCATGTAATTAGTGCAGCATACTTTTGATATTTTTTAGGCAGAAAATCCGTAATTAAACTTAAACCTAAATGTCTCCCGCTTCTAGCAGCCTTTGCTGTTCCTATCAATGTTATAAAAATAAACATGGCAGTTGTTAATTCTTCCATAAAGGACATGGACAATCCTAAAAATTTTCTAGATATAACATTTAGAACTGTAATAAATGTCATAATTATAAGGCCAATAGCTAAAATATAGTTCTCTACACTATCTAAGATTTTCTTCATATGTTTTTCCCTCCTATATAAGTCCTGTTTGCACAGGACTTATATTATTTGCCTCTAAATAATTCTATTAACTCGGTACCCATAATAGGTTCATATTCTTCATAAACAGATTGAACAGCTTCTCTGAAAGGACCTTTTGCTTCTTCAGGCAATACGTTAATTTCCATTCCAGCTTCCTTAAATATTTCAATTTGTTCGTCAGCAAGTTCTCTGTTTATCTTTTTCTGGTATTCACAAGCTTCTTTTCCTGCTTCTAATAGAATTTGCTGTGTTTCAGCATCAAAGCTTTCAAATCTATCTTTGTTCATACCAAGGATGATAGCGTCATATGAATAGTCCCACATAGTCAAGTATTTTTGAACTTCATGTATTTTGGCAGAATATATTGTATCTATGGGGTTTTCGTGTCCATCAATAGTTCCTTGCTGTAGGGCTGTAAATACTTCTGCAAAGTTCATAGTTAAGGGGTCTGCACCTAAGGCTCTAAACAAAGAAGTATACATTTTCATGCCGGGAATTCTTATTTTAAGGCCTTTCATGTCCTCTAACTTTTCGATAGGTCTCTTATTATTAGTAAGTTGTCTGTAACCGTTTTCACCAAAACCTAATCCTACAACGTTTTTTTCTAGTAGTATTTTATTAATTGCTTCTCCTCCTGCTCCAGCTAAAGCAGCATCCACATCTTCAACTGAACTAAACAAGAAAGGTAAACTTATAACACCAAATCTTTCATCCATTATAGAATATATAATATTAGAGTGATATGATAAATCTGTGGCTCCAGACATCAACATTTCAACACCTTTACCTTGGTTACCACCTGAGAGCTGTTCATTGGGGTAAACGTTTATTTCTATCATCCCGTTAGTTCTTTCTTTAACTAAATCTGCGAAATACAATGCACCTTTTTCCCATGTTGAACCGCTTGCTGAAGTAACACTCATGTTTAACACTACTTTTTCACCTTGACTTGACCCACCTTGGTTTGAATCACCTTGCGGTTGTGTGCTTCCTTCTTTTGCACAGCCAGTTAGCCCTAAGCTTAAAACTAAGACTACAACAAGAATTAATGGTAATATTCTTTTCATTCTATCCTCCTAAATATTTAATAAAACGTTTTGCTTAATTGTCCATTAAGCTTTATTGTATATAATAGCAATACTTATGCCAACAGCAAGTTCTTATTAGAAGTTTGACTTAAAAAAAAACTATTTATTGAGTATTCAACAATAGTTTTCATTATTTGTAATATAGTAATTTCTTAATATATTTTAGTTATATATTTACTGTGTAATATTAGTACACTATATTGTTCAATATTTTAGCAATGCTCAAACTTTAATCACATGCTTAATACCTGGTATTTTGTTGCATCTATTTCATGTTTCTTCAATTTATTGTATATTGTATTTCTTGTTACTTTTAGCAGTTTTGCTGTCTGTGATATATTTCCATTAGTAGCGATTAAGGCTTGCTCAATAGCTCTTTGCTCTAATATTTCCAAAGGAATAATATCACAATCATTTATATTCTTGCCTGTTTCTATACTAATTGCATTACAAGGCTGCAGAATACTGCTCTCTAATTCTTTTAAAGTAACTATATCCCTTTCACATATATTTATCGCCCTCTCCAAAACGTTTTCTAACTCCCTTACATTACCCGGCCAGTCGTATTCTAAAATATAATTTAGTGCATCGGGTGAAATAGCTGTAACATTTTTATTAAGACGGTAACTGTATTTTTTTAAGAAATGCTCCACCAACAAAGGTATATCCGATTTTCGTTCTCTCAAAGGCGGTATTTTTACATATAAAACGTTAATTCTGTAGTATAAATCTTTTCTGAAAAGACCCTTTTCACACATTTTTAACAAATCTCGATTTGTAGCAGCGATTATTTTTACATCCACATCAAAAACACTATGTCCACCAATTCGAGTTATTTTTTTATCTTGAAGTACTCTTAAAAGCTTAACCTGCATGTCTAAGGGCATTTCTCCTATTTCATCCAAAAATATTGTTCCCCCGTCAGCAAGTTCAAACTTACCTGTTCTTCCTTTAGAGGATGCTCCTGTAAAAGATCCCGCTTCATAACCAAAAAATTCGGATTCCAACAGCTCCCTGGGTATGGCTCCACAGTTTATTGTTACAAAGGGTTGATTCCTTCTATCACTGTAATTATGAATTGAATGGGCAATTAACTCTTTTCCTGTGCCACTTTCCCCTTCTATCAATACGTTTGACATGCTGTTTGCTGCAATTTTTGCTAACTTAACACATTCCAAAAGACAAGAATTTGCACCTACAATATCATCAAATTTAAAATTTGCATAAGCACCTGTCATTTCATTTATAAGCTTCTTAACTCTTTTTATTTTCCTAAATGTATCCACCACATTTACTATGTTGCCATTTTCATCTTTAATGGGGACTGCAGTCTTGATAAAATGAGTTTTTACGCCTGATTTACCTGATAATATAAATTCCTTATCTACATACCCTTCGCCAGTCTTCAATACATCTAACACTACGGGTTTAAAGTCCACTAATTCAGAAACATGTCTGCCTATTGAGGTTTCTCTATCAATACCCAAAATTTCTGCACCAATTTGATTAATATATTCTAAGTATCCGTTCCGGTCTACTATTAGCAATCCGTCAGTAATAGAGTTTACAATTGCATTTTGAAGTTTATATCTTAAGTTTAACTCCTTATTGTTTTTTTCAGATTTATATCCTAAGCTTATTATTTTTGCCACCGATTGTATAATTCCCAATGCACCTTCTGGCAACTTGTCTTTACCAAGTATTACGGAGATAAGGCCTATAATTTTACCGTCACTATAAATGGGTGCACTCAGTGTAGCGAAATCTTTATAACAATCACAATAATGATCATCTCCTACCAGACAAATAGGTTTATTTTCAATCACTGAAGTACTTATTGCAGTGTTGCCGTTATACTCTTCGCTGAACCGTGCACCTACATTGAAATTAACACCCTTCAATTCTTTAATTGAAGAATGTTGTATGTTATCAATTATGTATCCATCTTTATTTACCAAAGCTATCAGCAAATAATCGCTAATTAACGTTTTCAATTGTTCCATGAAAGGATGAGCTATCTTTGTTAAATCTTTGTTTTCATTTATCAAATTATTTAAATCAAAAGAAGAAATATTGTAATAGCAAAAGTTGTTTAGTTTATTCGTTTTCAGATAATCACACCTTTTCCACCCATTCAATACATATTCATGTTTTTGAACAGTTAGTGATACCATAATAGTTTTCTCCTTTCACCCTCCGCAAACCTTTTCATATTAATAATTATAACTTTAGAAGTAATATAAGTCAAATTAAAATATCTACACAAAGTGCTTAGAATTTGTTCTGCCTATCTTTTGTCCTTTATAATTTCATACAAGTGCTCGGGTAATATTACATCTCCTTCTGCTTTGTAGTAGACATATTCAATTACATTCTCTAATTCACGAACATTTTCTGGCCAATTATGATTATTTAGATATCCCATAACTTCTTTTGATAGCTTTTTATTCGTTCCATGAGCCACATTATATTGATTTAATGAGTTTGCCGCAATTAATTCAATATCCATTTGCCTTGCCTTCAGACTTGGCAGAAAAATATTTATACTGCTTATAGTTTTGTAAAATTCCTCAATTAAGTTCTTTTTATCATTTATTTCACTGTAACCTGTAGTTAAAATGCATATTATTCTTACATCAAATGGAATTTCATTAAAGCCGCAATTTCTTACGACCTTTTTTTGATTTATAAATTTTGAAAGCTTGATTTGTACACTATAAGGTATACAATCTACATTTTTTAAAACAAGAGTACCACCATTTGCTAATTCAAGTTTCCCTGGATGACTACTTAGACCATCCTTTGCAAATACGTCTTCGTGATAGCCAAACAATTCAACATCTATTAAATCTTTAGGAATCTGACTGCAATTTAAGATAATGAATGGGCCATTTCTCCTGTTGCTACAATTATGAATAGCTTGAGCAGTTATGCTTTTACCCGTCCCTCTTCCACCAATTATCAAGACAGAATCAGCATTAGCCCCAGCAAACTTTATCATTTTTTTTACTTCTAAGATCTCTGGACTTTCTCCAATAATATTTGAAATTTTATATTTTGCTTTCGAATTATATATTCTATTAGACACTTTTATTATTTCATCCATGTTTCGCAGAATCTGAATCGCACCCATAGTTTTTCCTGAGTCCGTATAAGGAAAGGCAGATGTTAAATAATGAAGAAAGTTATTGTTCCTCTCTATTCTTATTTCTTTGTTAATGTAACTTTTTCCAGTTCTCAAAACTCGCAAAACAGTTGGCACTACATCAATAATATCGCTTATATTTTTTCCAATAACATCATTGCCTGCATTAAGAACTGTTGCAGCTTCTTCATTGACGTGAGTAATAATTCCATTCATATCCACAGAAAGTATGCCGGAATCAGTCGCGTCTAATAAGTACTCATATAATTTATTTTGTTTTTCTGCTTTGTTTTTTTCTTTGCATACTTGAATAAACATTTCAATTGTTCTATTTAATAATGTGAGGCTTTTTTTCAGCTCTTCATTAAAAAGTGTATATCCAGTTATTATAAGGTAAGCCACTATTTTATTATCATCTTTTATTGGAAGAGAGGTATTTACGAAACTACTGTATTCCTTGCTCTTGGATTCATATTGATTATCGTGAGTTATTTCCCTGTCTTCATTTATTTCTATTTCTGAATCATTGAAAGATTTACTGCTTTCGACAGCTAAGATACGAGAATCTTCATCTGTTAGTAGTACATTGTATTCCCTACAAAGAAATATTTTGCAAATTTCTTTCATTATGGGTCTCATAAAATCTATAAGCCAAATATATTGTTCACTTACTTTTAGTTCATCGACTTTCATAATTATAGCATATATTATTACAATATTATGCTTTTTCACCCCTTTAGCAAAATTATGTCACTATGTAACCACCACGATAAAACCGGACTAATGCTTCACCGTCCGGTTTTATTTTCTTTGTAATAATGCTACCCTTAGGTCGCTTGTTTTCTAAACATACATATTGTCCGGATCTTCCAAATATCCTTTTAATTTTTTCAAGAATTCTGCCGCTGTAGCCCCATCTACTACTCTGTGGTCAAAGGATAAGCTAAGAACCATCATTGAAGCAGGAACTATTTCATCATTTTCATTAACTATAGGCTTTCTCACGATTCTTCCCACTCCTAAAATTGCCGCTTCTGGTAAATTTATAACTGGAGTAAATCCATCTACATCATAGTTTCCTAAATTGCTGATTGTAAATGTAGCACCGTTCATTTCATCAGGTGAAAGAGTATTTTCTCTCGCCTTTGCAATAAGTTCTTTAGTTTCTGCAGATATTGCTTTTAATCCTTTTCTATCTGCATCCCTTATTACAGGAACTATAAGTCCTTCATCTAAGGCAACGGCAACACCTATATTTACTCTGTCATGAATTATAAAGCTGTCTTCAGTTATGGATGAATTCATTACTGGATAATTTATTAAAGCTGTTGCTGACATTTTTATCAATATGTCAGTATAGCTGAATCTTGCTTCTAAATTCTTTGCATTTAGTTTGTTTCTTAAGGCAATTGTCTTATCTACATTAACTTCCGTTGTAATAGTAACGTGAGGTGCAATTTGCTTATTTGCCTGCATTCTTTTTCCTATTACCTTGCGCATATTGGAAAGTGGTTTAACTATATCCCCAGGAACTTCCGTAACAGTTACAGGCTGAGGAGCTGGTATTGTTTCCTCTATAGACGGTTGTGACTTCTTCTTTTCTGCAGCTGCTAGGACGTCTCTCTGTACAATTCTTCCTCCCGGTCCCGTGCCAGTTAATTCCCTTAAATCTATCTTTAGATCTTTAGCTGTCTTCTTAGCTAAAGGTGATGCTTTAATACGTCCTGTTTCTGTCACTGCCGATTTGTCTTCTTCTTTTGATGCAATTCCTGTTAATTCAACCTTTAATTCATCTTTTGTTGCTTCAATCTTATCGTCTACAGCTAAGTCTATCTTTTCTCCTTCTTCCCCTATTATGGCTATTAAACCTTTTACGGGAATATCCTCTCCTTCTTGGGCAACTATTTTTAATAAATAACCGTCAACTTCACTTTCTATTTCGTTTGATAGCTTATCTGTGGTTATTTCTAATAGTACATCACCCACACTTACTTTATCCCCTTCTCTTTTCAGCCACTTAGCTATAGTTCCTTCTTCCATGGTTAGCCCAAGCTGGGGCATTCTAATTTCTGTAGCCATTATATTCCTCCCTATCTATTTAATACTTTCTTAACAGCTTTTACAATATCTTCAGGATGCGGAAAAAATGCATCTTCCAAAGTAGGTGCAAAGGGTGGTACAACATTTAATGCCGCCACACGGGTAACAGGAGAATCTAATTCATCAAATAATTCTTCCGTTATCTGAGCAGATAATTCTCCTCCATAGCCGCTTCTTTTTACACCTTCATGAACAACTACTACATTGTGTGTCTTACATACCGATTTTCTTATTGCTTCCCAATCTAAGGGAACTAATGTACGTAAGTCTAATACTTCCGCATCTATTCCTTCTTTCGCCAGTTCTTCTGCTGCTTCCAATGCAAAGTATACCTGTCGAGACCAGGTGATTATTGTTATGTCCTTACCTTCTCGTTTAACATCTGCTTGGCCTAATGGAATTATATATTCTTCTTCGGGTACTTCTTCTTTTCTTGCATAAAGAAGTTTATGCTCCAAGAAAATAACCGGGTCGTCATCGCGAATGGCAGCTTTTATCAATCCCTTGGCATCTTTTGCCGTCGAAGGACAAACTACCTTTAATCCTGGAATATGAGTAAAGAGTGTTTCCAAGCATTGGGAATGCTGACCAGCATTTCTTCTTCCAGATCCCATTGGGGCACGAACTACCAAGGGTACCTTAACTTGTCCTCCTGTCATGTATCTCATTTTTGCAGCCTGATTCATTACTGGGTCCATTGCTACGCTTACAAAGTCTACATACATTAACTCTACTACAGGTCGCATACCCCTCATAGCAGCTCCAACTGCCATTCCCGTAAATCCTGATTCGCTAATAGGAGTTTCTATTACTCTGTTTGGACCAAATTCGTCTAAAAAGCCTAAGGTAATTGCAAAGGGACTTCCCATTCTTCCAAGGTCTTCACCAACCATTATTACATTTTCATCTCTTAACATTTCTTCACGCATACCTTCTCTGATGGCTGCACTAATACTTATCTTCTTCATTATCTGGCTACACTCCTTTCATTGTCGCAGGCATAAACATCCGTGGTAACTTCACTGGGATCAGGAAAGGGAGAGTCTAAGGCAAACTGAATAGCTGCTTCTATTTCATCTTCCATTGCTTCTTCTATAGCTTGAAGTTCCTTTTCATCGTAGCCTTCTTCTATTAAGTATTTCTTGAAGTTCTCTATAGGGTCTTTCTTTGCCCATTCTTCCGTTATCTTCTTATCCCTGTATGTTGCCGGGTCTCCTTCGTAATGTCCCCTCATACGCCATGTCATACATTCAACTATTGAAGGACCCTTTCCTTCACGAGCTCGATCTACAGCCTTTTTAACAGCTTCATATACTTCCAAAGGGTTGTTACCGTCTACTGTTACTCCAGGGATATTATAGGCTACCGCACGTTCTGCAATTGTTTCCGTATTAGTTACCGTATGTATATTTACAGAAACTCCATAGTTATTGTTTTCGCATAGATACACCACAGGAAGTTTCCAAGCTGCCGCCATGTTTATAGACTCATGGAAAGTACCTTGGTTAGATGCGGAATCTCCGAAAAATGCCACCGTTACTTCTTTCGTTCCTTTTATTTTCGATGTTAATCCTGAACCTGTTGCTATTGGAATACCTGCTCCCACTATACCGTTAGAGCCTAATATGCCTAAGGATACATCAGTAACATGCATGGATCCTCCCTTACCTCTGCAATATCCTGTCTCTCTTCCGAATAATTCGGCCATCATTATGTCTGATCTTGCTCCTTTTGCTAAAGAATGTCCATGTCCTCTGTGGGTTGATGTCATATAATCTGTTTTTTCCAAAGCTGCGCATACTCCCACTGCTACCGCTTCCTGGCCTATGGATGTATGGATATTTCCATACAACATACCTTTTGTAAAATATTCCGTTAGTCTCAATTCAAATTTTCTTATTCTCAACATCATTTCATACATGCCAAGAAGCATTTCTTTTGAATACTTTTTATTTTCCAAAGTATACCACCTTTCCGTTATCATTTAATCATATTTGATTCACACCAATAAATCGATTCTCCATCTCTCATATAACAACTGCAAGTTCTGTGCCAATTACTTTGGTTTCATGATTTCTTCATTATTCAGATAAAATGCTTCTTTAAATCTAAATTACCCTACAAGTTGTTTGGATTTTAAACAATAAAAATGCTCAAATATTTAGCGGTGTGTAATTATTTAACACCTCTCAATATTTGAGCAATTTAATACATATTTAATTAAATATACATTTCATAAATTCTTCCAAGGTTATTTTTCCGAAATACTTATCCATGGATATATCTTTTAAAACATTTTCAACTTCATCCATGTCGTATTTAACTCCTGTAAGGATATTTTCTATATCTCTTACATCTTCTTTTCCGAAAAAGTCACCGTATATTTTACAGCTGTTTATAATACCTTCTTCCACAAAAAGCCTTACATCTACGGCTCCTCCGGGGAATCTATTGTATCCCTTATAGTTGAACTTAGGGGATCTTCCGTAATTCCATTCCCATGTTCCATAACGTTCATCTACCATTTTTTGTATGTTTTCCTTGTCCTTTTCGGACAATTCATAAGTTTCTACAGGAAGGTTGAAATATTCAAATATATTCTTCAAAAGCACTTCCTTAAACTCTAAAATATCTATATCTTCTTTAAGGTAAGGCTTTATGTTGGTTACCCTGCTGGAAACAGATTTTATACCCTTTGATTCTATTTTATCTCTTTTTACATTTAAAGCCTTAGACAGAGTATCTAATTTTGAATCGAAAAGAAGGGTGCCGTGATTAAGAACTCTTCCTTTCGCAATACTTTGTGCAATACCTGAGAATTTCTTACCATCAATAACTAAATCATTTCTTCCGGATAGTTCGCACTTTACATTAAGTTTTTCCAATGCTTTTATAATTGGAATATTGTAAGTTTTAAAATCAATACTTTCGTTGTTCTTCGTTTTTACAATAAAGGAGAAATTTAAATTACCCAAATCGTGGTATACAGCACCGCCACCGGTTACTCTTCTTACAACCTTTATATTGTTTTCTCTTACATATTCCATGTTAATTTCTTCCACAGTATTTTGGTTTTTACCTACAATGATGGAAGGACCATTCCTCCACAGCAGGACAATGTCATCATCAATATCTAAATTTTTAAATACATACTCCTCAAAAGCTAAGTTATAATGGGGATCAATTGAAGTATTTTCAATAAATTTCATAGTCATCTCCTTGAATTTGTCCGAATTTTTTATAGAATATTAATTTGTCTACAATGGTAATATTGGTTTGAAAGATTTTCAATACTATATATTAGTTTCTTCTTAATTCCCTGTCAATAATTTCATTTTCTAAGGGAGAGTTACATGCTGATTTGTTTTTAAACTCTAAAACTGCCTTTCTTACTCTGTTTAATGAAGCTAAGGTTCCAGGGCCTGCAATACATCCTCCAGCACAAGCCATTCCCTCCAGCAAGTATCCATTCTTTTTACCAGCTTTAGCTAATCTCATAAGTTTAACACAATCCTGTAAAGTAGAAACTCCTTCAACCTTAATTTCCCTCGAAGGGTCAATTTCAGCAGCAGTCTTTTTAACTGCCTCTGCTACGCCTCCTGCTATGGCATAACCTCTGCCTGAGGCAGAAGCATCCTGTATTTCATCAGATACTTCTATTTCAGACAATTCTATACCCTTAGCAACAAACATACCCATAAGTTCCTCAAAAGTTATTACAAAGTGTACATAGTCCTTAACATCTTCTCTTAATGCTTCTAACTTCTTGGAAATACAAGGCCCTATAAAAGTTATTTTTGCTTTTGGATCCTTTTTCTTAATATATTTTGCAGTTTCCACCATTGGCGACGCTGAGTCAGATATGTATTGGTATTGGTCTGGGAAAAGTTTCTCAACCATTATAGTCCAAGAATTACAGCAACTGGTTCCCATATAGGGAATTTCATGAGGTACTTTTTCAAGGAATTCTTTCGCTTCCTTTAAAGTTGTAATATCCGCACCTAAACTTACCTCTACAACATCTACAAATCCTAATTGTTTTATACCTTCAAATATTTGAGCGGGAGAGGCCAAGGGTCCAAATTGTCCTAAAAAGGAAGGGGCGATTATGGCATACATATGTTCATTGGATTTTAATGATTTTATAAGTTGGTATATTTGAGACTTGTCTGATATTGCTCCGTAAGGACACTGGATAATACAGTTGCCGCAAGAAACACATCTGTCTCTGTTTATTTTGGCTCTTCCTAAGTAATCACTTTCTATGGCATTAACACCGCAGGCTGCTGCACAGGGTCTGTCATATTTGACAATTGCACTATAGGGACAAGTATCCCTGCACCTACCGCATTTTATACATTTTTCCTGATCTATAATGGCTCTCTTTTTACCTATGGAAACAGCATTTGTAGGACATACATTTGTACAGGGATGGGCTAAACATTTTCTACAATTATCTGTAACATAGAATGCCTTTTCAGGACATGCTTCACATGCAAAGGTAATTACATTTATCAATGGCTCAATAAATCTGTTTTCATCCACATCCACTTCAGAGATTCCATCGGTAACGCGATAATACTCCGTAGGTTTCCTTGCATTCAGGCCCATGGTAAGTCTTAAACGCTCTTCCACTATAGCTCTTTCTCTGAATATACTGTCTCTATATGTGGCTACCTCACCTGGCAGAATTTCAAATGATGCTTTTTCTAATTCCTCTAAATCCGCACCTTCATAAGCCATTTTAGCTATCTTTGCAAATACCTGCCTCCTTATATTAATTAAATCTACATAGCTTTCTTTCATTCATCTTTTCCTTTCGTTCAAATCTTCCTACGAAAATATCATTTTCTTATTTTGTTTATTATCTTCTCCATTACAGCTTGTCCCGTAGCATTGTACATGGGTTCGCCTTCGATAACTACCACTGGCGCTACTTTTTCCTCTGTATCTTTGCAAAATCCCAAGCATTTTATTGCTTCTACTTCTAATTCTTCATCCGTATAATTTTCGGCATCTTCCTTTATAATTTCCTTTAAATCATCAAGTTGATCTAAAATATTCATAGAACCTAACAAGGTACAGCTTGAACCTACACAAACTTTTATTTTCATTATATCCTCCAACCTGTCTATATTTTATCATTGATTTGTATTTATTATATAGTATTTTTAATAGTTTTTCCATATAAAAATTCCTTTATCAAAGAGATAAAATCTGAGCATTAAAAAAGCGCCCCTAGGAGCGCTTAATTAATTTCTATTCTGCGGGATTTTTTTCTGTCCTCTTTTTTAGGAACAACTATCCTTAACAGTCCATTTTCAAGACTTGCCTTTATTCCTTCGTCCTTTGCATCATTTAAGTACACACTTCTGTTCATGGAAGACTGTCTTCTCTCCCTGTGGATATAGTTGTTTTTTTCCTCTTTGATTTCTTCTTTTCTGTTAACAGAAATAGTCATCCTGCCATCATTAAATTCCAAAGAAATTTCTTCTTTCTCTACACCTGGAAGCTCAGCTTCAACAATATATTCATTCTCATTATCTCTAACATCCATCTTAAAGGTACCATAGGAGAAAAATTTTTCATAGGGCCAGTTATTGCTAAAGAAATCGTCTACCATGTTATAGAAGTTTCCCAAATCCCTGTACAATCCATGTCTTCTGTTAAAAGGAATTAATCCAGCCATTCAAAACATCTCCTTTCTTGTTGTTAGCACTCTCGCCTGGTGAGTGCTAATTTTTTTGTTTTATTTTATCATAGTTAATGTACTATGTCAATATTTTTTTTAATATTTTTATGATGAATTATCTATAGAATCCAAACAAATGTGACACAGACCCCTGAAAAATTTCCCTGAACAATGCAGTGTTTTTTAATTTATTACTCTCCTAGTTATTTTTAACCATCATTCAAAATAATATTCTGTATTTTAGGGCTTACTATTAACTTTTTCAATATTACTTTATCTTTTGATCGTTTTGGAAAAAATCTTCCCAGGGATCCTTTCTCTTAATCCTTAAAAGTGCGTCCGTTATTCTTATGTCGCCAGGGGCAACAGTATAAAGTTCGTCCCATTCAATAGGCATGGACACTTTGGCTCCTTCCTTAGCTCTTAAAGAATAGGGGGCAATACTTGTGGCTCCCCTTCCGTTTCTAATCCAGTCAATAAATATTTTGTCTTTACGCTTAGCTTTTCTCACATTGCTTGTATATTTATCCGGCCACTTTTTCTCCATTACTTCCGCAACCCCTTTTGCAAAGTCATTTATAACATTCCACTGGGCAGCAGGTTTTAAAGGAACTAGTACGTGGTAGCCCTTTCCACCGCTTGTTTTAAGATATGAATTTAGAGAAAGCTCAGACAATATACTTTTTAAATCCAATACTCCTTGCCGTACTTTATTTAGGTCCAAATCTTCATCTGGGTCTAAATCAAATACTAAAATATCTGGCTTTTCCAACTCCTTAACGCTACTACCCCAAGTATGAAACTCCAAAGTACCCATTTGAGCCTCGTATATAAGACCAGAAAGGTCATCTATATAAAAGTATTCTTCAGTTTCTCCGCTGCTACTTGTTAGAGGTAGGGTAACTATTCCTTTACTACTGGGACCGGGATGCTTTTTATAGAAACAGGACTCTGTAACCCCCTTGGGACAACGTACTATACTGAGTATCCTACCCTTAATATAGGGCAACATCCGCTCTGATGCCCTAAAGTAGTAGTCTACAATATCTCCTTTGGAAATTTTAGGTTCATTGAAAATTATCTTTTTAGGATTTGTAATTGTTATTCCTTCAATAACCAACTTAGTTTCTACCTTCGTCCCTTTTTCTTTAACAGGAAGGGTCTCTTTTTTATCTTCATCTTCTTTTTTTATATCCTTAGGATTTTTGTCAGTCCTCAAACCTTTGAAACTTCCGTGCCTTAACAGATTGTCTTTCGTCCACTGGGAAAATTTGATTTCTGCCACTAATTTTGGTTCAAGCCAGATAATTTTTTCATTGGTTCTTACTTTTGGAGAAACTTTGAAAGGAGAATTTGGTCTTATTAAGCTTTCAAACTTTTCATCAAGGATTTTCATATCTTCCACACTTATGCCAGTTCCGGCTCGTCCTGCATATAATAGGTCTTCACCTTCATAATAACCTAAGAGGAGTGAACTTATTCCTGTAATCCTTTTTTCTGATATAGTATACCCTCCAATAACAAACTCTTGTCTTTTTTGGCATTTTAGCTTTATCCAATCATCGCTTCTTGTTCCCCTATAAACAGAGTCTGATTTTTTCACCACTATGCCCTCCATATTAGCACCACAGGCTGCACGAAAACTTTCATTGACCTTTCCTTTGACATAGCGGCTGTAATGAAGGTTGCCAGGGGTATCTTCCATTAGCTTCTCAAGGATTTCTTTCCTTTCAATCAGGGGGTACCCTCGTAGGTCTTCACCATTTAGGGCAAGTATATCAAAGACTATATAGTTGAGATTTTTATCCTTAGGATTTTTTATGTAGTTCTGTAGGGCATTAAAATCAGTCTTTCCCGTTGAATCTGTAACCACTACTTCACCGTCTAAAACCATGGCTCTTCCCTTTGCCCACTCTTTAAGGCTGGCAGCAATTTTATGAAAAGTCTTGGTATAATCGTTTTTGTTTCTGGACATGAGGCGTACTTCATTGCCTTCAAGGAAGGCTACAATCCTGTAACCGTCATATTTTAACTCACACAGCCAATCTTCCCCCTCAGGAACTTCATTGGATAGTTTGGCCAGCTGTACATCTACCTGGTCAAAGGGATTTCTTTTAACCTTTTCATCTTCTCCTCTTTCTATCTCCTCTATTGTACGTCCCGTCCTAATGCTGGTGGTGAATTCCGATATTCCCACTTCTGCTTTAGCATACTGGTCTTTTTCCTTCAACAAAAGCCAGTTGTCATTCTTTGTGTCAGACTTTGATTTCCAGCGTATCAGAGCCCAATTTCCCTTAAGGCGGCTTCCTTTTAAAACAAACTTCAACTCTCCCTTACGAAGCCCTTCTTCCACATTCCCACGTGGTTCCCAGAAACCTTCATCCCATATCATAACTGTCCCTCCCCCATATTGACCTTGGGGGATAGTTCCTTCAAAATTTCTGTAGGAAAGAGGGTGATCTTCCACATGGACTGCAAGCCTTTTATCACGGGTATTATAGGAGGGACCCTTGGGTACTGCCCAGCTCAACAGAGCTCCCTCCCATTCCAGACGGAAATCATAGTGCTTTCTGCTGGCTTCATGGTACTGAACTACAAATCTAAGTCCACCCAAGGTATTTTCTATTTTTCCCTCCGGTTCAAAAGTTTTTTCAAAGTCTCTTTTTTTGTTATAATCTTTCAATTTTTCACTCATTTACGCTGTTTCCTTACCTTTTTTAGCTTTCTCCACACTAGCCTTAAGGGCATCCATAAGGTCAATAACCTTACCTTCACCTTCAGGCTCGGGACTAACCACTTCTTTGCCAGAAATCTTTGTTTCAATCAGTTCACGAAGTTTAACCTGGTATTCATCTTTGTACTTGGAAGGATCAAAGGGCGTATCCATAGAATTTATAAGTAATTTAGCCATGTTAAGTTCCTGCTCCGATACCTGGGGCTTGGTATATTGTTTTTGCAATTCTTTTACATCGTCTGCATAAAACATTTTGGAAATAAGTATGCCGTCCTCCCGGGGAATAATGGCCATCAGGGTATCCTTGGTACCCATTACGGTCTTTCCTATGGCTATCTTTTGCTCTTCCATAAGGGCTGCCCGAAGTAATTCAAAGGCCTTTTCACCTCCCGGTTGAGGCACCGCTTGGTAAGTTTTATCGTAGTAGACAGGGGATATTTGGTTTAATTGGGCAAAGTGTAGTATTTGAATGGACTTTTCCTTTTCAGTCTTGATTTTTTCAATATCTTCATCTGTGATTACTACGTACTTGTCCTTATCGTATTCATACCCTTTTACAATATCTTTAGAAGTAAGCTCTTTGCCGCAATGACTGCAAGTTTTCTTATATCGTATACGGCTGTGGTCTTCCTTGTGCAGTTGATTGAAATGTATATCATTATCCTGGGTTGCTGTATACATGGCAATTGGAATGGAAACCATCCCGAAAGAAATTACTGATTTGCGTGATATCATAGTAACACCTCCGAAATTATTGTTTCCAAGTATAATATATGTATTCGGTATTACTTAATTTATTATCAACCCTTTTTCTCTTAGTTCTTCTAATATAAGTTTATCTGTAACTTATATTTCTCCTGCCTAACAGTAACTTGCCTCCGCAATTGGGGCAAAATTTACGGCATTTTTTAATGAATCTACTATATAATATAAGGCAAAACAAAAGGAAACTCAATGGTTTCCTTTGTTTTGCCTAAAAGTATTCTCCTTCGAACTTATTTAGCCTGAGATTTCTTTACTTCATAGCCAACGGCAGTTATAGCTTTTTCAATTTCTTCCAAAGATACTTTTTCTTCATCGAAATTTAATTTTACCTTACTTGTGTTGAAGGATACTTTAATACTTTCTTTATCTATACCGTCTAATGCTTTTACTGCCCCTTCAATTTTTAGCATGCATGAAGGACAGGTTAATGTTTCTAATTGGATTGTTGCTTTTTTCATTTTTCTTCTCCTTTCTTTAAGCCTGGTACGCCTTATCTAATTCCTCTAACATCTTGTAGACTGCTTCATAACTTTCACATACATCTCCAGGAACCCTATAGTTATCTGTAATAGTGCGCAATTTCGCAAATTCTTCTGTTAATTCTGGTTTTTCTGGACCTGCCGCTTCTATCTTTTCCTTAATTTTATCAAATAGTTCATGGACCTTGTGAAACTCCGGATGACTTCCTCCGTGAACCCGCGCAACAATGGGAACAAATTGTTCCAATCTTGCAAAATATTCTTTCTTTACTTCATTAAAAGTTTTCGCCATACCCTCTCTCCTTTATCCTTATCTTATTCTATTATACCAAGATTTAATAAAAAGTAATTGATTTAAATCAAAAATTTATCTAAGTCGATAACGCAATAATCTCATGCCGTTAAGAATAACAACTAAAATGCTTCCTTCATGAACTAGCATACCTATGGACATATTTACCCATTCACTGAATAAAACTCCTGCTAATAAGATTAATACAACACCTACAGCTATAACTATATTTTGTTTCATATTTCTTGCAATAGCCTTGGTTAATCCTAAAGCATGGGGTAGCTTGCTAAAATCTGAATTCATCAATACAACATCGGATGTTTCAATTGCTACATCTGTACCGCTGCCCATTGCTATACCTATGTTAGCCAAGGCTAAGGAAGGACTATCATTAACTCCATCTCCGATAAAAGCTACAATCTTACCTTCTTTCTCAATTAACTTTTTAACATAGGCTGATTTATCTTCAGGCAACATATTTCCATAGGCTTCAGTTAAACCTAATTCACGTCCAACTAAGTCAACAGTTCCCTGGTTATCACCAGAGAGCATAATAAGATTTTTTACACCTAATTTTTTTAACCTCCGGAGATCTTCCTTAATACCGGGACGTACCTGGTCACGAACTCCCATTAAAACTTTTAATTCGCCATCAACTGAAGTTAATACTAAGGAGTTCCCCTTCTTTTCAAATCTATCTATACTAGCTTTCGCCTTTTCACTTAACTTTACATTTTCTCTTTCCATTAAAGCAACATTGCCTACGGCTATTCTATGGCCCTCTAGGGTAGCTACTATTCCCCCGCCTTTTACAACTTTTGTATCTTCAACGGGTGAGAATTTAGTTTCACCAATTTCCTCCAATATAGCTTTGGCTAAGAGATGGTCCGATTCACGTTCAATGCTTGCAAGATAACCCAGTACTTCTTTAATATTATCTCCATAATATTCTTTTTCTGCTACAGATGGGTTTCCTAGTGTCAGGGTTCCTGTTTTATCGAATATCATGGTATCTACTCTGCTGAAATCACTGATTACTTCACTTCCTTTAAGCAGAACTCCATGACGGGCTCCATTTCCTATGCCGGCAACGTTGGATACGGGTACACCTATAACTAGTGCACCAGGACAACCTAAAACTAAAATAGTGATTGCTAATTCAATATCTTTTGAGATTAACCATATTATAAAAGATAGGACAAGGACTGCCGGTGTATAATACTTGGAGAACCGGTCTATGAAACGTTCGGCTTCTGATTTAGAGTCCTGAGCTTCTTCTACCAGCTCAATTATTTTACCAAAGGTAGTATCTTCTCCTACCCGGTCTGCCACAATTTGAATAGTGCCGTTATCTAAAATTGTACCGGCATATACAAAGGAACCTTTTTCCTTTTTAACAGGAATAGATTCTCCAGTAATACTTGCCTCATTTATACTTCCTTCTCCAGACAAAACGGTACCATCAACAGGAATCTTGGCACCGGTTTTAACCAATAAAACATCTCCTACATCTACTTCCTCTACCTCAACTTCTACAAACTCTCCGTCTTCCATTTGCTTCAATGCACTTTCTGGAGCCATTTCAGTTAATTCCTTTATAGCGGAACGGGTTTTATTTAATGTACGCTGCTCCAAGTAGGCTCCGAATAAGAACAGAAATGTTACTATTGCCGACTCTTCAAAGTTTTGAATTACAAAGGCTCCTGCAACTGCTATTGTAACTAATACATCTATACTGACAACCTTCACTTTTAAAGCTTGATAAGCCTGAATAGCTATAGGGGCTGCACCTATAACTGAAGCAATTACCAGTAACCAAGTAAATATATCAATATTTCCCACAGTCCATTTATTGATAAAAGCCGTTGCTATTAAGATACCACTTATTAGGGCGATTGAGTTTTTCTTCCTTAAGATATATAATTGCATAGTCTTCCTCCTGTTATTTCTATTGACTACATTCTACCAGGGATTATTAATAATGTATTTGATTTAGGTCAATGTTTAGAAATAATTTATCTTTTCAACTTTCTTTAATGTATCTTAACCTTATAATCTTAAGATATTCCACTCAACCGACAGCTTAAGCCGATGCCATAAACAAGGACTGGGCCAATTCTTCAAATTTACTGCTTAAGTGCGGTGGACTCCATTCTGGACTCCTGCACATAAAGACGTAATCGAACCTTTCCTTTAAAATACTTCTTATATCTGTCGTATGGTAAAAAGGGAATATACCTTCCAAACTATAGAGCTGCGAATCTTCCCTCCTGACCCATATTACTTTTGTATCTGGTCTTTTTTCAATCAATCTTCTTAGCCAGTTACCACAGTTGTGATTATCTCCACCGCTGTAGTAATGATAATAATCGTGATGAAAGTCTATATTTACTATCATTAATTGCTTATTACCAATTATCTTATCGGTTATTACCTTTATACTCTTGTGGGTGTCAGCCTTATATATATTATTCTTAGGAATATTTAACAGCAACAAATAATTTTTCATTAAATAGTATTGGTCTATTACCCCTACTTCCTTGAGTTTTGGATATTTCAAATATCTTTCTTTCCACATGGATTGAAGCATGTTTTTAGGTACCTCATCACTGCCCTTTGGAAAATATAAGTCTCTTTCATCTGAAGAGATGTCAATAAAATAATCAAAGTCAATACTTAATACCCCAACCATAACGTCACCCCTAACTCTATTATTGGTCCACCAATATAACATCTACCTATTACACAAAGTATGTATCTTCTTAATTAATAGTCTTGGCCATTTAAAACTTAAATGTGTACTGACAACGTAAAATTTATAATTATTTTATCACATATAGTTAAAATTGCAATTATTACCAGCTCACTAATTGGGGTATTTTTATAATACCACTCACTATAAACATGGCATATAATACGATAAAGAACCTGTCCTCGGCCAAACTAATTCCCTTATGGTAAGCAATAACTCCTATGAACTCCCCAAAGATGGAATAAATGTTTATGAAAGAATAGTGACACCTAAAACTACTTTAGTAAGTGAAGAAGGCGGGAAAAATCTGCAATCGATGGCCCACTGATTATACGGGTAAATATATGATTAAATAAAAAGATACCGCTGTCAATATTTGTACTGAAGCGGTGTCTTTTTATTTGCACAGTGTAATAATCAAGTATAGGATATTATAATTCAAAGCCTGTTTTATTTTTAACAATTTTGTTGTTTTCGGCGTCAAAAATCATAAACCCTTCGCAATGTCCAAAGTGCTCAGTCACCATTCCGTTATCACTTG
>CZCB01002433.1_pt1 | contig 30720 bp, 27 predicted proteins | sample 591991 | NCBI WGS metagenome assembly CZCB01 (sample SAMEA3556809, study PRJEB10932) | anaerobic digester metagenome
TGAGATAGAAAAACTTCTGACAAACGGAAAGGAAAAAGACAAATGACGCAGGCATATCAGATAGCCATTGACGGGCCTTCCGGGGCGGGCAAGAGTTCCGTAGCGAAGAAGCTTGCCGCCAAGCTGAACATCGACTATATAGATACGGGTGCCATGTACCGGGCGGTAGCTTACAAGATGCTGCGGGAAGGCATAGGCATTGAAGACAGGGAAGCGCTTAAGGCCATGTTGGAGAACATCCACATCGACTTCAGCCGGGGAGAGACTATTCTGGACGACGAAGTTATAAGCGAGAAAATACGCACGCCTGAGATTTCCAAACTGGCGTCGGATGCCTCGGCACTGCCGGAGGTTCGCGAGAAACTCGTTTCTTTGCAGCGAGCCATGGGAGAATCGAAAAGCGTTGTCATGGACGGCAGGGACATCGGGACTGTCGTTTTTCCCAAGGCGAAATATAAATTCTTTCTCACCGCAACGGTTAAGGAGAGGGCAAAAAGAAGATGGCTGGAACTCAGGGAAAAGGGGCTTGATGTGGAGCTGGATGATGTAGAAGCGGATATCATTCAAAGGGATCATAACGACAGCACCAGGGCATTGAACCCATTAAGAAAGGCAGAGGATGCCATCGAGATCGACACTACTGCCATGAACCTGGAGCAGGTGACGCAACATATTCTCAGTTACATCGAATAGTGGTTATATAAGTTCTTTATATAACCTTTTTTATTTTCTTTACATACTGATTCGTATACGATTCTTGCCCCTGCATATTTCTGCACATTTCCGGTTCTTGCACGTTAAAGGGTATGGATCAATAACCCGCTGCCCAGCTTGGGTTCAAACCAGGTGGATTTGGGCGGCATAATTTCGTTCCGGTCGGCAACCGCAAGCAGATCTTCCATGGTGACGGGATGGAGTGCGAAGGCCACGGCCATATCCGCGTCGACCCTGCGGGAAAGCTCTTCCAGTCCGCGAATACCGCCGACAAAGTCAATGCGTTCGTCCGTTCTCGGATCCTCGATGCCCAGCAAGGGAGCGAGAACATGATCCTGCAAAATCGATACGTCTAATCCCTTAATGATATGATCCGAGAGAATGCTTTCTTTGGCGGACAGGCGATACCATGTTTTGTCCAAATACATGGAGAAGACATGCTTTTTNCTTTCTTTGGCGGACAGGCGATACCATGTTTTGTCCAAATACATGGAGAAGACATGCTTTTTGTCGGGGCGAAAAGGACGATTTCCTATTTCCTCGATATGAAAAAGAGGTGTAAGCTTTGCGATAAATTCCTCTTTTGTCATACCGTTAAGATCCTTTACAACCCGGTTGTAATCGTAGATATGAAGATCTGAATCCGGGAAGATGACTGCCATGAAAAAATTGAATTCTTCAGAACCGTTATAATCAGGATTCTGTTCCCGGCGCTTAAGTCCCACTTTCACCGCGGAGGCGGAGCGATGATGACCGTCGGCTATATAAAGAGCGGGAATGCGCGTAAAGCTTTCCGTAATAAATTCTATTGTGTCAGAATCATCGATTAGCCAGAGCTTATGGCCGACTGAATCGGCCGTCGTAAAATTATAGACCGGAGCATTGTTTTGCATCCAATCTTCGATGAGGGCAATAATTTCGCTATGGGAGCGATAGGTTAGAAAAATGCCGTGTTGGCATTGCATGCATCGAAGTGGTTGATCCTGTCTAATTCTTTTTCCACACGAGTAAGCTCGTGTTTTTTTATATCTCCGTTTATGTATTCGTCTATGGAGGCGCAGGCCGCAATTCCCGTTTGCACTCTTCCGTCCATGGTAAGTTGGTATATATAGAAACAGGGTCTATCGTCCCGAATCAGAATTCCCTGTGAAATGAAATCCTCCAGCTTCAATCTGGCTTGCTTATAGACTTCCGGGTGGTAAGGATCTTCTATGTGAGGCAGATCTATCTCAGAGCGGCAAACATGAAGAAAGCTGATGTGATTGCCCGCAGCAAGCTTTAAAGCCTCCTTGCGGTCTATCACATCATAGGGCGGGGAAATCACTTTTTCAACATACTCTTCTTTAGGGCGGGGAAATCACTTTTTCAACATACTCTTCTTTAGGGCGCAAAGCAGCAAAAGGTCGAATTGTAGCCATAATCAGGTCCTTTCTTCGTTACAGTCTTTAAGCATTTCACGGATTTGATTATAGCATAAAAGATCTTCAATATGGCAACCATATTAATTGAAAGAAAGTTTATAAGAAAGTTGCATCCGGTGTCTGACACTTTTTACAACTCGAAGTTTTGATAAATACACTCCATGTTTAGCGCAAATATATTTTTTGGAGCGTAGGGTTACTCTCCTGCTCGATGGCTACGCGCTGCGTGCCGTACGATCTAGAGCGCTGCGTGCCGTACGATCTAGACGGCCCGTCCTGCCTGGTTGGCACTTGCTTGTACTCGCTGGAGCGCAACCCTACGCTCCAAAAAAGTTTGATAAAAAGTGTCAGACACCTAATGCAATATCGGGTTTAACTACAAGATTTGAAGTCAGCCTTGATTCTTGTCTATTTTCGAAGAGGAAAATAACCAGAATTTCCTCTTTGACTTTATTTATTGTCTACATTTGAAATTAAGAATAGACAAGATTTGACCATCAACCTCGATTGGTGTCTACATCAGAGCTTCAAAATAGACAAGATTCACCCGGTTGCATTGGTAAGTGTCTACATCGGAGGTTGATAATAGACAAAAATCAATTCAAAACAATCATTTTTGGCTATTTCGAGAACGAAAAGTAGACAAGATTCGGGTGTCAGCATTGTTTGCTGTCTATTTTACAGGGTGAAAATAGACATGACTCGGGTACCGGCTAAAATTCTTGTCTATTAACCGGAATCGGAGGGAGAATGAGAAGGCGCATATATTGTTTGGTTTTATTGTTTGTCCTGCTGTTGGGAGCTCTGGCGGCACGTTTGGCTGTGATTCAGTTTCTGGAAGGGTCAAAATACAGATTTCTGGCCGAGAGTCAGAGTCGAGCAGCCCTTTCAGGAATCTCTACCAGGGGGACTATTTATGATCGCAACAACCGTCCATTGACGGATGTTACCGAGAGCTTTTTCTTTTTGATCGAAGAAAGAAAGTTGGACGAAGACGCGGAAAATCTGCTCCGCATGATGGAAGCCAGATTTATCGGCAGTGACGAAAAGTATAGAATATACAGCATACCGGTTGCGGATAGAGAAGGGTTCAAAAAGTTATGCAGGGATTATGGCGCCCTGGCCATAAAATCGCGGCAGCGGTACAGTGAAAACCAACCTGCCGCTCACATAATCGGTTATGTGAACGGGGCGGATGAGCCGGGCGTTTGTGGTATAGAAAAGGACTTTGATTCGGTGCTTTCTGCAGGGCAAAGAACGATTACAGTGAAAAACGACGGCCAGGGATATATTATACCGGGGACAGGCATTCGCGTCGAAGGTGCGGGAAGAGAGTGGGGTGTGTTAACAACTCTCGATCTTGATATCCAGAACATGGCAGAAAAGGCACTTGCGGACCGGGGTCAAAGCGGCGCCGTGGTCATTGTTCATATTCCTTCCGGAGAGATTCTGGCATCGGCAAGCACGCCCGGTTACAATCCCTATCGCATCGATGAATATATAAACGGCGACGGAAGTGAGCTTTTGAACAAGGCCACAAGCTGTATGTACCCGCCGGAATCACTCTTTCAAGTGGTCGTCGCGGCTGCGGCACTGGAAAACAAAGTGATTTCAACAGAAACGAGTTTTGCGTGCAACGGTTCTTTGGAGATGGCGGGTCTTCGACTAAAATGCCCATTGGGGTGGCACGGGGAAATTCAATTTTGTGACGCAATGGCAATGCCCTGCCATACGGTATGGGCACTGGTGTTCGACAAGACAGGGGTTAGAACCATTTTGGAAACGGCGGAGGTTTTCGGTTTTGCTGAGGAAGCGGTGGATCTGTTGTCGGGGCAGGCTAAAGGCAATCTCCCGCAGCCGGAAGAAGTCCTCGGAGCAGGAATTGTGAGTCTTTCTTCAGGCAGGGGGCACATATCGATCACTCCCATGCAGGCAGCCCGGATGACCAGAATCATCGCATCGGAAGGATGGGATTCTCCTCTTTCGGTGATTCGTGGGACTTTGGAAGGAGTCAAAGGAGCCGCGTTGCTTCCGAAGCCCCAAGGCAGGCAAGTTATTTCCGGCGAGACGGCAAGGGCCATTGGGAAAATGATGAGAAAGGCGGCGGAAACAACAGGAGATGATTCGCTTGCCGTTGCAGGAATAGGTTCGGGCAAATGGTTTACCGGCTACGTGCCGGCAGACGATCCCCTGTATGGAATAACCGTATTGCTGGAGGAAGCCAGTGCAGGCGAAAAGACGGCTGCATCGCTGTTCTATGAAATGGCAAGCAACCTCTACAGGTGAGGCTCTTCGTTGCAGTTGGGAAAGGCTTCTTTAAGCTTAGTGACAGCTTTCTTCTCGATACGGGAAACGTAGGAACGACTGATGCCAAGCTGCTTCGCAACTTCACGCTGGGTGCGGCAGGGGCCTCCGTCCAGGCCGAAGCGCTTTATGATCACCGTCTGCTCGCGTTCGCAGAGCAGTTCCCGGATGGCTTTATAGAGTTTTTGAATTTTAATTTTCGTATCAAGCCCTTCGATAATATCGTCCACATCGGTGCCCAATATGTCATTGAAGCTGATCTCATTGCCGTCCTTATCCGTGCCTATGGGATCGTTGAGAGATATTTCAACTTTGCATTTTTTCGACATGCGAAGATGCATCAAAATCTCATTTTCGATGCACTTGGCAGCGTAAGTGGCCAGGCGGACATCTTTCTTGCGATTATATGTATTCACTGCCTTGATTAAACCGATGGTGCCGATTGAAATCAGATCGTCGGAAGAACAGCCGGCGGCATTGTATTTCTTTGCAATATGCGCTACCAGACGTAGATTGTGCTCCACCAGGGTATCCCTGGCTTTCATATCGCCTTTCTCATAGAGAGCAAGGTAATGAGCCTCTTCCTCTTCGCTGAGAGGCTGGGGGAAAGAATTTCCCATGGACACATAGGAAGTTAAAAGCACCAGAGGATTTGAGAGCAGAAGAGAAGTGAGAACCAGAGACAAGCTCATTTTAATAAATAGCTCCTTTCCGCCGCGGTCAGGGGTTTTTCAGTGTTAGTAGTATATGCGGCTCTTAAAGCCCTCGTGTCTGTCCCGTCAAAATAAGGACTTGCAAGGCTTGGAGCAGATTATTAATTTAATTTTGTTTTTTAAGGAAATAATATATTTTTGCTCGCTGTTATGTTAAAATAGGAGTCAGTACTGCACTCACGATGCGTACAGGGGCTTTTGTGGCTTCAGGGTTCTGACAGGGCGGGAGACTGTCTTGGAGGAACACAGAATGAACAACAAAATAAAGAAGAGCAATATCACCATCAAAGAACTTCCAGCGGATGAAAGGCCGAGAGAAAAGCTATTGCGATACGGCTGTCAGTTCCTGTCCAACGGTGAATTGTTGGCTATTCTTATAGGTACGGGAACCCGAGACAGGTCGGCGCTCTCCGTGGCGGAGCGAATTCTTGCCATGGAAAAGACAGGGATTTCGCATTTAACCGATTGTACTCCGGAAGAATTGTGTCGCATCGAGGGAATGGGCATTGCAAAATCATGTAAAGTTGTTGCTGCCATCGAGCTGGGGAAACGAATTGCCCAGAGCCCGCGGGAAAAGAGATATACCGTCGGGACTCCCGAAGAGGTGGCGGCATTATACATGGAGGAAATGCGCTACTTGAAAAAGGAGTACTTCAAGGTTTTGTTCCTGAATACGAAAAACGAAATACTTTCTGTGGAGAACACCTCCATCGGGAACCTGAACAGCTCTATAGTGCATCCGAGAGAAGTCTTTCGAAGCGCGGTGAAAAAAGGAGCCGCAGCCATTATAGTCATACATAATCATCCCAGCGGCAATCCGATGCCTAGCCAGAACGATTTGGACATAACCAGAAGGCTGTGTGAGGCGGGTCAGCTGTTGGGCATACCGGTCCTCGATCATCTGATCATCGGAGACGGTGTTTTCATCAGCCTGAAAGAAAAGATGCTGATGTAATTAAATTTTGCAAGATGAAAGGAGCTCACACGCATGTGTTTAAGCCTTTTTGTCCAGGACATCGGAATTGATCTTGGAACAGCCAATACACTTATCTATACAAAGGCAAAAGGGATTGTTCTAAACGAACCCTCCGTAATCGCGGTGGATGAAAGCACAAAGAAAATATTGGCAGTCGGAAAGGCCGCAAAGAGCATGATAGGACGTGCGCCGGAACATATCCGCGTCGTTCGCCCGCTGCAGGACGGTGTGATATCCGACTTTATGATGACCCAGGCTATGCTAAAGGAATTCCTCAGAAAAGTACTGCCGGAAAGGGGAATTTTCACAAGGGCAAGGATCGTAGTGGGCGTGCCTTCAGGCGTAACTGGAGTGGAAAAACGCGCAGTTGAAGAAGTAGTACGCCAGATGGGGGCCAAAGAAGTATACATTCTGGATGAGCCTATGGCGGCGGCTATCGGGGTGGGTATTCCGGTGGACGCGCCCAACGGCCATATGATCGCCGATATCGGCGGAGGCACTTCGGATATTGCCATAATAGCTCTGGGAGGCATCGTCAACAGCGTGTCTTTGCGGGTCGCCAGTGATGAAATGGACGAGGCGATTATCGCATATATGAGGAAAAACTATAATCTGCACATCGGAGAGAAGACGGCAGAAGATCTGAAAATCAAAATCGGCTGCATTTATCCTGATGCGGATAGAACAGATACAAGAATGATTATGGAAGCAAAGGGCAGAGACGTTATTACCGGCTTGCCCAAATCCGTTTCCATTTCTTCCATGGATATGATAAAAGCCTTGGAAGAGACTATTACCATCATCGTCGAGGGCATTAAAAACACTTTGGAAAATGCTCCGCCGGAACTGGCAGCAGATATCGTTGCCAACGGCATCGTCTTGACAGGAGGAGGAGCACTGATTAAAGGTTTGGACAAGTTAATCGAGCAGCAGACCGGAATTAATGTCACCGTCGCGGATAATGCTCTTGAAGCGGTTGCGGAAGGCACGGGAAAAAGCCTTAGGAAGATCCAAAATATAAAACGTTACACAACGAGGGATAAGAGGTTTTAGAGGCGGTTATGAAGTGGTACCGGGAACACAGGAGGGCTACCATATTGGGAGTCATCTTGCTCCTGCTTTTGAGCCTGACCGTTGCATCGTATGTAAACCAGGGGACTAATTCCTGGCTCGGCATGCAGTTGGAACGAATCAGCGCATTTCTGCAGGAGCCGGTCCGTGATGGTGAAAACCTTATCTCTACTACCGTCAAGGCTATTTTTCAGTTCAAAAAGGTGCTTGCGGAAAACGAGGCGCTCTTACAAGAAAATGAAGAATTGCGTCAGGAGCTCGTCCGGCAATCTCTTTCACGGACTGACCTTGCCGAGCTGAGAAATCTTGAGGAAGCTTTGAATTACATAAATCCAGCGGATAATTACAGCCACGTGACCGCCAAAGTGATTGCCATGGACGGATCCGGCTGGTATCGCACCTTTACCATCAATGCCGGTTCCAAACACGGAGTTAAAAGGAATGCAGTCGTTATTAACAGGGACGGTCTCATAGGCAGGATTCTTGATGTGGGTCCTGAGTGGGCCAAGGTCATTTCCGTCATAGACGAAAGCAACAACGTGAGTTTCCAGGTTTTTCGCGACTTAAACCTGCTTGGGATTTTATCGGGCGACGGAAAAGGTAAGTTATCCGGGTACATGCTGGATGCAGACGCATCCATTACCGAGGGAGATGTGTTGGTGACATCCGGTATGGAGTTATATCCGCAGGGGATTCCCATCGGCAAAATCAGCAAGATTACATGGGATAACGATGCGCTTCTACGAACCGTAGAAATCGAACCGGCCGTCAATTTCAACAACATCCAGAAGGTGACGGTAATAATGACGGGTTCTTCAGATACGGAGCAAGAGGAGCAATGAAGTACAGCAGTGCATTAATATTTTTCCTGGCAGGCTTTCTGCTGCAATCAACATTGGTGCTGAATTTTAGCATTGCGGGGATTACGCCCAACTTTCTCCTTTGCTTTACGATCTTGTTTTCGTTTTTATATAAAGGATATCAAGGGGCCGTGTACGGCGTAATCTTTGGCTTGTTGCAGGATATTGCCTTTTCTGTCCTTATCGGGCCGTCGGCGATATTGTATCTTCTGATTGCTTTGCTTATGGCGGAAATCAGGCATTATTTATACAGGGACAGCATACTGAACATGCTTTTCACTTCTTCCTTGGGAACAATGCTGTACTATATCGGTCTATGGCTTATATTGATGATCTTCAAAGGCAACTATAGTTTCATGTACATGTTAAAAAAAGTACCGATTTTACTGGCGCTTCATTTCGCCATTGCGGTGATTTTCTACCTGACAGTGGGAAAAAGATCGATACGTCATCCCCAGGATCGATACTACAAGGGCAGGAAGCTGTACGTTGATTAATTCAGACAATTGATTAAATTAGACAAAGGAAGCGACAGTACCGATGAGATGGATTAAGTTCAGGTACAATCAAATATTGCTTTTTACTTTGGTATTGATGGCCATCCTCTTTGTCAGGCTATTCGGTTTGACCGTGGTGGAGGGAAGTGAGTGGGCGGAAGAGGCGCAATCCATCAGCATCAAGAGAGTATATTCTTCCGCGCCCAGGGGAGAGATTTTAGATCGCTACGGGCGTTTGCTTGCGGGGAATCGCCCCAGCTTCACCGTGATTTTTTCTGAAGGAAATCTAAAGGATGAAGAGATAAACAGGCAAGCCCTGGAGCTGATGAATCTGCTTGAACAAAACGGGGATTCCATCAATGATAATCTCCCCATCATTCTAAACCCGGACGGCACCTTCTACTACACATATCAAAAAGTCATAGAGGAGTGGTTAGAGTCTCAGGCTATGCCGGCAAACTACACGGCGGAACAGGCCTTTAACGAAATCCGTCAGAGAAACGGCATCGATGAAGGCCTGGACAAATATGAAGCACAGAAGCAGCTTCAGAACGTATACAGCATCTACCCTCCTATTTCGGTAGTGAACATGAAGTACCTTCAGGACCTGGAGAAAGAAGGTTTTTTGGGCAGGTATTATCTTGACTATGACCTTACGGCGGAGGAAGCCTTTAAGGCGCTTCGGGAGCATTTTAAAATCGATCCGGCATTGTCCGACAGGGACGCGAGAAAGATCATGGTTGTGCGTAATGAGCTGGCTGTCCAAGGGTACATGAGCTACATCCCGGCAACCATTGCCAGCGATGTGTGCTCGGAGACTATTATCACCCTGGAAGAGCGCGGATCCGAGTTTTCCGCCGTCGATGTAATTGCCGAATCGGTGCGGTATTATCCCAACGGAACGACGGCGTCTCACATCCTGGGATATCTGGGAAAGATATCCGAAAGCGAGAAAGAGAGTTATTTAGAAAAAGGCTATAGCGCCAGCGACATGGTGGGCAAGGACGGTGTGGAAAAGGCCTTTGAAGAGGTGCTGCGGGGAATTGACGGAGTTAAGCACGTAGAGGTGAACGTTTTGGGGGATCCGGTCCGCACCATCAGCGAAACCAAGCCAAAAAAAGGGAAAACCATCTATCTGACGCTGGATCTTGAGCTGCAGAAAACGGCCGAAGCGGCTTTAGAACAGGCCTTGGAGAAGATAAGAACGGCAGGAACTTTTGAGAGCATCTACGGAAACTATAAATACGGCAGGGCCTATAAGAACGCTAACGTAGGCGCGGTTGTAGCCATTGAAGTGGAGACGGGAGATGTGTTAGCCATGGCATCTTACCCGGCTTTCGATCCCAATCTCTTTGCCACGGGAATAAGCAAGGAGGACTGGTATTCGCTTCAATCTGAGAATCCCAGGGATCCGCTGGCGCCGCTGCCGCTGTTCAATGTTGCGACCAGAACAGCGGTCCAGCCCGGCTCCACGTTTAAAATGGTCACGGCGACAGCCGCTTTGGAGAGCGGGCTGGATCCGAAGCGCAAGCTTCGGGACGGCGGCGCCGTCCGCAGCGGCAACCGCACATATGGCTGTATTCTATGGAACATGTACGGCGGCAACCACGGATATCTGGATCTCTATGAGGCCATAGAGGTATCCTGCAACTACTATTTCTTCGATATAGCTACCGGCAGGGATTTTTATCGCGGGACATCTCTCGGATTGAAAGAGAGGATGGACATCGAGAAGATAACCCATTATGCGGAGCAGTACGGACTAGGTCTTCCCACAGGTATCGAGATAACGGAGACTGTAGTGCCTGTACCAAGCGAAGAGCGAAAGATGTCCGCCATGAAAAACTATTTGCGAAATGTCCTCATCGGCCGTGCAGAGATGTATTTTGATAAGGAGACGGTAGAAGACAAAGAACTGTTGATGGAACAGATAAATACGATTGTAAGCTGGACTGAGGAGAATCCAAGCCGGAACACCATTTTGGAACGACTGAAAAAGCTCGGTGTCCGGGAGGACATGGTGGAGACCGTGGGGGATCTGTGTAAATTCTCTTATTTCAATCAGGCTGCCTGGACGCTGGGAGATGAATTGAACATCTCTATAGGTCAGGGTGAAAATGCCTACACTCCTCTCCAAATTGCCAATTACGTGGCTACCATCGGCAACGGAGGAACTCGCAACAAGGTGAGCCTCCTCAGGGGGATAGAAGGTGAGGGCTTAGTTGAAAAAGAACCGGGAACTCCCATCGGTATTTCGGATAAAGAAATTCTGAAACATATTACGGAAGGAATGCGCAGGGTTGCTCACGGAGGGAGAGGCAGCGCCAGAGGAGTGTTTGCCAATTTCCCCGTATCCGTAGCAGCTAAAACCGGAACTGCGGAAAGGGCCGGAAAAATTAATCCGGTTAACGAAGTGGAATACATTAAGACCCACTTGAATAAGATCAACCCGGCTTTAACCTGGGAACAGGTGGAGACTGAGATGGCAAGGCTTCTCAGGGAATACCCTGATGTGTATGCTTCGGATAATGCAGCTGCTAGGCAGGCAGTGCTGAACCTTTCCAGAGGGAAGGTGACTACGGCCAGCATAGACCGGTTCAAGGACGATTACGACAACTTTTCATGGTTTGTGGCAATGGCTCCCGCAGAAGAACCGAAAATAGCAGTAGCAGTGTTGCTTTTCCAAGGGGGAAGCGGACTCTATGCAGCTCCCGTTGCCAGGGAGGTCATCGGGAAATATCTGGAGCTGGACAAGATGTACGAAAATTATATTTTGGATACAGACGTAACGTATTAACGGCAAATCCTGCCCATAACGACATGAAATGAGGAGATGAAATGGGGGAAGTTATAGTTATAGCATCGGGAAAAGACGGAGTAGGAAAAACAGTACTGGCAGCCAATTTGGGTGCAGTTCTGGCTCAGAACAACCATTCGGTAGTACTGATGGACCTTAATTTCGGTTCCCGAAATCTGGATATTTACCTTGGTTTGGAAAACCGGATCATATATGATCTGGTAGACGTGGTCACTGGCGTTTGCCGGATCAAGCAAGCCTTGGTCAGGGACAGGAGGTTTGCCAATCTCTTTCTCATTTCAGCGCCCCAGAGCAGGCAAAAGGCATCGATCTCCGCCGAACAGCTGAAAGCTCTTTGCCATGAACTGAAAAAGGTCTTTGACTTCATCATCATCGATGCTCCGGCGGGAAACGATGGCGGATTGTCTTTAGCCATCTCAGCTGCGGACAGAGCCGTCGTGGTGACGGTTCCGGAGTATGCCGCTATCCGGGATACGGAAATCATCAGCGATCTGCTTGAGAGTAAAGGAATTTTGAACAGAAGTGTAGTGATAAATAAAATTATCCCCGAGCTTCATCAGTCGGGGCTGGTACCCGAGCCTGAGGAGATCGCAGAGATCCTTAGGCTGCCGATTGCGGGTTTAATTGCATATGATCAAAACATACATATATCTACAAACATGGGCGTTCCCATTGCCGCGGTACAGGGGAGCTATATCGCTCGAAATCTGAATGAAATCGGGATCAGGATCCTCTCTAAAAGTTTATGACTTTGCTGCGGATGCATATGTTTAAAACGAGGCCCAGCGCTAACATGTTCGTTATAACGGAACTGCCGCCGGCGCTGATAAATGGAAGGGTGATGCCCGTTACGGGCATGAGACCCATGGTCATTCCGATGTTTTCGAAGATTTGAAAGAAGAACATGCCGAATATGCCGATGACGATGAGGGACCCGAAGTGGTCCTTTGCGTTTCTCGCTATACAAATTATCCGGTAGAGGAACAGGGCGTAGAGGACGATGATGACGCTGCCCCCGATAAAGCCCCACTCTTCTGCGATGACAGAAAAAATGAAGTCTGAATCCTGAACCGGCAGGAATTTCAGTTCCTTCTGGGTTCCTTGAAACAGGCCTTTCCCGGATATACCTCCCGAACCGATGGCTATCTTGGACTGCCATACATGATAGTTGCCGGGGAGAGACAGGTCGTTGGGGTTCAGGAAGGCATCGATGCGATCCTTTTGGTGGCCGGCCATAAATTGGTAGACTATGGGTATGCAGAGCATGACGGCACCTGCCGCTTTGGCATAAAGCTTTCCATCCACCCCCGCCGCGAAAAGCATGATGGCGGCGATGACGCAGATGACGATGGCATTGCCCAGATCGTTTTGAAGCACGGCGATGATGCCCACTAGCGGGAGCACGAATATACCAGCTATGACCAATCCTTTGAAGGTGTGCAGGGTCTCTTGCCGCCGTGACAGAAATTCAGCGTAACAGATGATGAAGGTGATCTTGACAATTTCAGCCGGCTGCAGGTGGACCGGACCCAAGTCAAGCCAGCCCCTGGAGCCGTACTGTTCCAAGCCGATGCCGGGTAGAAAAACAGTGAAGAGAAACAAAATCGAAGCTATGTATATAATTTTACCCAGACCATCAAGGAGTTTGTAATCAACAAGAAGGGCAAGAAACAGAAGCCCAAGACCGAGACAATAAGCCAGTATCTGTATCTTCATGCTGCGCGTAAATACAAAGCCGTCATCGTATGCGGTGCTTCCGATGACTATGATGCTTATGACGGCGAACACAAGGGGTATAAACAACAGCAGCTTATCTATATTTTTCAGTAATTCTCTAAAGTAATGCATATACGCCACACCTTCATTTTTCTTGACATTGAGAGACTTGTTAAATTATAATATATATTGTGTAATTGTATCAATATCTAATTGTAAATGTACAAATAATGGGGTGAAAACGCTACCACCTCATTTGTAACGTTTAAAAGAAGAAAATTGCATGATTGAAATTTCTTCAAAAGCGTTACAAATATTTGAAAAGGAGGTGTTTAACTATAGACGAACTATTAATAAGAATCATAATCGCAATTATAGCCCTTGCCTTTGGGTGTTTAGTTGGATATATAATCAGAAAGACTATCGGCGAAAGAGCTATCGGCAGTGCGGAGCAGAAGGCTAAAAACCTGATCTTAGATGCGGAACACAAGTCCGAAACCATCAAAAAAGAGATCACCATCGAAGCGAAAGAAGAAGCCCACAGGATCCGAAGCGAAGCCGAGCGCGAGATACGCGAACGAAGATCCGAGCTATCGAAAGCAGAAAGACGGCTGATTCAAAAGGAAGAAGCGCTTGACAGGAAGATTGAAAATCTTGAGAGAAGAGAAGACAATCTGGCCAAAAAAGAACAGGCGCTTCAGGAAAAGGCTGAGGAGCTTGAAGGCTATATCGCGAAACAGATAGAAGAGCTGGAGAGAATATCCGGATATACGGTGGAAGAAGCAAAACAGTTGTTGCTGTCTACCATAGAGAAGGAAGTCCGCTATGAAGCCTCTGTATTGATTAAGGATATCGAAACAAAAGCGAAAGAAGAAGCGGAAAAGAAAGCCAAGGAAATTATCACAAATGCTATCCAGAGGTGCGCGGCGGATCATGTGGCAGAGAGTACGGTTTCCGTGGTTGAGCTGCCGAATGACGAAATGAAAGGGCGAATCATCGGAAGAGAAGGAAGAAATATCCGAGCCATTGAGACCCTTACAGGCGTGGATCTGATTATAGACGATACTCCGGAAGCAGTTATCTTATCAGGTTTTGACCCGGTAAGGCGTGAAATCGCCAGAATCGCTTTGGAAAAGCTCATTATCGACGGACGTATCCATCCCGCGCGAATCGAAGAAATGGTGCAAAAGACCGAGAAAGAGGTCAACAACACTATAAAGGAAGAAGGAGAGCAGGCCACATTTGAAGTAGGGATTCACAACCTTCATCCTGAGTTGATCAAACTGCTGGGACGGCTTAAATACAGGACGAGTTACGGTCAAAATGTTCTGAAGCATTCCATCGAGGTGGCGCATCTGGCAGGGCTTATGGCCGGCGAATTGGGTTTGGATGTAAAGCTGGCAAAACGTGCAGGCCTGCTTCATGACATCGGAAAGGCTCTTGACCATGAAGTTGAAGGCACTCATGTAGAAATAGGAATAGACGTTCTCAGAAAGTACAAAGAATCCGAGGCAGTTATAAACGCAATGGCTGCACACCACGGTGATTATGAAGCTAAAAGCTTTGAAGCGGTGTTGGTAACGGCAGCAGATGCGCTGTCAGCGGCAAGGCCTGGGGCCAGGAGGGAGACTCTGGAGTCTTACATAAAGAGACTGCAGACCCTTGAAGACATCGCAAACACTACGCCGGGAGTAGAGAAATCCTTTGCAATCCAAGCAGGTCGTGAGATCCGTATCCTGGCGAAACCGGAAGAGATGAACGATGAGGAAATCGTCTTCCTGGCGAGAGAGATCAGCAAGAAGATTGAGAATGAACTAGAATATCCAGGACAGATCAAAGTCAATGTAATTCGGGAAACCAGAGCAATAGAATACGCTAGGTAAACCATTAAAATTACATTAGATATTGATATACACAATAAATTTACTTGAACACAATTAATTGATTTAGAAAATCGGCGAGCGGCTCTTTGCCGCTCGTTTTTATGTTGATGAAACAACTGAGGCAGAAGTCAACTTATGAAGCTCTTAAAGCTGCCTATTGACACCAGTTTGTATACAAAGTACAATAAAATGTCTTTTGAAGGTAGAAGCGCTTGCACATAATGTCTGTATCCTTTAGAAAAACCGAATCAACGGCCGGTTGGTCAACAGACTGCATTTATGTGCGAAGCGCTTTGGTTTTTGATAAAGTTTCATGCAGAAAAGATTTGGGTACGATAAGATTCGTACAGAATAATTTATTTCGGTTTAATGTCGGGGAATAGGCGACATGATTGTAAAAATGAATGGACAGAAGGGAGGATGAGAAATGATTACCGCAATAGTAGGAATTAATTGGGGGGACGAAGGCAAAGGCCGCATGGTGGACTTGCTATCCTCCGATTACGATATCATATGTCGTTACCAGGGAGGAAACAATGCGGGGCATACAGTGATCAATGACAAAGGTAAGTTCATATTGAACCTGCTTCCTTCGGGTATTTTGCGAGATAACACCGTTAATGTGATGGGAGGCGGCATGGTGATTGATCTTGAGCACCTCTGTGGCGAGATTTCTGCCCTGCGATCCAAGGGTGTGAAAATAACGCCAGAGACACTCAAAATCAGCGATAAGGCTTTTGTCTGCATGCCCTATCACAAGCAGCAGGATATCCTGGAGGAGGACCGGCTGGCAGAAAAGAAATACGGGTCCACTCGTCGCGGGATTGCTCCTGCATACGGGGACAAGTACCTGAAGAAGGGCATCCGAATGGGCGACCTTCTGTCACCGGATAAACTTGCCGAAAAATTGGCGGACATTGTGGAATGGAAGAACATCACCTTAGGCGGTTACGGCGAGGAAAGGGTGAAACTTGAATCGATGATGGAGTGGATCTCCGAGTTTTCAGAACCTCTTCTGCCTTTTATAACTGATACCACTATATATCTGACAAAGGCCGTTGAAAATGGCAAGAACATTCTGTTGGAAGCACAGCTTGGCGCCCTCCGGGACATCGATTACGGGATCTATCCTTATACCACGTCCTCCCACACCTTGGCGGCCTATGGACCGGCAGGCGCGGGAATCCCGGGGGCAAAAGTGGATTGCGTCATCGGCATTATGAAAGCTTATTCCACCTGTGTTGGCGAGGGACCTTTTACCGCGGAACTCTTCGGAGAAGAGGCGTCGGCTCTCCGGGAAGCGGGAGCGGAATACGGAGCCGCCACAGGCAGACCTCGCAGGGTAGGCGGATTTGATGTAGTTGCCAGTCGTTATGGCGTGAAGATGCAAGGTGCCGATTTCCTTGCCCTGACCAAGCTGGACGTGCTGTCTTACCTTGACAGGATTCCCGTTTGCTTGGCGTACGAAATAGACGGTGAACGTTGCGAGAGCTTCCCGACGGGAGAAAGGCTCGTCAAGGCAAAGCCCGTCTATGAATATATGGACGGTTTTAAAACAGACATTTCGGGTTGCAGGAAGCCGGAAGATCTGCCGGAAAAGGCAATGGAATACATCCGCTATATCGAAGGGGCGGTAGGATGCCCCATTCGTTACGTTTCCGTCGGACCGGGAAGAGAAGACTACATTGAAGTGAAATAAATCAGAAACAATATTAAGAATAGCGCTGATCAGATGAACAAGGTATACAGATAGATCAATTAAATGAAACAGATTGATCAAAGAAGATCAGTGTAGAACAGAGTAAACGATGGTAAATCAGGAGGCAATATGAAAGAACTTGTGCTGGTGCTTGACTTCGGGGGGCAATACAAGGAGCTGATTGCCCGGGGGACCCGTTCCTTGTCGGTATATTCGGAAATTCATCCTGGCAGCCTGACTGCCCGGCAAGTAAAAGAAATGAATCCCATCGGCATCATTCTGACCGGCGGACCAAACAGCGTATACCTGCCCGATTCGCCCAAGTGTGATCCGGAAATATTCAAACTGGGGATTCCCGTTCTGGGTATCTGTTACGGCATGCAGTTGATGTGTCATACCCTTGGAGGCGAGGTTTCGCCCGGGAAGAAGGGGGAATACGGTCGGGTAAAAGCTGACCTCGATACGGGTTCCCGCCTGTTTTACGGGCTGAAAGAGCAGACCACTGTGCTGATGAGCCATACTGATCAGGTCACCGTTCTTCCTGACGGATTTACCGGCATAGCAAGGACAAAGGACTGCCCTTACGCTGCCTGCGAAAACCCGTCAGACAAGCTCTACGGCGTTCAATTTCATCCGGAGACGGAACATACGGATGACGGGATTAAAATGCTGGAGAACTTCCTTTACAGCATTTGCGGCGCTTCAGGTGATTACCGGCTTGACGATTATATCGATAATCAGATCCGTGAAATAAGGGCGAGGGTCGGCGGCGAAAGGGTGCTTCTCGCCCTGTCGGGACTTCTCGCCCTGTCGGGAGGCGTGGACAGCTCCGTATGCGCAAGCCTGCTGTCGAAAGCCATTCCGGGACAGCTTACCTGCATTTTTGTGGACCATGGATTTATGCGGGAAAATGAGGGCGATGAAATCGAGAAGGCTTTCTCTTCGCAGCAGCTTAATTTCATTCGTGTAAACGCTCAGAGGAGATTTTTGGAGAAGCTGAAAGGTGTTACGGATCCGGAAGAGAAGAGAAAGCTCATCGGAGAAGAGTTTGTTCGGGTATTTGAAGAAGAAGCGGGGAAATTGGGAAATATTCCTTTTTTGGCCCAGGGAACGATCTATCCTGATGTTATCGAGTCCGGCGGAAAGCAGGGAGATGTGATAAAAAGCCACCACAATGTGGGCGGCCTGCCTGAGAACCTTGCCTTTGCAGAGGTCATCGAACCTTTGCGGGGACTTTTTAAAGACGAGGTGAGGGAACTGGGCAGGAAACTGGGACTTCCCGCGCGCCTTACCGAACGCCAGCCTTTCCCGGGCCCCGGCTTGGCTGTCCGGGTAATGGGAGAAGTAACGGAAGAGAAGCTTGCCGTAGTGAGAAGGGCTGACGCCATCATGTGCGAGGAAATAGAGAAACTGAAAAACAGGCCGCAACAATATTTTGCCGTTTATACCGGCGCGCATTCGGTGGGCGTAAAAGGCGATCACAGGACTTATGATGCGATTATCGCCCTGCGGGCCGTAAACACCAGGGATTTCATGACCTGCGATTACGCCCCGCTGCCCCATAAGGTGCTGTCCCGCATTGCAGCGAGAATCACCAATGAAATTCTACAAGTGAGCCGGGTGGTCTACGACATAACTTCAAAACCTCCTGCTACGGTAGAGTGGGAATAATCGTTTCAATATACTTTTTGACTAGAACTTATTGAGAACCGACGGGGGACGTTTTGCCTGCTGCCTTTCAAAGCAGCGGACAAAACGTCCCCCTGTCATTAGGAACTAAAATACAGCCATTTATTCTATATTATCAAACTTAAAAAATATAATTGACATTGACGTTACGTAAAGGTTTATACTGAGATTGCAAGGCCAATGAATTGCTTTCAGCGCTTCAAAAAGTCTCGCCCAAAATAGTCTGCGGTGGACAGTAACGGTGGACCAGTAAATGAGAAAAAATAATATTACTATGGCCTAATTTTATAAGCCATGCCAGCTATAAGAATTAAAGGAGAAAGCAATGGAGTATACAGTAAGCAAGTTGGCGAAAATTTCGGGGGTAAGCACCAGGACGCTGCGCTATTACGATGAAATAGGACTGCTGAAACCGACTAAAATACGTTCAAACGGGTATCGCATTTACGGGAATGCCGAAGTAGATAAGCTGCAGCAGATCCTATTTTATCGGGAAATGGGTGTCAGCCTTGAAGAGATAATAAAGCTGATGTCAGATCCGAATTACGATCAGGCGGAAGCCCTTATAAGCCACAAAAAAGCATTGATTCAGAAGAAGGAGCAGTTAGAGGTGCTGATAGATACTGTTGAGAAGACTATAAAATATTTAAAAGGAGAAATTGAAATGAGGGATTATGAGAAATTTGAAGGTTTCAAGCAAAAGCTTGTAGATGAGAACGAGCGCGAATACGGCAAAGAAGTAAGATCAAAATACGGAGACGAGGTTGTGGATGCATCGAATATAAAACTAATGAATATGACAAAAGAACAATATGAAGAAGCCCAGCGGCTTAGCGAGGAGATCAATGCAATGTTGGCTGAAGCCATTAAATCCGGCGATCCGGCGGGGAAATTGGCGCAGAAGGCCTGCCAACTCCATAAACAGTGGCTTTGCATGTTCTGGTCGGAGGACACATACACGAAAGAAGCGCACAAAGGTCTAGGACGGGTGTACGTTGAAGATGAGCGCTTTAAAGCGTATTACGACAGCATAGCAGAGGGCTGCGCCGAGTTTTTAAGCAAGGCACTGGATGTTTACTGTGCCGAATAAGCGACTATAGTCACGCAATGTTTCGTTACATGTTAGTGACCCACGCCGCACTTGCAGGTGGAAGCTTTTGGCTGTATAATATTCAGGCATGATTTTACAATAAAAGCGAATATCCGAGAATGCACAGGCGACAATAAGACAACGAGAGAAACTGTAATAGTGGCGAACGATTAAACACGATAGGGAAATTGAACACGGTAGGGTAATTGATCGCGATAGGGAAACTAAGGAAGATAGATGATGTTTGTTTATTTGGATAACAGCGCAACCACCAGACAATATGACCAGGTAACGCAATTGATGATGCGACTTATGAAGGAGGATTACGGCAATCCTTCTTCCCTTCACCGGATGGGTGTGAATGTGGAACGATTCGTGAAGGAGGCCCGAAGATCAGTTGCTTCTTCGCTGGGAGCGGGGGATGACGAAATCGTCTTTACCGGCAGCGGCACGGAAGCGGACAACATGGCCATCTTCGGCGTCTGGGAAGCGAGAAAGCGCAGGGGGAACAAGATCATCACTTCTAAAGCGGAACACCCGGCAGTTATGGAAGCGTGCAAGAAGCTGGAGCGATCCGGCGTAAATGTAGCCTACGTTGGTACTGACAGCAAAGGGCTGTTAGATATGGACGAGCTGGAAAGTCACCTGGATGAATCCACTATTCTGGTGACAATCATGGCTGTAAATAACGAGCTGGGTACGGTGCAGCCCGTTGAGGAGATAGGCGGCCTGGTGAAGGAGCGAGCAAATATATTGTTCCATACGGATGCGGTCCAGGCTTTTGGGAAGATACCGGTGGATCCCGCAAAATGGAAGGCGGATCTGGTAACGATAAGCAGCCATAAAATACACGGACCTAAAGGAGTCGGCGCTCTCTATATTAAAAAAGGCCTTCATATAGAGCCGTATATTTACGGCGGCGGACAGGAAGGCGGGATGCGATCCGGCACCGAGAACACTCCGGGAATTGCCGGTTTCGGACTGGCTGCCGAGATAGGGCACAACAATCTCCGGGAACGTATACTGGCGATGGAGAAAGCGAGAAATTACCTTTTGGAGGGGATGAAGGCTGAGATCCCCGACATCAGGATCAACAGCCCGGAAGCGGTCTTCGGGGATAAAGAGGTTGGATCAGAGCTGAAAGCAGAAGCCGAGACAAATACAAAAGAATCCAGAATACCGGTATCAAGTCCGGGGGTACTGAATGTGAGCTTTTTAGGATGCCGCGGCGAGGTGCTGCTCCACTCCCTGGAGCAGCGGGACATCTACGTGTCCACCGGCGCCGCCTGCTCTTCCAGGAAAAAGGGAAGTCATGTGCTGGCGGCGGCGGGCCTCGCCGCCCCCGTCATCGACAGCGCCATCCGTTTCAGCTTCAGCGAATTCAACACGGTTGAGCAAATGGACTACGTTTTAGTAGAATTGAAAAAAGCCGTTACCTCCATGAGGCGGTTGACGCGTCGCTTTTAAAAAAAGTTAGATTGGGTAGATGGGATTTTGTGCAAGAATGGGATGTGGCATGATCCTGCAACTGTTTGATTTGAAAGGAGCCATTAGTGGAGAACCGGAACATATATATCGTCAGGTGCGGTGAAGTCGCACTGAAGGGGCTGAACAAGCCATATTTTGAGCGAATGCTGATAGAGCGCATCCGCAAGGTGCTAAAACCATACAAAGAAACAGAAGTCCGTCGAGAAGACGGGCTTATTGTGGTGCGTACGGCACCGGATCTTCCCAAGGAGACAGTGATTCGCGAGATTTCAAAAGTGTTTGGAGTCGATTCCATCAGCCCCGCCGTAGAAACTGAAACGGATATGGAAGCAATAGGAAGAGCCGCCGTTGCATATATGCAGCAACAGATAGAAGAGAGAGGTATTCGAACTTTCAAAGTGGAAGCCAAGCGAGCGGACAAGAGCTTTCCCGTAAAATCCCCGGAAATTGCCAGGAGGATCGGTGCAAGAATTCTTGTCGAATGCAAAGTGCTTAAAGTGGATGTCCATAATCCGGAATGCAAACTGTACGTTCACGTCCGCAAGGATCGGAGCTTTATTTATGAAAGGAAGGTTTCCGCCCTGGGGGGATTGCCCCTGGGTACCAACGGAAAAGGACTGGTGTTGCTCTCAGGAGGCATCGACAGTCCCGTAGCGGCATTTCTCATGGCGAAACGAGGCATGTATATCGAGGCGGTTCACTTTCATTCCTATCCCTACACCAGCGAGAGAGCCTGGGAAAAGGTGAAAGACCTGGCGCAAGTCCTCACCGACTATTGTGGCAATATAAAAATACACAGTGTGAATCTCCTGCCGATACAGGAGCAGATTGTGCAGCACTGTCCCGAAGAGGAAATGACCATCCTGATACGGCGATTCATGATGAAAATTGCCCAGCGCATTGCCCGGGAGACCGGATCTCTCATGCTGATCACGGGAGAAAATCTCGGGCAGGTGGCCAGCCAGACGGCGGAAGCACTGATGGTCACCGATGCGGCAGTTCAGATGCCGGTAATGCGACCCCTCATAGCCATGGACAAGACGGAAATCATAGATCTGGCCAGAAAAATCGGCACCTACGACATTTCCATTCTTCCATACGAGGATTGCTGTACAGTATTTCTCCCCAAGCATCCCAAGACAAAGCCGAAACTTTCTGCCATCTTGGAATCGGAGAGTCGTCTGAATGTGGAAGAGCTTGTGGAATCGGCGTTGAAATCAGTGGAAACAACAGAGATACGCCCGAAATAAGACAGTTATAGATAACGATATAGATAACCACAGTAATAAACTTTAATAATTATTTGATTTGACAGCAAGAGCTGCCTTTCAAGCGGCTTATACGACATAATCAGATTTTTTTCACCATAACCTCCTAAAGACAAGCCCCCTTATCCAATGTATAATTATCAGAAGGATAAGGGGGTATTGTTATGGAAGTAACTTTTGAGATGATCGATGACATACTCATTTCAGTGCTTTCCGGTGAATTGGACCATCATAGCTCCAGTGAGATTCGTGAGAACATAGATCAAACATATGATGTTTTTAAGGCAAAGCATATTATCCTCTCTTTTGAAGAAGTGACTTTCATGGACAGCTCAGGAGTAGGGCTAATAATGGGGCGATACAATAAAGCACGTGAGCGAAAAGGCAAAATAGCCATTGCAGGTTGCAATGAACATATTTCCAGGATACTGGAGATGGCAGGAATTTATACGATTGCCGGGTGTTTTGCGTCGACGGCGGAAGCTGTGGCTGCGCTGCAGGATGGAGAGGGGGGAGAAACATGGAACGCACCAACAGAATAAAGGTCGAAATGCTCAGCCGATCGGAAAACGAAGCCATTGCCAGAAACATAGCTGCCGTTTTCATCACTCCTTTGGATCCCACCATGGAGGAAATGACGGAGATCAAGACGGCGGTATCCGAAGCGGTGAGCAATGTCATGCTGCACGCATATAAAGGGGATCAGGAAGGGCCTATATATCTCGAAATGGAGACAACGGAATCGGGGAAAGTCACCATAACCGTAGAAGACAGAGGGGTAGGAATCGATGACGTGCAAAAGGCCATGGAACCTCTCTTCACCACCGGCGACAGCAGGGAGAGATCCGGAATGGGCTTTACAGTAATGGAAAGCTTCATGGACAAAGTGCTGGTGGATTCATCTCCCGGGAAAGGAACGAAGGTGACTTTGATAAAGTCGCTGGATCGTGTTTATGGCTTCTGATTTTGGGCCAGCGATGAAAGAAGATACATACCGCCTGATCAAGGAAGCCCAGTCAGGCAACGAGGCGGCCAGAGAGCAGTTGATCGAGCAAAACACCGGTCTGGTAAAGAACATCGCTTTGAAATTTGCCGGTACAGGTTACGAGTTTGAAGATCTGCTTCAAATAGGGTTTATCGGTCTATTGAAAGCCGTAGATCGTTTCAATACGGAATACGATGTAATGTTCTCTACCTATGCGGTTCCAATGATTCTGGGAGAGATAAAACGACATCTGCGGGATGATGGAAGAGTCAAGGTAAGCAGGCAGATAAAGCAAGAAGTGCGCAACATGAGAAAAGCTTACGAAGAGTTCAGACATATTCATGGAAGATCCCCCAAATTGAGTGAACTTGCCGAGCAAATGGAAATCAGCGTTGAAGAGCTTCTTCGTTTAATGGAAGCCAGCGATGCCATGAGCATTCCCGAGAGTTTGGACGATCCGGAACGTACGGAAACCATGGCGGAAAGCGAGTACCGGGAACAGGAAGAGCGCAGGATCGATATGATTTATTTGAAGAGCGCCATCGGCAAGCTTGCGGAGCGGGAGCGTCAAGTCATAATCTTGCGTTATTTCAAAGACATGACACAGCAGCAGGTCGCTGACAGGCTGGGAATTTCACAGGTTCAGGTATCTCGCATTGAAAAGAAAGTACTGTCCGATTTGAGGAAGCAGATGGAATAATGCTGCCTACGGAATTATAGATTTATTATTTGTCATTAGATTAACATATAAGAACAAGGGGTAGAAACAAATAAAAACCGGAGCGCAACTAACGCTCCGGTTTCTCTCTTTCAGGCTCAATATTAAATTGATCTTCTGTTTGTTGATACGAGATGATCTGCTATGTAATAATTAGAATTCCACTTCCATTCCGTTCCACTCGTCGGAATCCCTGTTCCACTCGGGGAAATCGAGGATTTCAGGAGCGGGGTAGTCAACGCCGAGTATGCCTACCACGTTGCCTTCGCTGTCATGTACGGGAGCGAATGCAGACCAAACGGGATCATCCACGTCATTGTCCCAGGCAGAGAGGGCAGCGCAAGGCTCTCCGTTTTGAGCAACGAGGAACTGACCCTCTATTTCATATTGATACATCCAATCGTCCGGTTCCTCAGATCCATCAACAGTAATCTCGAAATAGTCGTCATCCGGATCCATGTCTGTTAAGATATAGACATAGTAGGCTCCGGATTCGATTCTAAACTGGTCCAATGTTGCTTTCAAATCTTCGTATCCGGGATAATCCCAACCCTGACCTGATTCCAGAAGGGCAACATATTCATCTGCCCATTCACCGTCTAACTGCAGTGCATAATTTGCTGCAAGAGAAGTCACGTGATCCATGACTGCCTGTACCTCAGCGGGGATTTCCGGTGTTTCGTCTTCAATATCAATGGGTTCCTCTTCTCCTCCATTACCGCCACAGCCGGCAAAAGCAAACAGTGCCAAAGCTAAAACCAGCAGTACCCTCAACCATTTAGAGTGCTTTCTCATATGCATCCTCCTTCATGAATTGTAGTGAAACACTATTTTAAGCAGTATAACATTAATATTCAAGGGCGACAAGCTGATTTTTGCTATTTTTCTGATAATTCAAATTTGAGCAACTTATTGATTTTCATAACAAAAATGAATAAAACAGTTGATTTTTATCGATATATAAGGTTTAATAATTATAGAATTGTTAATTAAATAACAACAATATAATAAGTGGGCTGTATTCGCTTTTATGCACACTCAGCTAATAAAAGTGTAGGAGGCAACGTAATCATGAACTTTCAATTGACAAAGGAGCAGGAATTTGTAAGGAAAATGGTTAGAAAGTTTGCAGTAACGGAAGTTGAACCCATCGCTGCAGACATTGACAAGGAACACAGATTCCCGATAGAAACGGTAGAGAAGATGGCCCGTTACGGCTTATTGGGCGTGCCCATTCCCAAAGAGTACGGCGGGGCCGGCGGCGATAACATCTCCTACGCCATTACCGTAGAAGAACTATCCAGGGTTTGCGCTTCGACGGGAGTAATCTGTTCCGCTCACACGTCCCTTTGTGCATGGCCTTTGCTGGCTTACGGTACGGAGGAGCAGAAGCAGAAATACCTTGTACCTATTGCAAAAGGTGAAAAATTAGGGGCATTTGGACTCACTGAGCCTAATGCGGGAACGGATGCCGGCAGTCAGCAGACCAGAGCCGTAGATAAAGGAGACCATTGGGAGCTCAACGGAGCCAAGGTCTTTATTACAAACGGCGGATATGCGGATGTCTACATAGTCATGGCTATGACAGACAAGAGCAAGGGAACAAGAGGCGGCATCAGCGCCTTTATCGTAGAGAAAGGTTTCGAAGGCTTCTCCATCGGAAAGACAGAAGAAAAGATGGGTATTTGCGCTTCTTCCACCACTGAGCTGGTGTTCCAGAACTGCATCGTTCCCAAAGAGAATCTCTTAGGACAGGTGGGAGAAGGATTCAAGATCGCCATGTCCACGCTGGACGGCGGACGTATCGGTATCGCTGCCCAAGCCTTAGGTATTGCCCAGGGAGCTTTTGACGTCACCGTGGACTACATGAAGTCGAGAAGGCAGTTCGGAAGACCTCTGAGCAAGTTCCAGGCACTGCAGTTTGGAATGGCGGAAATGCGCACTCGCATTGAAGCGGCAAGACTGTTGATTTACAATGCTGCGAACATGAAAGACAATAACTTGAAGTATGGCCCTTATTCTGCAATGGCGAAGCTTTACGCTGCTGAAACGGCTATGTACGTCACAACAAAAGCCGTTCAGTTCCACGGTGGATACGGTTTCACCAAGGACTATCCGGTGGAAAGAATGATGCGCGACGCTAAGATCACGGAAATTTATGAAGGTACATCTGAAGTGCAGAAGATGGTCATTTCTGCGGATATCTTCGGTAAATAAGAATAGGGGAGGAAGTAAAAATGGCATTAAAGATAATTGTATGCGCAAAACAGGTTCCTGATACGAACGAAGTAAAAATAGATCCCGTAAAGAATACTCTGATTCGGGAAGGCGTTCCGAGCATATTGAATCACGATGATGCGAATGCGTTAGAGGAAGCCCTGAAGATTAAGGATCAGTATCCGGACACGCACATTACGGTCATCACAATGGGTCCTCCCCAGGCGAAGGATCTGTTGATCGAGTGTCTCGCAATGGGCGCCGACAAAGGTATTCTGATTTCCGACAGGGCGCTGGGCGGCTCCGATACTTGGGCGACTTCAAATGCTCTCGCTGCTGCGGTTAAAAAGATCGGTGATTTCGATATCATCTTCGCCGGACGCCAGGCCATTGACGGAGATACGGCTCAGGTAGGACCTCAGCTGGCAGAAAAGCTGGGCATTCCTCAAGTCACGTACGTAAAAGAGTTCTCAATGGACGGGAAGGAAATCACCGTAAAGAGAGCTTTAGAGGATGGTTACGAGGTTATCAAGCTTCAGATGCCCTGCATGTTGACCGCTATCAAAGAGCTCAATACTCCGCGCTATATGACCATCGGAGGCATCTACGATGCCGTCAAGGCGGATATCCCTGTATGGGGTGCAAAAGAGCTTGAAGTAGATTTGAATAAAGTAGGGCTTGATGCTTCTCCGACAAACGTTTTCCGTTCCTTTACACCCGCGCCGAAGGGGAAGGGCGTTATGATAGAGCGGGATACGGTTGAAGAAACCGCGAAAGCTTTACTGGAAATGCTGCAAGAAAAGTATATCATCGCATAGTAGGAGGAAGAAAAAATGGCAATTCGAGTTATAAACGATAAATGCAAAGGGTGTAAACTGTGCGTAAAAGCCTGTCCCTTTGATGCCATAGATATGGTAGGAAAACTGGCAGTAATCAACGAAAAGTGTACCGCTTGCGCTCAGTGTATAGCAGCATGCCCCTTCAATGCGATAGAGAAGACCGAATCCGATGAGGGCCCCGTAGATCTGTCCGAATACAAAGATGTGTGGGTTTACGCGGAGCAGAGGGCAGGAAAGCTGATGAACGTTTCACTGGAGCTTCTGGGTGAAGGCGGCAAGCTGGCTAAGGAAATCGGCGACAGGAAAGTTTGCGCGCTGTTAATCGGATACGAAACGGATCATTTGATCCCTGAGCTCTACGCATACGGTGCGGATGTGGTGTATCAGATCGACGACCCGTTGCTGAAGAACTATACAACTGACGGATACACGAAGGTTATGACGGATGCCATCAGGGAATACAAGCCGGAAATCGTACTCTTCGGTGCGACCCACATCGGAAGAGACCTGGCTCCCAGAGTGGCGGCCAGACTGGATACCGGTCTTACGGCAGACTGCACCAGACTTGATGTGAGCATGAAAAATTACATCGAGTACTTGAAAAAGAATACTACCCTTGATACATCCGGATTAGATCCGGAATCTGAAGACAAAGGCCTTAAGCAGACGCGTCCTGCTTTCGGAGGCAATATCATGGCTACAATTATTACTCCGAGGACAAGACCGCAGATGGCTACGGTTAGACCCGGCGTTATGAGCAAGCTGCCGAAAGATGAGACGAGAAAAGGCGAGCTGATCAAAGTAAAACACAGCCTCAGCGAATCCGATATCCGGACCCAGGTTGTGGAAGTGGTTAAAGCCGCAAAAGAGATGGTATCCCTCACCGACGCAGAAATCATCTGCTCCGGCGGCCGTGGTCTGGGCGATCCTTCCGGATTTGAACTGATCAAAAAATTTGCTGATGCGGTAGGCGGTGTGGTAGGCGCATCCAGGGCAGCTGTAGACTCTGGTTGGATCGACCACTCTCATCAGGTAGGTCAAACGGGAACAACGGTTAAGCCTAAGATATATTTCGCCTGTGGAATTTCAGGAGCAATCCAGCATCTGGCGGGAATGCAGACCTCTGACATAATTGTTGCCATCAACAAGGATCCTGATGCTCCTATCTTTGAAGTAGCTGACTTCGGTATAGTAGGTGATCTTTACAAGGTTGTTCCGAAGATCATCGAAGAATGGAATAGAGTCAAGGAAGAGTTAAACAGGAACTGAGCAATCAACATCTAATGCGAGTTCTTTGCAAAACCGGCCATACTTGTCCCCGTGGCCGGTTTTGTGTATCCATAAAGAATGTTGTAAAAAATGTCTTTGAGGATGCATTGTGAAAAGCCGTCTAATTATTTACAGGCTCGCTTTTATAAAAGCATCCAACTCTCGTTTTATTCTTGTCCAGGGGAATCCGACCACATTATCGTAGTCCCCTCTGATACATTCGATCTTATCGCCCCATGCTCCCTGTATGGCATAGCCACCGGCCTTATCGTAAGGCTCGTCGGTATCAATATATGCCAGGATTTCCTCGTCCGTATAGTTTTTAAAACGAACGTCAGTCACTTCGCAAAATACTCTCTTTTCACCGGATCCGGCTTTCAGAATGGCAACTCCGGTGGCTACAAAATGTTCTTTTCCACGCAAATGATCAAGGATGTTGTAAGCTTCCCGGCGGTCTCTTGGTTTTCCGATAATCCTATCTAAAAAAACAACAGTATCAGCACCGATGATGAAGGCCGGCTCTTCCGTATATTCGGACCGGATGGCAGTCTCCACATACCGTGCCTTCTTCAGGGCAAGCTGCATGACGGCTTCTTTAGGGTCCATATTCGATGGCAGATCTTCTTCTATCCGGGGCGGTATTATGATGGGGTTTATACCGTTTTTTTTCATCATTTCAATTCGCCTCGGTGATGATGATGCGAGTATTATTTTAATTTTTTCCATGTCCGTTACCTCAATTTTATATCGCAATTATAGCATATTTTTCTCAGCCTGTCGGACATAATAATCATAAAGTTAAATTTGGTGTCAGACACTTTTTACAACTAATTATGGCATTAATTCTTGTCAATATTTAAAGCGGGGAATAGACAAAATTTCCGCCTCTGCCTTTGTTCTTGTCTACATCGGGGGCGGAAAATAAACAAGATTTAGCATTTAATCTTGATTGTTGTCTACATTGGAGATGGAAAATAGACAAGGATTGGTCATCGGTATTGATGGTTGTCTACATTTGGGGCAAAAAATAGACAAGTTTTAGATTTTAACCATTTTCTTGTCTACATTGCAGGATACAAGTAGACATGATTCCGATCTGACGAAAATTCTTGTTATTGCTTGTTTGCAAAACTTGTAAAAAGTGCTGATCCCAAAAGTATTGGCGGCTCTGTTAACTTAGTATGAAAGAAATGAGACCTGAAAGGCCTCTGGTAGGTTTTAAAAAGGGGAAAACCTACAAATGGAAACGACTAAGTGTAAGATAACACGAAAATAAGATATGTGCAAGCATTTGAAAAATAATTAAAGTAGCACAAATAGTCCTGATGTAGTACAGGACGGAATGAACATTGAAATCTGAATATTACTCAAGCTACCAAAAGCCAGAATAACCGTTCTTTATCCGAGTATTTTACACCAGCAACTTGAGCTGGAGTGAGACCGTTGAGACTGGAATGTGGTCGAATGAAGTTGTAGAAGAAGATGTAAGTAGCAATAAGTCTATTGGCAGATTCAAATGAATTAAATCCTCTTTTAGGCTTGTACCAAGCTTTAAATTGACCATTAAAAGCCTCTAAGACGTTGTTGTTGATTAAATCATCAAAATCTTCAACACGGATATGTTTTGCGTTAGGGAAGAACAAAGAAGCAGGCTGTTGATAGGCATAATATCTGTCAGAAATGACAGCAGACCGGGGTTGTCCAAACTTTTTTCTGCAGTTAGATAAAAGGCTATGGGCAGATGCCGAGTCACGCATAGGGGAAAGATTGAAGTCAAGAACTAATCTGGCTTCGGAATCAATGGAGAGCCAGAGGTAATAATCTTTACCAGCAATTTTAATATAAGTTTCATCGAAATGCCATTCATCCGAATCAGAAATATTAATCCCCAAAAGCCTGTCATCAGCAATTTTCTTGAATACAGGAGCAAAGCGCTTGATCCATTTAGAAACAGTCACATGAGAAACCTTAACCTGGTGAACCATATGTAAGGTTTGAGCAACTTTCCGTGTTGTTGAATTTCCACAGAAGTAGTAAGTCAGTGCATGAAGAACGATATGAAGCGGATGGCGCATACCTTTAAAGGAAAAGGATTCGGGCTTAAATTCAGAAGAAGGTGGTTGAACATTAATTAGTTTTGGTACTCGAAAAGAATGGTTGCATTTTTTGTCACAGCAACGGAAGTTTGAGTAATAAGTATAGTCATGGTGAAGGAAAGTTGCTTTACCACAAACAGGACAATCGGGATATTTTCTTTTTCTTGGAGAACCTGGCTTATCAGGTGCAAACTGGCGTTTGCATTGTTGACACTGATATCTTTGAAAACCGTCCTTGTCCTTACCAAAACGGTGAAGAACTTTTGAAAAACACCCTGGACATACTACGTTTGATGGTATAATGGTCATGAGACTTGAACGCTCCTTTCTGGGAGGTAATGGTTTTTGGGCAATTTCCATTATACCAGAGGCGTTTCAGGTCTCATTTT
>CZCB01005827.1_pt1 | contig 30685 bp, 32 predicted proteins | sample 591991 | NCBI WGS metagenome assembly CZCB01 (sample SAMEA3556809, study PRJEB10932) | anaerobic digester metagenome
TTCTCCGACGGTGAGCCTTCGCCGCTGCCGCTCTTGACGGACCCTTGCAGCCGCGCGCGCCACAGCAGCACCAGTCCCGCCGCGGCCAGAACCGCCAGCGGAGCCGCATACCACAGCCAGCGGCTGCCGCTTTCCACACCCGCCGGAATACCCGGATTCTGAGCCTGACCGGCCGGTCCGCCCTGACTTCCAGAAGGCTCCTTGTAGTTAATCGGCACATCGTCCGCGGTGTCCTCCGCAAGGACGACCGGCGGGGTGATGTTGTTGGCCTCCAGTAAATAGGCCGTCAGCTGCCAGTATTCGCTGTCCAGCAGCGAGCCGGGATCTTGCCAGGGCATGGAACTGCGCAGGTATTCATACAGGTCCAGCGCTGTATCGAACCGCAGTAAAGCACCCTCCCCCATCACAGGCGGGACATAGTGCGGAATCTCAAAACCATCCTGCGGATGGTTGGCCGCGTGGCACTTTGACTGCCAGCAGTTCTGGTCCGCAGGATTCCACTGCGCGATCCATTCCGCGGTCAGGCCGCGGCCCACATCCCCATGACAGGACTTGCACACCAGCCGGTATATTTCTGCGCCGTAATCCGCCTGAGTGGACCCCGGCGGCATGGTGGGCAGGATCAGCCAGGATTTTCCCTCCGATCCGCCGGCCGGTTCGCCCACCTGCATACCCGGAGGTTCGGCTGTCTCCTGCGGAAGCACCTCAGCCGAAGCTGCCTGCAGAGGTGGAAACAGCAAAAGGGCCATGCCTGCTGCCAGCGCCAGGAAAAGCGCGCACAGCAGTCCCCGCTCGATTGTTCGCTGGTTCAAATGCCTGCCAGGAAGCATCCCTGTCCCTTCACCAATTGGATATTCTGGATGGTATTTCTTGCTGTTATTCATAAGTGTACCATCATCGGATGTTGGAGGATTCAGGATCCCCGGTTCGGACAGGTGGCAACCTGGGTTACAATAGTCAAGCCGCCGCGGGATGGCGGGACGACTGAGCAAGAAAGGATTGACCCGGTGACCAGTTGGAGACAGGCCCTTATCTCGATCGCCAACGATGTCGAGTCCCTTTTCGATAACCTGCGCTATGGTCTGGCCGACCGTCTGGGTGAGCCGGGCAAGATTCAGATTATCGCCTACAACGGCTACGGCAGTCGATCCCGCCTGCGCTTCACCGGCCGGGTGCTGGAGGATAAGGGCGTCACCCCGGCACTGGACAATGACAGCCTGTGGCGCAACCTGCTGAACACCTACCGGCGGATGGAAAGCGATGAGATCCGCTTTGCCCGCCTGCGCGTCCGCTACCAGGATTATGTGGCCGAAGTCAGCGCCGACGAAGAAGGGTTCTTCGAAGTCGAGGTCCCGGTTACCCGCCCGCTCGATCCCGGCCGTCTGTGGGAAACCGTCGACCTGGAGCTGATCAGTCCCAAGCCCTCGAAGCAGGACGGCCCGGTGACTGCCCGGGCGGAGGTGCTGGTTCCCCCGGCGAACGCGCGGTTTGTGGTCATCAGCGACATTGATGACACCGTCGTTCAGACCGACGCCACCCACCTGATCAAGATGGCGCGCAACGTTTTCATGGGCAATGCCCGCACACGTTTACCCTTTCCCGGTGTGGCCGGGCTGTACCGGGCGCTCTTTGCGGGCAGCAGCGGCGAGGAATGGAACCCGCTTTTCTACGTTTCCAGCAGTCCCTGGAACCTGTATGACCTGCTGGTCGACTTCTTCCGCCTGCAGAACATCCCCATCGGCCCGGTACTCTTCCTGAGGAACTGGGGCATCAATTACAACGAAATCCTGCCGGTTCGCAACAGTGAATACAAGATCAGCGTGATCCGGCAGCTGCTCAACTTCTACGAAGACCTGCCCTTCATCCTGATCGGCGACAGCGGGCAGGAGGATCCGGAAATCTACGCCAGCGTGGTGAAGGAGTTCCCCAACCGCATCCTGGCCACCTACATTCGCAACGTCAGCCGCAAGCTCTCGCGCACCGAGGAGATCAACAACCTGGCCCGGGAGATGATCGACGCTGGAGCCACTCTCATTCTGGCCGACAACACGGTGGAAATCGCCGAACACGCCCTGGAAATGGGCTGGATCCACCCGGACCGCATGCCGGAGATACTGGGCGAAAAGGATAAGGACGAAGCGCCGCCTTCTCCGTTGGAAAAGGTTCTGGGGCAGGACCTGGACGAACCGCCCACCGCCGTCGTCGAGCCGGAAGGCCGACGGGAAACCGAAGAACTGAAGCAGGCCATTGACGAAGGTGCACTTGACGATATGGTCAAAGACGCCGGCAAAGATCAGTCAGACCGGCCGCCGACCGTTCGCATCGACCCGAAACACGGTCATGAGGACCAGGACAAATGACCCCGGAACCATATTTCTGGGAGGTGAAAACCCTTCAGGAAATGTCGCCTGAAGAATGGGAGTCCCTGTGCGACGGCTGCGGCAAGTGCTGCCTGTACAAGCTGGAAGACGAAGACACCGGGGAGTATTTCTACACGCATGTCGCCTGCCGCTTTCTGGACCTGTGCAGCGTCCGCTGCAAGGTCTACCCGCAGCGGCAGGAAAAAATGCCGACCTGCATCACGCTCACTCCGGAGACCGCAGGGCAGTATAAGTGGCTGCCGGACACCTGCGCCTACCGCAGGCTGGCCGAAGGCCGTCCCCTGCCCGCCTGGCATCCGCTGGTTAGCGGCGATCCGCAGCAAGTGCACCGCTACGGGCGATCCGTCAAAGGCATGGACTTGGTCCCCGAAGCACAGGCCGACCTGGACAACCTGGAAGATTACATTATCGGCGATTGACACGGATCGGGCGGAAAGCCAGTGCGAGGTTCAATCTGGACGATCAGGTCCTTATGAAACTACCCTGTCCCGGTAGATGACAGGGTGTACTGTGCCTGATTTCAATTGTTCTCAGCTCATTCCGTCGGATACCCGCTCTTCGCCCATTCGTTCATGCCGCCAGCCATACTGCTGACCTGTTCAAACCCGGCATTCCTGAGAATATCCCGGGCGGTCGCGCTGCGGTTGCCGCTGCGGCACACGACCACGATTTCCTGGTCCCGGGGCAGTTCGCTGAGCCGGCTCTCCAGCTGGGCCAGCGGCACCAGCACTGCGCCGGGAATGTGGACCTCCTCCCACTCATGCGGTTCGCGCACATCCAGGAAGAAAACACCATCCTCATACTTCTGTGCGGCTACATCCACCGAAATCTCCGGCGGAACATCAGCCACCGCCGGCGGGTTGGGCTGTGACAGGCTGATCACGGCAAAGGCAAGGAGGAGGAGCAAGACCAGCCCGGCGAGTAAATAGGGGATCCGGCTGTTCCCCTTCGAACGTGTCACTTTTGCCATTCTATCCTCCGCCTGAATAACTGCTTTGTTGATTGGATGCAGCAAGAGGAGATTCGTTGCAGCACTCGCCGCTATACGGTCAGCTCCAGCAGGTTGCCATCCGGGTCCAGCACCACGCTCTCGAAATAACCGTCCCCCGTCCATCGCGGCCCTGAGATCACTGCAGCCCCCTTTTCTCTAAGCTCAGCGGTTTTCTGCTCCACCGCCTCCACCGATCCTAGCGAGAGGGCCAGATGGGCGTACCCGACATGCTCACCTGCCGGGCAGGACTGCACACCTTCGCGCCGCATCAGCTCGATCCGGCCACCGCCCGGCAGGCTCAGAAAACGAGAAGTGAAGCCCTTCGCCGGATTCTGGTACAGAGGTCCGGGAAGGGCTCCAAAATGCGCCTGGTAGAACGCACTCAGCCGCTCGATATCATCTGTCCACAGGGCGACATGCTCGATCTTCATCGCCGGGGATCGGGTTTCACCTGCTGCTACTTGAGGACGGCGTCCACCGTCGGTACTTCGTAGCGCACCATCTTGTCGCGGTACTTTTCTGCCAGTATCTTGTTGTTCGCGTCTCCTTCCGGCAGGTTCGAGCTCACGATCACAGGCGGTTTCACACCGCGCTTCTCCAGCGACTCCGCCGCGTGAGACATGATTGCCTGCACGATGGCCGCGCCGACCACCGTGGAGGTGGCCCCCACGCGCAGGCCGCTCTCGGGCAGCGCAACGCTGGCGTCACCGGGCACGCCGTGCGTGTCGATGACCACATCCGCCAGATCCATCAACTTCTTTCCAGACGAGTGACGTGGCGGAACCTGGCTGCTGTGCTGCCGGGAGGTAATCGCCACCACCTTCAGGCCGCGCGCTTTCGCTTCCAGCGCCATCTCCACCGGGAAGGCGTTGATGCCCGAGTTGGAGATGATCACCATCACCCCGCCCGGCTCCAGCCGGTAATGCCCGAGCATGATGGCCGCGAAGCCTTCCAGGCGCTCGGCATCTCCGCCAAGCGGATCTGGAATAACCACCACCGGGGCCAGACCGCCTGCCCGCCAGTAGGCATCCCGGGCAATAAAGGTGGAATGGCCGCTCCCGAACATGGTGATCACCTGGTCACGGGAGATGGCGTCAGCGATCAGCTCGCCGGCCGCCTCGATCGCAGGCTTTTCCTGGCTGAGTACTGTCTGGAGCTGATTCAGGCAGCTTTCAAAAACCCGGTCAACGATGCTCATCTTATCCTCCATCCGGCAGCAGCGAGGTCAGGTACGCACGGATATCCGCCGCGCTGGACAGTCCGAGTACATGGCTGGCGATTCTCTGCGCTTCTTCCACCGTGTACCGGCGGATCTGCTCTTTGACGAACGGAATGGCCCGCGGGTTCATGCTCAATTCATCTACGCCCAGCCCAAGCAGCACTGGTGCAGCGATCACCTCACCGCCCAGCTCGCCGCACAGCCCGACCCAGATGCCGGCCTCGTGGGCCGCTTTGCACACCATGCCAATCAGTCGCAGCACCGACGGGTCCATGGAATCGGCCAGGTGCGCCACGTGGGGATTGGTGCGGTCCCCGGCCAGCGTGTACTGCGAAAGGTCGTTGGTGCCGATGCTGAAGAAGTCCACTTCCTTCGCCAGGATGTCCGCATTGATCGCCGCCGAGGGCACCTCCACCATGATGCCAATTTCGGCGTTGCGCGCGTACGGAGTACCGCTGGCTTCCAGCTCTCCCTTCACCCGGCGGACGTACTCATTCGCCTGGCGGATCTCACCGATGGTGCTGATCATCGGGAACATGATCTTCAGGTTGTGTCCCTCTCCCGCCCGCAGCAGCGCCCGCAGCTGCGGGATCATCAGCTCTTCGTGCTGCAGCTCCAGACGTGCGCCACGCACGCCCAGGAACGGGTTGAGCTCCTCATTCAAGATGTGTATAAGAGACAGCCGATATCCAGCGTGCGCGCGACCACCGGCCGGTCGCCAAACACCTCCAGAATCTGGCGGTAGACCGAGTACTGCTCTTCCTCGGTGGGCGGTTCGGTGCGGTCCAGGAAGAGGAACTCGGTGCGCAGCAGGCCTACGCCTTCAGCCCCGTACTTGACCGCTTCCCGGGCGTCCTTCACCGAGCCGATGTTGGCCACCACTTCCACCTGCTTGCCGTCCCGGGTGACCGCCGGTCTGGTGGTTTCCTGGAACGCGCGCTTGAACTTCTCATCCAGAGCCGCTCTGCGGGAGATGTAGGTGCGCTGTGTGGCTTCGTCCGGGTTGAGGATGACCTTACCCGCGCTTCCGTCCACCACCGCAGTGCTGGCCTGGCGCAGCTGCTCCATATACTGGCCCAGCCCCGATACTGCCGGGATGCCCAGCGCCTTGGACAGGATGGACACATGCGAGGTCGGGCCTCCCTCGGCCGTGCAGAACGCCAGCACCTTGCTGCGGTCGAAAGTGACCGTGTCTGAGGGGGTCAGCTCGTGCGCCACGATGATGGAAGGCTGTGCGAGACTGCGGCCGTCCTGCTGTTCACCGGCCAGTACCCGCAGCACGCGCTGAGATACATCGCGCACGTCGGCGGCGCGCGCAGCCATGTACTCATCTTCCATGGAGGCCATCATCTCGGCGAACTTTTCCATTCCCTGCTGCCAGGCATATTCCGCGTTCACACCCAGGCCGCGAATATCCTCGGCCACCTGCTCCAGCAGCACCGGGTCATCCAGCACCATCAGGTGAGCCTCGAATATTTCAGCTTCACCCGCCAAGTCCTTCCTGGAATTCTCCAGGACAGCCTGCAGATCCACCTTCGCCTGCTCGATGGCCTCTTCCAGGCAGCGGATTTCCTGCTCAGGGTCGGCAGCAGCCTGCTTCTCGGCTTTGATGACGGTCGTCGAGTAGAAGAACAGCGGGCCGACGGCAATACCCGGCGAGATCGCCAGGCACTTGATTTCCTGCATCACCGCCCCCCTACTCACCGAAGTCGCTTTCGATCAGTTCAACAAGCGACTTGATCGCGGATTCCTCGTCCTCGCCCTCCGCCTGGATGCGGATTTCATGATCCTTCAGCACGCCAATGGACAGCACGCTGAGAATACTCTTGGCATTGACCGGGGCTGTGGCCCGGGTCACATTTTCAACCATCACCTTACTCTTAAAGGAGGACGCTTTCTTGACAAACATTGCTGCCGGGCGGGCGTGCAGGCCGACTTCGTTTTTGACTGTAACGTTAATGGATGCAGCCATCTTTCAATCCTTTCTGGTTTTTCTGGTTCGTTTAATGCGATTTGGGTGGATAGGCGACATTGAAAGCCCGGGCATAGCGCGGCTGATCGGTCCGCTGCGCGTCAGGGTTGCCGCCCTGGGCCAGTTCGATATAGTAAGGGATCACCTGAGCCGGGAGCAGGAACAGGAACGGCTCAAAGGCCGGTTCGACGGCCGGCAGGCGCACAGTCCAGTCGACCAGGGGTGAGACCTCCCGGTCGTCCTGGCGCACCACCGCGAATGCCGGCGAGCGGATCTCCCGGGCCACCAGCGCAACCCGCTTTACATACTCCCGTGTGGCCTCTCCTGCCAGGATGACCGTGCTGATGTCCTCAGCCAGGTAGCCCACGCCTCCGTGCAGGAAGTCCACGATCGGGCGTCCCTTGGCCGGGAAATGCGCCATTTCTTCGCAGCGCAGCGCGAACTCCCAGCCCACCGGCAGCAGGTGCCCCGAAGCCGGAATCACAGCAGCGCGGGAAGCTGCCATCTGCTCGCCGATCAGCTGGCAGCGCTCGTCGATGGCGTCCAGCGTCTGGCGCATCAGCTCTGGCACTTTCTGGAGTTCGCTCTCATAGCGCGCGATCTGCTGGCTGTCTCGACCGGTCACGCGGGCCAGTTCGATCGCCAGCATGGCAATGCCTGCCAGACGGGTGGTGTAATCCCACACAAAGCCGTAGCCGCCAGCCGCCACGCCGGTGATTTCGCTCTCCTCCACCAGCCGGGTGCCGTTCAGGTTGACGAACGAGGCCACGAGCGCGCCTTCTTTCCTGGCTTCGCGCACATGCTCCACCGTTTCTTTCGAGTTCCCCGACGCTGACAGCCCGATGACCATGGTCTTCTCGTACGCGTATGCCACCTTCGAGAAGAGCGCTTCCGAGCTTTCCACATACGCAGCCGGGATGCCGGCGATCTCTCCCAGCAGGTGCGTGCCCGACACGCCCAGATGGAAGGACGCCCCGATGCCGGTCAGCAGAATCTGGCTGCAGCCCCGCTCCACATAAGCCCGGGCCATCTGCCGCACAGGCTCCTGGAGGATGCGCAGTGATTCCTCCACCAGCTCCGGCTGCCGCTGGATGGCTTCGTAGATCCAGAAGGGGTGCGAATGGCGCGGCTCAAGCCCCAGGCTGCGGTACATCACCGGCATTTCAGCCGCGTTTTCGTACACCTCCTCCTCGTAATTGAAGGATAGTGTGCTTTCGCGTATGTCTTTCTCAGTCATCTCTGCTCACTTGATCTCGTTCTCCAGTGTTGAACAGGCCTGGTCCACCGCTTCCAGGACCGGTTTCAGCTGCTCCTGGATATCGGCGATCTTCTTAAGCACCTGTTCGGTGGACCCTTCTTCCAGTTCGGAGAGCGGCGGGCCGGCCTGGCGCGCATCGTTCTCCGAGATAGTCTTCTCGAACAGCGCCTGAATCACCTGCTGCTGATACGCAATGATGGTCAGCATCTGCTGAACGGTCCGCAGTGTAACCTCATTCGTCGACATTGCCCGCCCCAACCACAAAGAGGTCTCCTTGCGGTTCATGAACAATTCCTGAGGGGACTTCGGACTGGATTTCCGAAACATGAGAACCTTCCGTTCTAGCGTAAAGCTTTCTATTGCCTGCGCGCATCCTCCGCGCACTTCGCATCCTGCATGCGCTGTAGGATTTTTCTGTACCACTCAATAATCGTGATATCCGCCATGACCTCTTCGGCCAGGTCGTGTCAGGGTCTACCGCAGCGCTTTCTTCAACAGCTTGGAATCCTCTTCGTACCAGCGGTCGATCATCTTGTGGTTTTCTTCTTCCGACAGCTTGTCGTTGTGCGAGGGGAACACAGGCCGCACGATACCCTTCTGAGCCAGCAGGCTGGCGGTTTCCGAAGCCAGCGCCTGCAGAATGATGCACCCTGCGATGGTCGAAGACGCCCCGACTTTGGCGGGGAAGCCGTCCACGTCCACCAGCGCGTCGCCTGCCGGCACGCAGTTGTCGATCACCAGATCAACCACCTCGAAGAGCTTCTTGCCGCTGCTGTGATACGAAGTGCCGGCTTTGGAGTGAACCAGCGAAGTCACGCCCACCGTCTTCAGGCCCATCTTCTTTGCTTCCATGGCGACTTCCACACCCATGGTGTTCACACCCGAGTTGGAAACCACGATCATGACATCGTCCGGGGTGAGGGCGTAGTTCTGCAGCACCACTTTGCCAAATCCTTCCACCTTTTCCAGGAACAGGGACTGCCGCAGCCCCATGTCGCCGGTGTTGCGGGCGATGTAGGAGGTGGAAATCTCGTGGATGGGCAGCCAGCCCGGGTAGCTGCCGATGCGCGGGGAAATATCCATGGTGGGGATGAAGGAGTGACCGGTGCCGAACAGCACGCCCAGCCGTTCCTTCGCCATCGCCTCAGCCACCCAGGTGGCAGCGGTGTGGATGTTTTCCATCTGCGTTGACTGGATGCGTTCAAAGATATCGCCAAATGCCGTCAAAAACTTTTGTGCAGTCATAATTCCTTCTTTCTTTCCTCGTTACTTGAGATTTAGGACCTTGCGAGCATTAGTGTCCGTGATTTTGCGGATATCCTCATCGGTGATATGCAGCGGTTCCGGGAGCGCCTTCGATGCCTCCTGGGCGCCTTTCAGCAGGTCCAGCATCTGCTTCGGCTGGTACCAGGGATAATCCGAGGCAAACAGCACGCGGTCAACGTTCCCGACCACCTCTTTCATCGCCACCAGCAGGAACAGGAGCAGCCCGTAACCGGTGGCCTTGCCCACCGTCGCGGAGATGTCCACATAGATGTTGGGGTGCCGCCGCATCATGGTCAGGGTTTCCTGGTACCAGAACCGACCGGCATGTGCCATCATAATTTTCAGATTGGGAAAATGAACCGCTACCTCATCCAGCAAATGCGGATTCGAGTAGCGGTCTGACATCTGGGTGGGTCCGGAGCCGGTGTGGAACAGAATCGGCAGCCCGTAGGACTGCATCTGCTCGTACACCGGGAAGTTCAGCGCATCACCGGGGTTGAACATCTGCATGGGCGGGTGCAGCTTCAGCCCGCGCAGGCCAAGGTCCTCGATGGCATGCTTCAGCTCGGGCACCGCGTCGGTGGAATACGGGGTGACGCCGGCAAAACCGATCAGCCGGTCGGGCGCTTCCTTCACCACATCGGCGATAAACTCATTGGATACGATCCACTGTACGCTCTCAGACCTCAGCGGATGGACCACGCTGGTCTCGATCTGAGCCTCGTCCATGGCATTCAGCAGTGCCTTCGTGGAAAAAAAAGTCGCGCCGTCTTTGTCACCAAAATATCCCCGGGAGGTGAGGTATTCCTCGATGTAGGCCGGGGTATCCTTCCAGTCCCATAGATGAGTATGGATGTCGATCATGGCTTCTGTCCTTTGGCTTCAACGCTGATTCGTTGAGCAATCCGGCTCAAGCCCGCGTGCATCGCCCGGGCCGCGGTTTCTTTGGTTCCATCCGGAGCCAGGTGGTGGGTCTCCAGCGCGACCGCGCCTTCATAGCCGTCCTTTGCCAGCAGGCTGAGGATCTGCTCCCATGGCACCACACCCTCTCCAATCGGCACGTAGCGGTGCGGCCGCCCGTTCTCCGGCTCAAAGCGCAGGTCTTTGGCGTGCACATGCGCCACCTGGCGAATGATCCTCGGGTAGGCGGACAGGATGTCCTCTTCGCCGGAACGCACCCCTGTGCACGGGTCCCAGAGCAGTTTCAGCCATGGGGAATTAACCATCTCCACCAGTTGGACGGCGCGGCTGCCCCAGTCAAAATAGGTGTGCGGGCAGTTTTCCACGACCAGTGGAATGCCTGCCTTCTCCGCCAGGTCAACCGCCGGCTGCAGCCGTTCCGCCGCCAGATCGTACACCTGGTCTGTGGTCGGCCCTTCCCGCCAGAAGGCGAAAACCCGGACCATGGGTGCATCCAGCGTCCTGGCAATATCCAGGGCACGCTGCAGGTAGCGCAGGTGATCTTTGTAGCTGCCAAAGGTGGTGCGGAATGATCCCTTCCACTGGATGACCTCCGGGCTGTCCTTCAGGTGACAGCGCAGGAAGGCTGTCGAGGATACGTTGCACACCCGCAAACCTCGCTCAGCCAGCAGTTGTTGGAGCTCTTCTACCGTCCGGTCGTCAATCTCCTCGATGCTCTGCTCGCCGACCGCATGGATTTCGATATCCTTTACGCCCAGCTCACACGCCAGATCCAACCCGCGCACCAGATCCGGGCTTAATTCGTCGTTGATCGCGCCAATGCGAAACATACTTATCCTTTCGGGATCCTCCGCTGTTCCAGCAGGCGGTTGATCGCTTCGGCCACCCCGCCCTCTTCAGATGACCTGACCGTGAAATCCGTCTGTTCCTTCACTGCGTCGGGGGCGTTCTTCATCGCCACTGAGACCCCCGCGAACTGAAACATGGGGACATCGTTGAAGTTATCGCCTATCGCCATGACCTGGTCCGGCGAAAGTGAGAGCATATCGCTCAAGAACCGCAGGCCGGTACCTTTCGATACACCCTGCGGGACAATTTCGATGGATCGCCGGGAGGAGTACACGATTTCCAGACCGTTCAGCGACTGCGCGGCCTCGCCGAAGGCGTCCAGCCGGTCGTAATCCTTCATCTCCAGGATAATCAGCTTGTTTGCGCCCTGGCGAATCAGCGGGTCCAGGCTGGGCAGGATCTTTGGCGGGCGGCCCAGATAGTAGGCCTCAGACGCGGCCGATGCGCCGTCGATTTCAGCGAAGTAGTCATCCCCCACGTAAAAACCGGTGTACAGGTTGAACCGCCGGACCAGGCTGAGGAGTTCTTCCAGCTTCTCCTCGTCAATCCTTAGATCCAGCAGCACCTTCCTGCTGGTTCGATCGACGATGTAGGTACCGTTGTAGGCAATAATGAAATCGAAAACGAGCGCTTCCTTCAGCGCGTATTCAATTCCAAACGGCGGCCGGGCCGAGGCCGGGACGATATGAATGCCGGCTTCAGCCGCATCACGAAGCGCCTGCGCGGTGGCCGGGTGCATCGTGCCGGCTTTGTTCAGCAGCGTCCCGTCCAGGTCGGTTCCGATCAGCTGGATGTTATTCAGCCTTTCCATTGAACCGCCTTTCCGTTCGCCAGCTGCAGCGCTTTCACCAGTCCATCCTCATCATTGGTCGGCACGACTAGATCCGCGGCGTCCTTGACCACCTGAGGAGCGTTGCCCATCGCCACGCCCAGACCGGCCACTTTGATCATGGGGATATCGTTTTCCCCATCCCCGACGGCCATCACCTGGCTCATCGGAATGTTCAGGTAACTGGCCATGTGCTGAACCGCCACCCCTTTATTCACCCCCGCCGGGGTGATTTCCATGTACACCGGCGAGGAGTAAGTGATATGCAGGTCCAGCTGCAGCTCGTTGATTTTCTTTTCCAGGTCCAGCAGCGGCTCGCGTTCCATGACCAGCGTCATTTTCAGCGGTTCCGAATGGATATCCTGGAGAATATCCTCCATCTTGCAGATGTTGACGCCCTCGATGCTGGTCAGCCAGGTCAGGTACCGTTCATCGCCTTCCCAGTACAGCTTTCTGGGAAGCTCCACAAAGATGCCGGCGCCAGCCTCGCGGGCCAGCTCGATGATGGTCCGCATGGTGGCCTGGTCGATGAATGCCTGGCGGATGATCTCGTTGGTGCCCAGCCGGCCGGTCATGGCCCCGCCGGAGCTGACATACCACAGGTCGCGCCCGATCTGGTTGATGATCAGGCTGACGCCTTCGGCATTCCGTCCGGAAATGATCACTACTTCCACACCGTTATCTATCGTTTCTTCCAGCGCCTGGCGGACTGTCGGGGTGATGACACCCTTCGAATCCACCAGAGTGCCGTCTACATCTAATGCGACTAATCGATACATCAATAGTCTTCCTGTTGGGATGTGATCTTCGACCTCACTGGCTAGCCGACCCTGGCCCAGGCTTTTTCCGCCGCCGACCGGCAGGCCGCGTCGATTACCTCCTGCACGCGCAGCCCCTGGATCAGGTCCGGTTCGTAGGGCTGTCCTTCCACCGTGCTGCGGATGAACGCCGCAGCGCTGGCGATATGGAAACGCACCATTCCGGCAGGGACGTCTCCCCCCGGAAGCGCTGCGTCAGGGTAGCGCTGCATGGTGGGGATCTTCAGCCATCCTCGCTCGGCCTCAGGCATGCGCCGGTCCGCCAGATACAGGTGGTTGGGATCTTCCAGATCCCAGCGCAGTGAGCCTTCTGAGCCGTATACCTCAACCTGGATGCCATTCTGGGCGCCGGTGATCAGGCGGCCGGCTTCAATGGTGCCGAACACCCCTCCGGGCAGATTGGCCTGCAGGATGAAATGGTCATCCGTCTCGACCGGTCCCTGCGGGCGCTGTGGGATAAATGTGCGCAGCTGCGCGCACACTTCTTCCGGCTGCCCAACCAGCCAGCTCACCAGGTCGATCACATGCGCACCCAGATCGCCCAGCACACCGGTGCCGCTTTTCTCCGCAGAAGCCTTCCAGCGCAGGCTCTTGTTCGGATCCGTGTAGCTGGAGCGGTAATATCTGGCCCGGAAGGTGTAGAGCTGGCCCAGCCGGCCCGATTGGATTAGTTCACGGGCATACTGCAGCGCCGGGTTGAAGCGCATCTCAAAGATCATCTGCGCGTTTCGGCCGCGCTCGCGGGCCAGCCGCACCACCTCACGCGCCTCTTCCAGCGTGTTGGTCAGGGGCTTGTCAATATAGATGGCCTTGTCGGTCTGCAGCGCGTCCAGCAGCATGGGATAGTGCAGGTAATTGGGCGGCGCGATGACCAGGCCGTCAATATCATCCCGCTGCAGCAGCTCGCGGTAGTCTGTCGTCGCGAAGGGGAAGCCGAAGTGCTCCACGGCTGCCCGGGCGCTGGCTTCACTGCTGGTCGCAATCCCCACCAGCTCCACAGCGGGGAGTCTGGGATAGTAGGTTTTGACATTCAGGAAAGAAGCGGCGTAGATCTTGCCGATTCCAAAGCCGATAATGCCCAACCGAAATCGATCCTGACCGGTCACCTGCCTTTCAATCCTCCTTCCTTCATTAATTCATTATAGATGAAGGCTGCTGCGGGCTATAAAAAAGGCTTTGCCGCTGATGGGTTGCTGCCCACTGGCGAGGACTGGCATCCTCAGCCCGGCAAAGCCTGGCAAGGTCAGTTTTAGGAGAGGTCCTGACCAGTTAATCGCTAGTTATCCAACCCAAGCTTCTTGCGTGCGTTCGCCCACTCGACCACCTGCTGCCCGCCAAAGGGAACCAGCTGAATCCAGATCCGGATTCCCATTTTGAACAGCTTCTCGGTGTCTTCAATTTCCTGCGGGGATAGATCCGCATTGGGGGCCACTGTCCTGGAGCCAGGCTTGTGGGCCATCGCGCCGAAGTTGATATCCTCCGGCTTGTATCCTTTTTCCACCAACCGCAGGAAGGTCGCCGGATATTTCGCCAACAGCATGATGCGGTCGTTACCCTTATCCAGATTCTGCAGCCGTTCACTGGCCTGATCCACTGTCATCGCCTCCAGCTTGATTCCAGGAGGGGCGGCGAACCGGAAAATGTCAAGCATCATCGGCGTCGCAGCAACCTGATCATCAACGATCCAGATCGCTGTCGCATTGCGCAGTTTGCTCCAGCCGGTAATGACCTGACCATGGATCAAGCGGTCATCAACGCGATTCATAACTATAGTGGACATGCACTTCTCCTCATTGATGATTAGGATTGCTGACGATACTGGTTGAACGCATCAACAATGTTCACCACACCCATCTGTCCGGCAGAAGTGGCCAGTTTTGCCAGTTCCCTGACATCTTCTTCTGTCTGACGCGCCATCAACATTTCCACCAGCATGGGCAAATTAACGCCAGAAACAGCGTACAACTTGTCATTTTCCTGGGTGAGCAGCGCGGAGGCATTGGACGGCGTTCCGCCAAACAAATCCAGGCAAATCAAAACCCCGGAACCCGTGTCAACCTTCTTGACCTCTTCGCGGATCCGATCGACCAGCCCTTCCAGGCTGTCGCCGGGCATCAAAGATACAGTGGCAACCTGTTCCAGATCCCCGATAATCATCCCCACGGAGGTTAATAGCGCGTCAGGCAAAGGACCATGAGCAGCAAGAACTACCCCTATCATTCGTAATTACCCTTCATGCTGTGTAAGCGTCCACAGGAACATGGACGCTTACACAGCTGTAAAAGATTCGATTAGAAGATGCGAAGCGCGGTCAGCCAGGGCAGGTTGAGGATCGCGCCCAGGAAACCGGGCAGGTAGCCGATCGCCACCACAACGATAACCATCAACAGGGCCCGGTTGATGGGCCAGCCGCGGTTGCGCATGCCGTGCCACAGCCAGACGGTCAGCAGCAGCGGGATCAGGCGCGGGAAGATGCCATCCAGGGTCTGCTGAACCGAGATGGACAGCTCACCGGAGGTGTAGGCCAGCGGGGTGACCAGGGAGACCGTGGTCGCGCCGATAGCGCCGGCGACGATCAGACCGAGCACCGCAAAGGAGGTGGTCACCCGGCGGAAGCCGCCTTCAGCCAGCTCGCGCATGGAGGCCATACCGTAGCGGTAGCCGAACATGAACAGCCAGCGCGAGATCAACAGGATGATGACCGGATAGGCGATCATGTAGAAGATCGGACCAACCGGAGAGCCATTCGCACTGATGCCCATGCCAATAGCCAGCAGGATGGGGATCAGGGTACCGGGGATCATCGAGTCGCCGATACCGGCCATCGGACCCATGATACCGGCCTTGACCGAGTTGATCATGTCGTCGGTGATGGGGGCACCGTTGGCGCGCTGCTCTTCGAGGGCGATGGCCACACCGTGGGCAATCACGCCTGTCTGCGGCTCGGTGTTGAAGAACACCATGTGGCGCTTCAGAGCCAGGCGCATTTCTTCGTCATTGTCACCATACAGCCGCTTCAGGATGGGCGACATCATGTAGACGAACGCCGGGGCCTGCATGCGTTCCATGGAGAACGCGGAGAGGTTAAAGAAGATCCAGATCCACCAGGCGCGGTTCAGATCGGCTGGATCAACTTTCTTAACGACCGCCTGATCGGCCGGTTGCGTAGTCGTTCCAAATTGCTCTGCCATTTTACGCCTCCACCGTTGTTTCTTCCATGCGGGAGAAATACATGTAGTAGACCAGGGCGATGATGACACCAAACACAGCGATGGCCACGATGGACAGGCCCAGGTAGGAAACCGCTGCCCAGCCCAGGATGAACCACATCAGCATGCGGACGTTCGGCGTAATCTGCAGCAGCAGGATGGCGATACCGACGGCCGGGAAGGCGCCGCCCAGCAGGCCCAGGAACTCGAGGAACCAGGGGGCCTGAGTTTCCAGGAAGGTGATCAGGTTCGGGGCAAGCTCGCCGCCGAAGAACAGGATCACGAAGGGCAGCACGCCGCGGAGGAAGAACCACGGGATCTGCGCCAGGTAGTTGATGCGGATGATCCCTTCCAGGTTGCCTTCTTCTGCGTACCGGTCGCCCAGGTGCGCCCAGGCAGCGTTACCGACAGAGAAGATCTGCCAGACAGCCACACCGATCACACCGAAGCCGACCGAGATCGAAACCGCCACCTCAGGTGCAGCACCGGAGATCATGGCCAGGGGGATGCCAAGGTAGCAGACAAAGCTGAGGTCTGCCGGCACGGTACCGCCCGGCGTGATCAAGCCGATGAACACAGCCTGGACAGCCACACCGATCAGGACACCCGTCGTCACATCACCCAGGATAAGGCCAACCAGAAAGCCGGCCACCAGCGGTCGCGTTAACGTATACCAGCCACCCGTTGTGCCCAGGATCCAAGGAGTAGACAAGGCGCCTAAATAACAGATCAGAGCAATCAAAGCAGCTTGCAAGAATGACATTTGATTTTCTCCTTGAGAATGGATTCCATCGATTAGTCAATCGACGAACAAGAAAGGACTGGTTAGTGCAAGTTTCTGTGTCTCTCTCTGTACACACTCCTTTCTACCATCTCAATGGCCCGATCTGGATGTTACGGCCATAATTGCATGACCGTTGAGTATCCCGCTCTCGTAGTCGGACGAACTACGCACACCCAAGATCGATTTCTCACTTGACTGAGAGGTGGATAATAATTGAAACACCGCTGATTACTCATCGTTCCTGTGCAGTTCTCCAAATAGCCTGCTCAAGAAAACTCTGATCATATTATCAGCTTATATCAGTATAAAACCCTCCCGTATCAATGTCAAGCGGTTTTAAAGATCGATTAGGAACAATAACCGGGCCTAATACTGATCGGATAATATATATATTGTTACTTCTGTTCGTCCAGTTTGATATTTTCAGGTTGACTAATAACACAAGCTTGTTATAATATGTTAATATCAGTGCCTTTATAGTAGAAAGTGCAGGGAAAAGTGGTGATCGCAGCCGAACGACGTCGACGAATCATTGAGCTGATTGAACAGCAAAACACAATCACCGCGAAAGAACTCCAGAAGAAGCTAAATGTCTCCACCATGACCGTGTGGCGTGACCTGCGCGAACTGGAGGAGGAAGGGGTGCTTTATCGTGTGAGGGGCGGAGCGGTTCGAAGGAAAATCGACCCTGTGGTCGAGCCGTTCTTCGAGTTCAAGCAAAACCTCAACCATGATCTGAAGTCCAGAATTGCCCAGCTGGCGGCGGAAAAGTTTGTTTCTCCCGGCGAAATCATCATCCTGGAAGGCGGCACCACCATCAGCGAGATGATCCCCTTCCTGAAGCACACCGACCTGACCATCATCACCAATGGTCTGGGCGTTCTCAACCTGACGCGAAAATACGCCAGCGACGCCACCGTCATCTGCAGCGGCGGGATCCTGCGCGAGCCTTCACGCACTTTCGTCGGGCCGCAGGCTGAAGGCTTCTTCCGGTACATCAATGCGCACACATTCTTCATATCCGGTACCGGCATCACGGCCAAAGACGGCATCACCGACCCCAGCCCGCTGGAAATACAGATCAAACGGGCAATGAAATCCAGCGCCCAGCGAACCGTTCTGATGGTGGATTCGACGAAGTTCGGTCTCCGCTCACTGTCGCAGATCATCCCCCTGACAGAAATTGACCACCTGATCACGGATGCCGGAGCGCCCAGGGACATGCTGGATGAAATCGAGCAGCTGGGCGTGAAAGTTCACATCGCGGAATAGGCGGTCGTTACCCGCTAAACATCAATGAATGAAAGGTGGAATTAATGGAGCTTACCAAAGAGCTTTTCACCCGGTTGGATCCGACAGCCGGGGTGATCGAAGGGAAAAGTGTCTCTGCCCGGCGCTTGAGCGATTTAAAGGGCCTGTTTGCAGACGAAGCCGCCTTCGACCAGGCACTTCAGGAAGGCGACCCGGTAATATATGAAACCTCAGGGGTGGAGTCAGCCAGTGGTGAAGGCGATCTCCACTACGCAGCAGGCAAAATACTCCCCGGCAAGATTGGCCGGGAGTATTTTATGACCAAAGGCCATTACCACGCCTGGAAGCCGGCTGCCGAGGTGTACATCGGCTTTCAGGGTCGGGGCGTGATGCTGCTGGAATCCGAGGATGGCAGGCAGGTTGAGCTGGTTCCCCTGGAAGCCAACAGCATCGTCTACGTGCCCGGGAACACCGCCCACCGCACCATCAATATTGGTGACGAGCCGCTGACCTATATCGGCATCTATCCGGCCCGCGCAGGACATGATTACGGCAGCATCGCTGTGAAGAACTTCGCCCATGTCGTTGTGGAAGTGGACGGCGAACCCAGGTTGATGAAACGAGAAGATTTTCTCAAAGAAATAGCCATAAACAAGGAGCTGTGACCTATGACCAATTATGTGACCAAACCCATTCCATCTGAAAAACCCCCTGTCAAGCGTGTATCCCGGCCCTGGGGAAGCTTTTCCCAGTATGCTTTTAACGAAGAAGTAACCGTCAGCCTGATGACTGTCGAGCCTAACCAGCGGCTGAGCCTGCAGTCGCACACCGGCCGCGGCGAACTGTGGATTGTATTCGATGAAGGCGCGGTTGTTGAGGTCGATGACAAGGTTTACCACCCCAAACCCGGGGATGAGATCTGGATTCCGGCCAACGGCCGCCACCGCCTGAGCAGTTCTGGCCCGCGCGTGCGCGTTTTAGAGGTAGCCTTCGGTAACTGGCAGCAGGAAGACATTACCCGGTACGCGGACGATTACCACCGTCCGGAGCAAGGAGAGTAACAGAATGGATATCCAAAAAACGTGGCGAAAAACCACGCAGTATCTGGCACCTGCCCGGCTGGGAACCACCCCCGAGGACGGTTACGAACTCTACCCGGGTTTCCCCATTGGTTCCGGAAAGGTGTTCGCCGGCTATGACACCCTGGCCCGCGAGCTGGTAAAGCACCGGCAGGTCATTATCGACGGCTACGGCGGCGTTTTCTGGAGCAACTTCCGCCAGCAGCTGCAGGCTGCGCTGGAACCGCTGGTAAAAAAGGTCGACTGGGTGGATGTACACCAGGCATTCAAATCCGAGGCCGAGATCCTCGAGATGATCACCCCCTACCTGGGCGGCGACGATCCCATTTTCGGCACCCGCTTCCCTGGCAAGTTGGCCGATTTCTTCGACCCGCAGAAGCTGACCTCGCTGCAGCCGCAGGGTGAAGCCGATCTGCGCATCCTTTACGGCCCGGGCGCTGCGCTCGCAGGAGTGGATGGGTTCGTGGTCTACCTGGATGTGCCCAAGAACGAGATCCAGTTCCGTTCGCGCGCCGGGGCGATCACCAATCTGGGCGCCGCTTCACCGGATGCGCCCAAGAAGATGTACAAACGCTTCTACTTCGTGGACTGGCCTGCCCTCAACCGCCACAAAGCAGAGATCCTGCCCCGCATCGACCTGGTTGTCGACGAGCAGCGCCCGGACGAGATCACCTGGATGCGCGGTGATGACCTGCGCGAAGGCCTGCGTCTGATGGCCAACAACTACTTCCGGGTGCGCCCATGGTTCGAACCCGGCCCCTGGGGTGGGCAGTGGATCAAGGAAAACATCCCTGGCGTCGCCGATGAAGTCCCCAACTACGCCTGGTCCTTCGAGATGATCAGCCCGGAAAACGGGATCCTCTTCAAGAGCGATGACCTGCTTCTCGAAGTCAGCTTCGACTTCCTCATGTTCCAGGAAAACCGGGCCATTCTGGCCAAGTGCGCCGAACGCTTTGGGTACGAGTTTCCCATTCGCTTCGACTTCCTCGACACGGTCGACGGCGGCAACCTCTCCATCCAGGTGCACCCCAGCGACGAGTACATCCGCAAGCACTTCGGCGAGACTTTCACCCAGGATGAGACCTACTACATCCTGGAGGCCGATCCGGATGCCACTGTATATATCGGTTTTGAGGAAGGCATCAACCCGGATGAGTTCCGCCGCGAGCTGGAGCGCAGCTTCAAAGAGAAGAAGGAAGTGGACATCCCCCGCTTTGTCAAGCAGCTGCCCAGCAAGAAGCACGACCTGTTCCTGATCCCCAACGGCACCATCCACGGGTCGGGCCGCGGGAATGTGGTTCTTGAGATCAGCGCCACGCCGTACATCTTCACCTTCAAGCTGTACGACTGGCTGCGCCTGGACCTGGACGGCAACCCTCGCCCGCTCAACATCGAGCGCGGGTTTGAAAACCTGCGCTTCGAACGCAGCGGCAGGCGGGTTGAGGAAGAACTGGTCTCCCATCCGGAGGTAAAAGCTTCCGGAGACGGCTGGCGGGTGATCCACCTGCCCACCCATCCGCAGCACTTCTTCGACGTCGACCGCCTGGAGTTCGAAAAACGCATCGATGTCGAAACAGATAACAGCGTGCACGTGCTGATGCTGGTGGAAGGTGAGTACATCTACCTGGAAACCGCCAACGGCATGCGCCAGCGCTTCAACTACGCTGAAACCTTCTGCGTGCCGGCCGCGGCCGCTCACTACCGCCTCGTCAACGAGGCCGGCGGCACCGCCAAAGTGGTCAAGGCCTACATGAAGCCCGACCGCTGCTAGCATACTAGAGCCTGGGCCTGGTTTTTGCATCAGGCCCAGGCCTCCGCTTAATCAGCAAGGATACTGCCATGACAGCACAAATGACCCCTAGAGAACGCGTTATCACTGCTCTGGCGCACCAGGAACCGGACCAGGTTCCCATCGCGCTGGGCGGTGGACCGTACGGTCTGGTGGATGACCTGTACTTCAAGATGCTGGACCTGCTTCAGCTGGGCGATCCGGTTCCGCCGTTCCGGACCGGGCACAACATCTCTTACATGGACGACCGCCTGCTGGAAAAGCTGCAAATCGACACCCGCTACGTATGGCCCGGCCTTTCGCCTTCCAGCCCCGTGCCGTCCCCCGACAACCCGGACAAGATCGTGGACGGCTTCGGGCAGCCCTGGGTCCGCGCCGTGCCGTACTACTACGCCGACCGCGGCATCCTGGTGGACTCTACCGACATCAATGACATCGATTCGCTGGTCAAATGGCCCGACACCAGTGACCCCAAATGGACAAAAGGCGTTCGCGAGCGGGCGCAGGCGCTGCGTGAAGGAACCGACTATTTCGTCATCGCCCGCATGGTCACCTCCTACGGACCCTTCCAGATGGCCTGCAGCCTGCGCGGAACCGAGCAGTTCATGATCGACATGACCGAAAACCCGGATTACGCCATGCACCTGCTCGAGCGCATCACCGACACGATCGTCGGCCTGCTGCGCGGATATCTGGAAGCCGGTGGAGCCTACTTCGACATGATCGAGCTGCCGGGTGACGACTACGCCGGGAACACCAACCTGGTCATGTCACCTCGCATGTTCCGCCGCTTCATCCGCCCGCAGCTCGAACGCATCGTGGGCACCATCAAAACGTTCAACCCGAATATCAAGGTCATGCTGCACAGCGACGGCGCAATCGAAAAGCTGCTGCCGGACCTGATCGAGATCGGTGTGGATGTGGTTCACCCGCTGGAGCCCCTGCCGGCCATGGACCTGGATGCCATCAAGGAAAAATACGGCAGCCAGATCAGCTTCCTGGGCGGAATCGACATCTCCCACGCGATGCCAGGCACGAAGGACATGGTGATCGAAGAGGTGAAGACCCGCATCCGCCAGCTTGCGCCGGGCGGCGGTTACATCCTGGCACCGGCCAACCACCTGCAGGCAGACGTGCCGCCGGAAAACGTGGTCACCCTGTACGAGACCGCCCGCCAGGTGGGCCGCTACCCGATCCAGATCGGCTGATATCAAGTCATCGGGCTAACACAGGAGGGACAATGGACAACACCAACCCGATTTCGACTTACCTCGATCAGGCGCAGACCATCCTGGAGCGCATCCGCTCAACCCAGATGGACGCCATCGAGCGTGCCGCGCAGGTCTGCGCCAATTCGATCCTCAACGGCGGGCTGGTTCATCTCTTCGGCACGGGCCATTCCCGCATCTTTGTCGAAGAGATGTTCCCCCGTCACGGCAGCTTCCCCGGGTTCCACCCTATTGTGGAGCTGTCGCTGACCTATCACAACCCGGTAGTGGGTGCTAACGGGCAGCGTCAGGCCATGTACCTGGAGCATGTGGAGGGTTTCGGCAAGGTCATCCTGCGTAACTTCGTGCTCACCCCGCCCGACAGCTTTATGGTCTTCTCGCACAGTGGGGTGAATGAAGTGGTCATGGATGTGGCCCTCGAAGCCCGCCGCCTGGGCCTGCCGGTGATCGCCGTGGTATCGGTGGAGCATGCCAGCGCGGTCCGGGCCAGACATTCCTCCGGCAAGAAGCTGATGGATGTCGCCGACGTGGTGGTGGACACCTGCGTCCCGGCAGGAGACGCCATGGTGCGCATCGACNNTGGGGCAGCCGTCACCAACGCCATCAAGGTCCGCCTGGCGCAGCTGCTGACCGAAGCCGGCCAGCCGCCGCTGGTGCTGACCAGCAGCTACTTCGTCGGTGAAGAGGAGTCGCGCAAACGCTTCGACGCCACTTACGATGACTTCCGCCGCCGGGTGAAGAAGGTGTACGGAGGCTGACCTCGACAGGATCCATCCTCCCCTTGAAGGAATCAAGACATACCGCCGTGTAACCCACACGGCGGTAAGTTTTCGATCACGCGAAGCAGAGCCGGTTACAGGTCGCGGTTTTGGAAGGTCCGGATGGCAAGGGCCAGTGCGGCCAGCAGGTACAGCACTGCATAAGCGATCATGACCATGTTGGGAACCGAGAGGGTCACAAACGGAGTCATCTGCAGAACGGACGATACGGCCGACTGCATCTCATACGTAGCCCTGCGCCACATGGCTTCGGTGGGGAACAGCAGGCTGGTGGCGATTCCCACCTGCACGGCCGTCTGATTGTTGAAAATCGAGCCGATCTGCTCGATCCACCCTCCGATAAACGCCAGCCCGTACAGCCCAAAGACCGTGCCGCCGGTCGCCAGTGCAGTCATCGCGCTGGAGCAGGCCAGCGCGAAGGTCATCATCAGCAGCGCTTCCAGATAGATCAGCAGCAGCCCGCGCAGCAGGTTCTGCGCCACAAACCCCGACTGGAAATACACACTTGCCACCACCCCGCCGGCCAGCAGCAGCAGGTACAGCCCCAGCAGACCCGCAAAGGCCAGCCATTTTCCCAGCACCACGTCCGATCGGCGCAGCGGTTTCGCGACGATGGTCTGGATGGTGCCTGAGTTGATCTCCCCGGCCAGGGTGTCCGCGCTCAGCAGCGCCCCCATGGCCACCGAAAGGAAGGTGGCCGCATACAGCCCGGCCAGCAGCAGGAAGTTGGACATCTCTCTGAGCACCAGTAAAGACGCGATTGATCCGCCGGCTGCGGCAGCCTCCAGGCTGATCTCGGTATAGATCATGCGAAAGCCAATCGAATACACCGCCAGGAACAGCACGCCCAGTACCAGTCCGGCCAGCACGATTTTCCGGCGGATGGCTTCGCGAAAGGTCATGCGCGCCAAAATCCAAATCTTTTTCACAGCCCGCCGTCCTTTCCGACCGTTTCGATGAACAGCTCCTCCAGCGACTGGCGGCTTCGGGAGATGGAGTAAATATCCACCCCCTGCTCCACCAGATAGCGGGTAATCTCCGGGATGGCGTCGTCCTTCTCGACGAACAGAGTCACCTCCTGCCCATTGGCGTGGATATCCCGGCCCCACCTGGCCATATCGGAGAGGATCGCTTCCGTCAGGCCGGTAGCACAGATGGTGACCTGAGCATGCGCATCCGCCAGCGAATCAAGAGACAGCACGCGAACCACCTCGCCGTGTTTGATAAACGCCACCCGATCGCAGGTAATCTCAATTTCGCTGAGCAGGTGCGAGTTGAGGAACACGCAGGTGCCTTCTTCGCGCAGTTCCTGAATGATTTCTCGCACCAGCCGCCGCCCGACCGGATCCAGCCCGGAGGTGGGCTCATCCAGAAACACCAGCGCGGGATGGTTCAGCAGCGCCTGTGCCAGCCCTACCCGCTGGAGCATGCCTTTAGAGAAGGTGCGCAGCTGCTTCTTGCGGAAGGGAGTCAGCCCGACCCGGTCCAGCAGCCCGTCGATGCGCATCTTGAGCGCTTTGCCTTCCAATCCCAGCAGCTCGCCGTGCAGCTGCAGGAACTCCCCGGCGGTCAGCCACTCCTGAAAACGGAAGTGCTCCGGCAGGAAGCCGACACGGGCCAAAACAGCCCGGTCGCCGAGGGGCGCGCCGAGCAGCCAGCCACGGCCGGAGGTGGGCTTCACCAGCCCCAGCAGCATTTTGATGAATGTGGTCTTCCCTGCCCCGTTGGGGCCGAGAAAACCGAACACCTCACCCTGCGAAACCTGCAGGGTGAGGCCTTTCACGGCGGCGAACTCGCCGTACACTTTTCTCAGTTGATCGGTATCAATTGCGGTGACAGTCATACACAACCTACGGGAGCGCGTTGGCCATGTCGATGGCCTGCTGCGAGTTCATACCCAGCCCGCTGATGGTGTAGATGATCCCATCCTTGACCCACAGCAGCGCAAACTGCGGGTTTTCCTGCGACCGGCGCTCGATTAACGTGCCGGTCACGCCATCCACGCTGACCTGCTCGTGAATCGCGGCGCTCCGCGGAATGGGCACCAGCAGCGTGGACGTCCAGTCGACCGTGCCGGTGAAAGCCGCCGCTTCCTCCGGGCTCATGCCGGTGAACTCAAGCCCGATGCGGGCCAGCGCTTCAATGTCCAGGTCAGCCGGCGCGTTCACGCTTGGCGTGGGGATCTGGGCGAAGATCAGGCAGTCGGGATAACGTCGCTGCGTGGTGCTCTGCTCGGTATTTCCCGACACCTCTGTCCCCGGTTTCGGGCAGGTGCCAAAGGAGACGCTGACCGATTTCGGTACCTCGACCGAAACCTCAGCTCCGTCCACCGATTCAGGCAGGACCAGATCACTGCGCCCGGCTTCATTGAGCAGCGCCTGGGCCCTGGAGCGGTCGATGGTGAGCGAGAAGGCCGCCGCGTCAGTGACATAAATCTGGCTGGGCTCCATGCCTTCGGGTATGCGAACGTTGAAACCCGCCATCTGGCTGGCCTCCGCTACAGAGCCAGCCGCCGCCGGATCACCCGGCTCCTGCCGGACATCCACGGCTGAGGAGATCAGATCAGTGAACTGGTTACCCAGCGAACCGTCGCCAGTCAGCTGCTCCAGGCCGGTGAAATCCACCGACACCACCCGCACCTGCTGGACCCGGAACAGGTTCAGCAGTTCGCCGGCCAGCGCCCGGGTTCCCGGGAAAGCCAGCACCAACACCAGCAGCAGCACGACCGCTGCGCCAAAACGGAAGAGAGGACGTGTGAACCACCTTCCACTCATTGTTGACTCCTTTTGTCGGTCAAGTTTCTGGGAGAAGCGCGCCCAGGCCTGCCGTGCGGTGGGCACGCGCTCATCAGCCGGCTGGAGGAAGGCCAGCAGGCGAGCCGTTTCCTGGCGCTCGAGATCCAGCCGCTGCACGCGGGCCTGGCAGGCCTCGCAGCTCTCCAGATGGTGCAGCTGCCCGGAATCCAGTTCGTCATCGAGCGCTGCCCGCAGTTCTCCTTCAGTCAAATGTGATTTCATCATACCTCTTGCACCAGGGAACGATACTGTTTCTCAAACGCTCGCTCGGCTCGGACCAGCAGGGGACCGATCGAGGCCGGCGCCACCTGCAGCGCGCTGGCGATCTCCCTGTACGAAAGACCGGAGTAGCGCAGGATGAGCAGCTGTGCCTGCCGTTCGTCCATCTGCGAGAGCACATATCTCACCTGCTGGCGTTCCTCCTCCCGGGCTTGAATTTCACCGGGCTGGTCCGGGTCATCCAGAGCAAAGCGCCCGGCGGTCAGCTCATAGTGCTCCCGGCGCTTCCCGTCCCGTATGGCGTTCAGGCCAAGATGGGTCGCCACCCGGTACAGCCACCCGCCGGTGTTCTGGATCTCGGCCCGCTTCTGGCGCAGGCGGTACAGGCGCATGAATGCTTCCAGTGCCAGATCCTCCGCTTCCGCCGGATCGCTGACCAGCCGCCGCAGGACGCGGACCACAGACTCCCAGTGCTCCAGAAACAGCGCTTCAAAACCCTGAGCGTCGGATTCTGTGTGGGAATTATCAGACAGATGTGTCTTCAAATGCTTCATCGACTCAATCATACATTTAACCGACCATAAAATCTCAGGGTCAGGCCGCCGTTCTATGAGATTAACCCCGTCCGGACGAAGAATCGGACACCATAATTGAAAATGAGAGACAATGAAGGTTCTCAGTTGAACCAGGCACCTCTGCAAACAAGCGTTTCCCGTAAAGCAGGAAACGGCGGCTTATCACCGCCGTTTCCGAATTGCTTATTGAAGCTGCGCTGCCCTATTCCACCGTGACACTCTTTGCCAGGTTGCGCGGCTGGTCCACGTCCAACCCCTTGAGCGAAGCGATGTGGTAGGCGAACAGCTGCAGCGGAATCACACTGACCACCGGGCTGAGCCGCCAGGGCGTTTCCGGTACCCAGAAGACCTCATCCGCCAGGCCGGCCACCCGCTCGTCGCCTTCGGTCGCCACCGCGACCACCGCTCCGCCGCGGGCCTTGGCTTGCTCGATCTGGCTGATCATCTTCTCATACCAGGGATCCTTCAGCGCCAGGGCAATCACCGGCATGTCCCGGTCGACCAGCGCGATCGGTCCGTGCTTCATCTCCCCGGCCGGGTAGGCTTCCGCGTGGATATACGAAATCTCCTTGAGCTTGAGCGCGCCCTCGTAAGCGATGGGCATGTTGATCCCGCGGCCCAGGTACAGCGCGTTGCGGATGTATTTCATCTCCCGCGCCACCTGCAGCACCTCCGGCTCCTTCTCCAGCGCTTTTCCCACCAGCGCTGGCACCAGCCGCAGATCCTGGACCAGCTCATAGCGGCGGTTTTCATCGATCACCCCGCGTAGATCGGCCAGGTACACGGCCAGCATGTACAGGTCCACCAGCGGCGCGGTGAAGGCTTTGGTCGAGGCCACACCGATTTCCGGCCCGGTCTGCATGGAGATGTATCCGTCCGCCAGGCGCATGGCCTGCGAGCCGATGGCATTCACGATGGACCACAGCGTCGCTCCCTTACGGCGGCCTTCTTCCATCGCCGCCAGCGTATCCGCCGTCTCACCAGACTGGCTGATGGCCAGCACCACCGTGTCTTCGTCCACGATCGGGTCCCGGTAGCGGAACTCGGAGGCGATGTCCACCTCCACCGGGATGCGGGCGATGTCCTCGATCAGCACCTTTCCCACCTGCCCGGCGTAGGCCGCCGTCCCGCAGGCGGTGATAAAGATCTTCTTGATGCGCCGGGCGTTCTCCGCATCCACGTTGAGCTGAGCCAGCGTGATTCGCCCGTTATCAAAATCCACGCGGCCGGCCAGCGTGTCGGTCAGCGAGCGCACCTGCTCATGAATTTCCTTCTGCATGAAGTGGCGGTATTCACCCTTCTCCGCCGAAATCGGGTCCCAGTTGATGGTGTTGACCTTCACCTCCACCGGCTGGCCGTCCAGGGTCATGACCTGAACGTCCGCGCGGGTGACGACGGCCATCTGCTGGGATTCGAGGAACACCATCTGGCGGGTGTGCTCCAAAATGGCGGGTATGTCCGAGGCGACGTAGTTCTCGCCCTGGCCCAGCCCGACGACCACGCCGCCGGCGTTACCGATGCGGGCGGCGACGATTTTGTCCGGCTCCCGTGAGGAGAACACCACCACCCCGTGAGCGCCCTGCAGGCGCTGCAGGCTCCGGCGGACCGCCTCCACCAGGCCGCCTTCCACCGAGAGGAAGCCTTCGATCAGGTGAACGATGCACTCCGTGTCCGTATCGGAGGTGAACGGAACGCCTTCCGCGGTTAGTTCCTCGCGCAGTTCAAGGTAGTTTTCGACGATGCCGTTGTGCACCACGACCACCTCGCCGGTCTGCCCCATATGCGGGTGCGCGTTCCGGGCGGAAGGCTCGCCGTGCGTGGCCCACCGGGTGTGCCCGATCCCCAGCTTGCCGGAAACCGGATTAGCCTGAACCAGCGCGGACAGCTTTTCCAGCTTCCCGGCATCCCGGCGCACCTCAATGTGGCCATTTTCCAGCACCGCCAGGCCGGCAGAGTCATAACCCCGGTATTCCAGCCGCTTCAGGCCGTTCAGGATGATCGGAGTTGCGTTCTGCTCGCCAATATATCCAACAATACCGCACATTGTGATCCTCCAAGGGTCTTTGTGTAGTCAACAGCCCGCGTCAGGGCGCAGGCAGGGAGAGATACAGATCGCTCCGGAGGGCCACTCGGGAGTTGTCGATCGGATTCACATGTATCGGGGAAAAGGTGCAGACGATGAGAACTCGTCTGGAGGGCTTCCGCTGACCTTTCGATTTTCCCGGAACCATTTCTTCCTGCTCCGGTTAGCCCTGCCTTGCGGCAGGGAACCCTCAACCTCGTCAACCTGGCGGTTCTTACCCCCGTCCACCAGGGCCATGCGCTTTTCCTTTCCCGGAATTGGTTGATTGGCCTGAGCACCTCCTGTATACAGCTTTCCGCCATTATACCTGAATCGCCGGGCGCGGTTTCATTGAATCTGCTAATAAAGGCTCTCCCCGGGAGATCGGGGAGAGCCTTATCACGGTCGTATCACTCAGGCGTGCTGCTGGATCAGTTCCACAACCTCGGGGAAGTCGATGCCCAGCCGCTGCACGGTTTCCAGGGTCGGAATGCCGTTCTTTGTCCAGCCGCGGCGCTTGTACACGGCGTCCACCAGCTGCTCGTAGCGGTCTTCGCGGTACTTGCGCAGCGCCTTGATCTTCTCCTCGGTGCTCATTCCGGTCGGGTCGATGCCCACTTCCTCTTTGAGCTGGGTATCGTAGCGCTCCTGGCGGGACTCATACTCGAGCACGGTCACCGGGCCCATCGCGCGATACGGTGGGTAATCGTCCTTGCGGGTACCAAAACCCATGCGCAGGTTGAACAGCCGCTGGAACTGGTACACCCGCTCGGACTGCTCGATGATCCCATCGGGGGTTATCGGCTGGCCGGTGACGCCCTCGTGCAGCCAGCAGTAATTTTCCACATGCTCGGGCACCTTGGCCGGTTCCGCCGCGGTCTTGTTGCTGACCGGGGTGATGTCGTTCCAGGGCAGCTTGCACAGCCCATGCAGGCTGAACCAGGTGCGGAAGATCGGGAAGTAGTTCAGCGCCTCAGCTTTGGCCTCGAAGGTGGGCAGCTGCTTGTGAACCAGCTCCATGAAGATCAGCCAGGCTTCGTCATGCTGTGGGCCTTTGGAGGCCAGCGCGTAGCCGCCCTGCTGGGCCAGAGATTCCTTGGAAATGTACTCGGAAATCTCCAGACCCTTGATCTCCATGCCGATGTCCTGCATCAGCGCCGGATCCGCGCCGAAGTGTTCGATGTAGTAGTTCTTCTGGTAGCGCACGCCCTGGCCGACGATCACGCCGAACCCCTCGCCGCGAGCCATCTGGTGGATCAGCTCCAGCGCGGCGTCCGCGTTGCCCCACTCCAGCTTCAACCCGCCGGTCCGCTCCTCGTTGAGGATGCCGTACTCGTAGCACTCCATGGCGAAAGCGATCGAGTTGCCCAGCGAGATGGTGTCAATCCCGTAGGTGTCCGCGTAGAAGTTGATCTCAAGCACATCATCCGGGTCGAAGATGCACAGGTTGGAGCTGACCGCGCCCAGGGTCTCGTATTCGGGGCCGTCAACAAAGACCGCCTTCCCCTTGTACGGCCCGGTCCGCAGGTGGAAGTGCGGCACGCCGTGCGCGCAGGCCATGGTGCAGCCGTACCAGCAGCCGTCGGGCCCGCGGCGGTCGTAGCGGGGTTTCCACACATGCCCGGCCACCTTCTCGGCATCCTGGTGAGCGCCGAAGCGGAAGTTCTTGACCGGCAGCAGGTCGAAGCGGTTCATGATTTCAACCAGATACGGCGTGCCCGTTCCGCGCATGTCGTTCTGGGAAGCGTCGAACTCGGCGATTTCCTTATTGATGCGGCGGCCGGCTTTGCGCACCAGTTCGATGTCCGCGCAGCCGTTGTTATCCCCGCCCATATCGGTGAACTTAACCACAATGGCCTTGATGCGCTTGTCGCGCAGCACCCGGCCGCAGCCGCCGCGCGCCGCCTGCTTGTAGCGCACCTCATCCCGCTTGGGATCGTAGTAGCTCACGTTGACCCCGCAGATGGCCACATGGTCGGCCGCCGCCCCGGCGGAAATGACCGAGATGCCGCGCATTTCCTTCGGCGTCTCGCCGAACATCTCCGTCATGATGCGGTTGATCAAGTGGCTATCCACCGGCTCGAGAGGGGCTTCTTCAATGGTCACCCGGCCCTGGTCGCCGTCGATGTAGATGATCACATCGGACTCAGCCTTGCCCTGGATCTCCAGCGCGTCCCAGCCCGAGAACTTCAGGTAAGGACCGAAGTAGCCGCCGCTGTTGCTGTCGATTACCGTCCCTGTCTGCGGGGAGATGGACAGCACCGTGCACTTCCCGGAACCGGGGTAGGCGGTGATGCCTCCAATCGGCCCGCCGGCGACGATGAACTCATTCTCCGGGTCATTCCACTTTGTCGTCGGCTTGACCGCGTTCCAAAGCAGCCACAGGCCGAAGCCGCGCCCGCCGGTGAAG
>CZCB01003244.1_pt1 | contig 30640 bp, 20 predicted proteins | sample 591991 | NCBI WGS metagenome assembly CZCB01 (sample SAMEA3556809, study PRJEB10932) | anaerobic digester metagenome
GCTTCAGCACTGGCAACACATGTCGGCTGTATCACCGTCTTCGATTCGACTGAGGTGTAGGAAAACAAGTTTGAATGCAGGTCCCTCTTCAGGAGCCGACGTGGCTTGTGGCGCCGGCTGCGTCATTGGCTGCAACATTGGAATGTCGGTTGCAGTGCCCGGATCAACGCAGAATCCGGCACAGCTTGTGATGACGGCACGATCATCAGTGCCGATGCCGGCAGCATAACCAGTTGCAGTGCTGGCTGCAGCTTCAGCTTCGGCACTGGCTGCAGCGTCGGCATTAGCACTGGCAACACATGTCGGCTGTCTCATCGGCTTCAGTGCTGGCTGCAGTGCCAGGTGTGGGCCAGTTGCATCATCAGCTTCGGTACAGGCTGGTCGCATCATTGGCTTCGGTGCCGACAGCACAACCAGTTGCAGTGTTGGCTGCCGCATCGGCTTTAGTTTGAAGCGCTGCCAGAAATGCTGGCTGCGGCCACTTGTCCTGAGCACCAGCAACCTGTCTGGCGACAGGTGTAACAGGCTGGATATATGCTTTTTTGCTCGACGGGGATCATTCTTTTTTGACCGGATAGAAGTCCTTTTTCGCCGCAGAACCGCGAATATGGTTAATCGTTAAACTTTTATTGAACTTTTTCGACAGTATACACTGCCCTTTCTTTCCCCGGCAAACTTATGCCTTTGTGACGATTTTACCCGATACTGCCGATACTGTCAGCTTTTCCGGCTTTTATCCGTTCGATTTTCTTCCGGACATCGAAATTGTCATTTCTGTCTTTTAGTGAAATGTTTTTTGTAACATATGTTCACATTTTCAGATTTTTTCGGCTGTCACTATAGCTTCTCTCGGAGTTCTTTCAGCCTGTCCCTCAGGAAGGCAGCCTTTTCAAACTGGAGCTCCCTTGCCGCTTCCCTCATCTCCTTCTCCAGCTTGCTGATCAGCGCCTCGATATCGGATCTCTGCATGTGCTCAGTATCCTGCCCAAACGTGTATTTTGCATCGTCCTCCGCAGCCTTGATCGTTTCAAGCGTATCGCGCACGCCCTTCTGGACGGTCGTCGGCGTGATCCCGTGCTTCTGGTTGTATTCCATCTGTATCTTCCTTCGCCTGTTGGTCTCGCTGATGGCCCTCTGCATGGAATCCGTGATCGTGTCGGCATACATGATGACTTTGCCCTCGACGTTCCTTGCGGCACGTCCGATGGTCTGTATCAGCGATGTCTCGGAACGAAGGAACCCTTCCTTGTCGGCGTCGAGGATGGCAACAAGGGTCACCTCGGGAAGATCGAGCCCTTCCCTCAGCAGGTTTATGCCCACAAGAACGTCAAACACGCCAAGCCTGAGGTCCCGCAGAAGCTCGACTCTTTCGAGGGTTTCCACGTCGGAATGCAGGTACTCGACTTTGAAGCCCAGTTCCTTCAGGTAGGCCGTGAGATCCTCGGCCATTTTCTTGGTCAGCGTGGTAACGAGGACCCTCTGCTTCTTCTCGACGCGCATCCTGATCTCGCCGATCAGGTCATCTATCTGGCCTTTCACCGGACGCACCTCGACTTCCGGATCCACCAGACCCGTCGGCCTGATTATCTGCTCGACGATCTGCTGAGAATGTTCCCTTTCATACTTACCGGGCGTGGCACTTACGTATATGGCCTGCTTTACTTTGCTTTCGAACTCTTCGAACGTCAGAGGCCTGTTGTCGAACGCCGACGGGAGCCTGAAGCCGTATTCCACCAGCGATTCCTTCCTTGAGCGGTCCCCGTTGTACATGCTGCCGATCTGCGGGATGGTCACATGGGACTCGTCTATGAAGACCAGCATGTCATCCGGGAAGTAATCCAGCAGCGTATAGGGCGGACTGCCGGGCGCCCTGCCGCTTATGTGCCTCGAATAGTTCTCTATACCCTGGCAGAAGCCGACTTCCTGCAGCATTTCAAGGTCGTACCTGGTCCTTTGTTCAAGCCTCTGTGCCTCCAGCAGCTTGTCCTGGGACCTGAGTTCACTGAGCCTTTCCTCCAGTTCCTGCTCTATCGACGCAACGGCCTTCAGCATTTTCTCCCTTGTCGTCGCGTAATGGTTCGCAGGGAAGATGGCAGCGTGGGTGCGCATCCCTATGATCTCGCCGGTCAGGTAATCGACTTCCGTTATCCTTTCGATCTCGTCCCCGAAGAACTCCACCCTCAGGACATGGTCCGTCGAACCTGGCGGGAATATCTCGATCACATCTCCCCTGACCCTGAACCTGCCGCGCCTGAAGTCTATTTCGTTCCTTTCGTACTGGATGTCCACCAGCTTCCTGATCACTTCGTCCCTGTCCCTTATCATTCCGGGGCGCAGTGATATCATCAGGTCCGTATAGTCTTCGGGGTCGCCGAGGCCGTAGATGCAGGATACGCTCGCTACGATGATCACGTCCCGCCTCTCGAAAAGCGCTGCTGTGGCGGAGTGCCTCAGCTTGTCTATCTCGTCGTTGATAGACGAATCCTTTTCGATATATGTGTCAGTGGACGGTATATATGCCTCCGGCTGATAATAGTCATAGTAGCTGACGAAGTATTCGACGGCGTTGTTGGGGAAAAACTCCCTGAACTCGCTGCACAACTGGGCAGCCAGCGTCTTGTTGTGCGCTATGACCAGTGTCGGTCTCTGGACCTTTTCAATAACGTTCGCCATCGTGAAGGTCTTCCCGGAGCCAGTCACCCCCAGCAGCGTCTGGTGCCTGTAGCCCCTGTTCAGACCCTTTACCAGCTTATCCACTGCTTCCGGCTGATCGCCGCACATCCTGTATTCCGAAACTATTTTAAACTCAGGCATATATCCTCCTTTCCCTCGGGTTCCCCCGGGGACACTTCTCACGTTTTTGACTTTTTGAATAGTCCTGCCTTTATATCTGCCGCAACTTCCTGGATAGCTATCATTCTCTTCCGGGGACGGTTCTCACCTTTTCAGCCTGCAGTACTCCAGGGACAGTTCTCACCTTTTTAGCCTGTAGTGCGTCGAGGGACAATCCTTACTTTTATCATTCGGCCCCTGTCATCTTTGCCCATGCATTTTATCGTTGTCATTGATCCTGGCTATTAATCCCGGTCTATTTGTGTTCGTCATTTATCAGTTTATACCCGTTTATCTCTTTATACCCGTTCCTGTTATCCGTTATCCTTGCGTTTCTCACGGAAACTCCGGACCGAGAGTTATTTGCCGCCCAACCAGTTCATACCGGTCTTTTGATTTTATACAGCCAATAACCGTTCTGTGCCTGTTATTTTTTATCAAAGTGTTGAAAAGGTGAGAACTGTCCCCACCATTATAGCTTTAAATTTTTCAATTTTCCATGCATATTATATTGAATTTTTATTGACATAACCTTTTGTCTGGTGTGATAATATGATGAAAACAGATATAGTAGGAGCTGGTTTGATGATCGTTGCAAAGTTTGGCGGTACTTCCCTGGCATCTGCCAGTCAGATAAAAAAAGTCTGCGATATCATCACATCTGACCCGGAGCGCAGGATCATCGTCGTTTCCGCGCCTGGCAAGCGCCACAGGGACGATATCAAGGTTACGGATATGCTGATAGCTTGTGCGCAGGCAGGTCTCGATAAGGGAAATGCCGATACCGAGGTGGAGGCGGTCGTGACAAGGTATGCGCAGATCGCTTCCGAGCTCGGCTTGCCGGGCAGCTTTGCAGAGACTGTCGCTGCTGATATATGGGCGCGCCTTGACAGTGACAAGTCGGACAGAGGCAAGTATATCGACAACCTGAAGGCTGCAGGCGAGGACAACTGCGCGAAGCTTGTGGCCACGTACCTGCAAAGCCTCGGGCACGATGCCCGGTATGTTAGCCCAAAAGATGCCGGTCTCATTCTGAGCGACGAATATGGGAATGCCCAGGTGCTTCCGCAGTCATACGAGAATCTGAGATCACTTTCCGAATACCCGGGCATCACGATATTTCCCGGTTTCTTCGGATACTCACTGAGCGGCGAGGTCGTTACATTCCCCAGGGGCGGCTCAGACATCACAGGTTCGATCCTTGCCGCTGCTGTTGACGCGGATCTTTACGAGAATTTCACGGATGTGGACAATGTGTACAGTGCCAATCCCAACCTCATAGATGACCCGAAACAGATAACCGAGATTACATACCGTGAAATGCGTGAGCTTTCCTACGCAGGATTCACGGTGCTGCAGGAAGAAGCGCTTGTCCCGGTTTTCAAAAAGGGCATCCCCGTAAGGATCAAGAACACGAACAACCCGTCGGCCCCCGGGACTACCATCGTGAAGGAACGCCACAACATCACGGAGCCTGTCGTGGGCATCGCCGGCGACGCCGGGTTCTGCTTCATTTACGTGGGAAAATACCTGATGAACCGCGAGATAGGCTTCGGCCGCAAGCTGCTCCAGATCCTGGAAGAGGAGCATATCCCCTTCGAGCACATGCCGTCAGGTATCGATAACGTTACGATCATACTGAAACAGGTCCACCTGACCGAGGAAAAGGAAAAACGGATAGTCGAACGTATCATCAAGGAACTGGAAGTCGACGACATCTCGGTACAGCGGAACCTCGCCCTCGTCATGATCGTGGGTGAAGGCATGCGAAGCACGGTCGGCATTACTGCACGTGCCTCCGGGGCACTGGCGAGGGAGAACATCAACCTGGACATGATAACCCAGGGTCCGTCTGAGGTCAGTATGATCTTCGGCATTAAGGATTACGAGAAAGACAGGGCGATAAAGGCGCTGTACAATGAGTTCTTCAGAAAGAAGGAAGTTACTGCAGGGTAAGCGGTTCCTCAGAAAACAGTAAGCGGCAGGCAGACGCCGTGCATGCGCCGGATCAAGGGAAGCAGGATATGCAAAGGCGGGCATGGCAGCAAGAAGCTAAATGGAAATCCGCTAAAAGCAGGGCAATGCGCCGAGCAGCGAGTAATATGCACAACCATACCGATTCAAGGCAGAACACGGCCGGTGTAGCGATACGCCGGCCATTTCAGTTTTTCAGCCGGCTTTTGGTTGCCGGGCAGTTCGCTGCAGGCATTCGGTTGCAGTCAGTTTACTGTCGAACTTCAGTTGCCAGGCAATATAATGTCGACTTTTGGTTGCCGGACAGTTTATCGTTGACCTTCGTTGCCGGGCAGCCAAGTTTGCCTACCCTTAGCGATCCTGCATGGCTTTCCTCGATCCTCTGCAATCTTTCGTAAACCTCCGAAACCGCAATAACCATCTGCCGTCTATTGAAGGACATTGAAATTTTCTGATCCAGGTTTCGAAATTTCCAATTCCCAGGCATCTAACATATCTTTCGGGAATCTATCATGAAAACCTTTCATGAAAGCCCTTTATGAGTCTTTTATGAAAGTCTTTTGTGAAAGTCCTTTATGGAAGTCCTTTATGGACACCTCCCAGTAACAGCTTTAAGAAATCTTGCGCGATCCTCCGTAATCCGGATCATGACCGGGTATTTCCGCCGCTGTCAGGTTCCCCGTCCTTCTTTATCAACCTGTGTGCCCAGTCGATTATCCGGTCCCTGAATAAAACGCCTGCGAAGAACAGGATACAGGCAGCAACCGATACGGCAATCACAATGCCGTAGTTGCCCAGTTGTGTGTTGTGTCCGATAAATGAAGAGCCCAGTAAAGCCGGGAGCCTTCCGATGGTTATTATCACGAAGAACCTGAACGGCCTTACGGGGGTCAGCCCGGCGATATATGTGAGTATGTCCTTGGGGATGCCGGGTATCAGGAACAATATGAACATGGCCGCTTCAGATTTGCTGCTGTTGAGCATGAAACTGAACTTCTCAAGCTGTTTTGGCGAAACAAGCAGCTTCACCAGCGGATAGCCGAGCAGGCGCGCCGCATAGAACACGATCACGGAACCGATCACGATGCCGGCCAGAGAGTATACGGTGCCGAAAAACGTTCCGTACAAATAGCCTCCGGCCAACTGTGTAAATTCACCGGGAATCGCAGCGATAACGACCTGCAGCACCTGTATCCCGATGAATATGATAACTCCTTTCCAGCCGAATGAATTGAGCCATTCCCTCAGTTCATCAGGTTTCCTGGCGAGTTCGGTCAGCCTCGGACCCAGCCTGATCCCGGCATAGGTTACCGCGGCTATAAACACTGCTGTCAGGACGATGTAAACTGCTGCTTTCCGTTTGTTTTCGCCTGTTCCGATGTTTTCTTTTCTGCCAGGCCTGACATTTCCATCCCCGTCAGACCTGATATTTCGTTTCCATCCAGGCCTGGCATTCTCTTTCCTGTCAGCCCTGGTATTGCCCGTGCCGTCAAACCTGGTATTCCCCGTTCCGTCAGACTTGGTATTTCTTACTCTGCCGGATCGGGTAGTCCCCGTTCCGTCAGGCCGGGTATTTCTCCTTTCTCCAGGCCTGATATTTCCTGTTGAACTTTCGTTTCCCATCACCAAATCCCAAACCAGTCACTTTATTTACATTCGACTTATTGCATCTGCTGCCGGGAAGCCCCGTTTGATGCGCTGTCCGTAAGGTTCATTTTCCTGCAGCGTTGTGCTGTGCCAATATATTAGACCGCGAATATCCTCCTGTCAATATTATGCCCCTGTCCTCAGATCCCAGTCCTTTGACGTTTATCCGCAAATGCCGGGCTCCTGCCGTTTTTCCGCAATCGACGGACGCATGTTACAAATCAGCTGCTGTCGGCGTCATACCAGGCTTCCGCCGGTCTTTTGCCACTGTTTAGCTGCCGCCGTAATACCGTTTATCTGCCGGCCTTTTTCTACGGGTCAACTGCTGACGCCCTTATACCGGATAGCCGCAGCCGGCGGCACTGTGCCGCTTATGCGACCAAGATCATGTGCAGTCTATCCTGATCTGCCTGTCTTCAAAGTCTTCTGCCCTTAAATAACATCCGATAGCAGGGATGCTCTTCGTGCGGTAGTAATCGGGATTCTTGATCCCTGATTCCTCGAGTGTCTTCACCGCGCACATCCTGCTCCCTTTCTTCGATTTCAGGACCTGGACCCCCTGGGAATCCCGCGTGGTCTTGGGGTTGATGGACGCAGTGCTGAATACCAGCACCTTGTTTATGCTGCTGTAAGCGACAAGGTCGGTGTCCTCTGCCAGGTACCTTATGTCAATAAGCGGCGAAAGGTCCGAATAGGCATTGGCAAGCTTTCTCCTGTTGGTCTTTGTAGCATAGCTCTCCAGCGTTATCTTGGCGCATTTGCCGTTTTCAAACGAAAACAGCATCCAGCCGGAGTAATCGTCCGTCGCCGTCATATAGATTATTCTTTCATCCTCTTCGAGCTGAAGCAGGTTTGTAAGGTATTCGCCCAGCGAACTCGCCTTGCAGTCCGGTATATCGTATATGCGCATCTTGTACACCGTGCGTCTGTTCGAAAACAGGAGCAGTTCTGCCTTGTTGTGGGTCTCGAGTTCCTGTATGATGACGTCGTCTTCCTTGAGCTTTTGCTCGGGATTGGACCGCAGCGAAACAAGCGGGATCTTCTTGATGTAGTTCTGCTCCGTCAGGAACAGCTTGAGGTTGTAATCCTCTACCATGTGCTCCTGTGTTATTTCCTCGATGCTCGTCTCACAGATGATTTCCGTCCGCCTTGGCTGCGCGTATTTCTTCGCCACTTCGCCGAGTTGCTTTATTATGATCTGCCTGATCCTCTTCTCGCTGGCATAGATATCCTTGAGGTCGGCGATCTCCTTTTGCAGCGTTTCCACTTCGCCGACCCTGTCCAGGATATATTCGCGGTTCAGGTTCCTTAGCTTGATCTCAGCTATGAATTCAGCCTGCAGCTTGTCAATGCCGAAACCTTCCATGAGGTTGGGGATGACCTGCTCGTCGTTTTCAGTGTTTCTTATGATCGCGATCGCCTTGTCTATGTCCAGCAGGATCTTGCGCAGGCCGAGCAACAGGTGCAGCTTGGCTTCCTTCTTTTCTATATCGAACTGCGTCTGCCTCTTAATGCAGTTGATCCTGAATGTGACCCACTCCTTAAGGATCGATCTGATGCCCATTACACGGGGGGTGCCATTGATTAGGATGTTGAAATTACAGCTGAAGGAATCCTCAAGCGGGGTCAGCTTGTAAAGCCTGTTCATGATGGCGTCCGCGTCGGCGCTCTTCCTGATATCCAGCGTGATCTTCAGCCCGTCCAAATCGGTTTCGTCGCGGACGTCCGTGATGTCCTTTATCCTGCCGTTTTTGACAAGCCCTGCTATGGCGTCGATTATCGCTTCCGTTGTCGTCGTGTAAGGTATTTCATATATTTCGATGCAACTGTTTTTCTTGTCGTAATTGTATTTTGCCCTGACCCTGAAACTGCCCCGGCCCGTTTCATAGATTTCTCTCATGGTCTTCTCATTGTATATGAGGGCTCCGCCGGTCGAAAAGTCCGGGGCCTTGATATACTCGAGCAGATCCACGTTCTCATCCTTTATGTAGGCGATCGTTGCCTCGCACACCTCTTTGAGGTTGAAGCTGCATAGGTTACTGGCCATACCGACGGCAATGCCCTGGTTCGCATTCACGAGGACGGTGGGGAAAGTCGCCGGCAGCAGCGTCGGCTCCTTCATCGTACTGTCGTAATTATCGACGAAGTCGACAGCATTCTTGTCCATGTCCCGGAACAACTCTTCGCAGATCTTCTCCAGCCTGACCTCCGTATAACGCGGGGCAGCGAACTGCATGTCCCTGGAATACTGGCGACCCATATTGCCTTTCGAGTCGATATACGGGTGCAGCAGCGCACCGTTGCCCCTGGTCAGCCTGACCAGTGTCTCGTAAATGGCCATGTCGCCGTGCGGATTCAGCTTCATCGTCTGGCCTACGACGTTTGCCGATTTGGTGCGGTTGCCCGTCAGGAGCCCCATTTTGTACATGGTATACAGCAGCTTCCTGTGGGAAGGCTTAAAGCCGTCGATCTCCGGGATCGCGCGCGAGACGATGACGCTCATCGCATACGGCATATAGTTTTTTTCCAGTGTTTCCGGTATCTTTTGGATAATCAGGTTCTTGTCCGACATAACAGCACCTTTCCTGCAATAATATAGCGGGGACGGTTCTCACCTTTTTATCATTTGTTTGATTATTTTATTGAACATTTAGTTGATAATCCAGCTCATCAGCTAATTCTTCTGTTGATTGCTCAAACGGGTACCCGGCCCATTTCCGTTGGCCGCTCATACGACCGGGAAGTTCACCTCGGTTTTTCCATCGCCTAGCATGTAAATACCTGGGGAAGGTAAAATTCAGGGGGACAGTTCTCAACTTTTTGACACATTTACCGGCAAACTGTTAACTGGTGCCGACAGGTACCGTGCAACGCAGGCTAAACGAACCAGTGATCCGTCTGTCTGCCAGGATGACCCGGTTGGCCGCCGGTTACTTCGGTCGGTGCAAATCCGGCTTTCATCCCGCATCAGCGCTTTCCCTAATCAGTGCATCCCATCACGGTCAACAACTCGCTCCACAACCTGTCGATGCCTGCCGGCAATTGTTGTTCTGCAATCCACGCAGAGCCGTAAGAGGGTATTGACGAATTATTACATCTAGCCTCAAAATGATAAAAAAGTGAGAACTGTCCCCGCATCAGCTCACATCTATCATATCCAGGTAGCGGCTGCCGTGTTCCTCTATGAAGTTTTTCCTGCCCTGCAGGTTGTCGCCAAGCAATATGTCAAACATGGTTTCCGTTTTTTCTATATCATCAGGCACTATCTTGATGAGCCTCCTGGTTTCCGGATTCATCGTTGTGTGCCACATCATTTCGGGCTCATTTTCCCCAAGGCCTTTTGAGCGCTGCACCGTGTACTTTTTCCCTTCGAGTTTGGCCAGTATCTCCATTTTCTCCTTCTCAGAGTAAGCAAAATAGGTCTTGTCCCTGCAAGTAATTTCATACAGCGGAGATTCCGCTATGTACACCTTACCCTCCTGGATAAGCGTCGGGACCAGCCGGTAAAGCATGGCAAGGATAAGGGTCCGGATCTGGAATCCATCAACATCCGCGTCGGTGCAGATTATTATTTTGCTCCACCTGAGGTTGTTCAGGTCGAATGTGTTAAGGTCTCTGTTGTGCTTAGATTTTATCTCAACGCCGCACCCAAGCACCTTCAGCAGGTCCACGATGATCTCATTCTTGAATATACTGTCGTACTCTGCCTTTAGGCAGTTGAGTATTTTCCCCCTGACAGGCATTATGGCCTGGAACTCTGCGTCCCTGCCCATTTTGCAGGAACCCAGCGCCGAATCGCCTTCGACGATGTAGAGTTCACGCTTGCTCACATCCTTGGTCCGGCAGTCAACGAACTTCTTCACCCTGTTCGAAATATCGACCGAGCCGCCCAGTTTCTTTTTTATATTTATCCTGGTCCTTTCCGCGGTCTCGCGGCTGCGCTTGTTCAGGAGGACCTGCTCGATTATTTTATCGCAGTCGGCTTTATTCTCGATCAGGTATATTTCCAACTGCTGTTTCAGGAAGTCCGTCATCGCTTCCTGGATGAACCTGTTCGTGATCGCCTTCTTGGTCTGGTTCTCGTAACTGGTAATGGTGGAGAAAGAATTCGTCACCAGGATGAGGCTGTCCTGGATATCGGCAAAAGTGATCTTTGCTTCATCCTTGTTGTACTTGCCCCTGTTCCTGATACATTTATCTATCTCGTTGACAAACGCCGCTTTCACCGCACGGTCGGGCGAACCGCCGTATTCCAGGAAACTGGAGTTGTGATAGTATTCAAGCAGATTGACCTCATTGCAGAAGCAGAAAGCAATCTGCATCTTGAGCCGGTATTCGGGTTTGTCTTCCCTGTCGCGGCCCCTGGTACTTGTTTCGAAATACTGTATCTCGGTGAAATTCTTGCCGTCGCTTACTTCCCTGATGTAGTCGACGATACCGTTCGGATAGACGAACTCATAGGAATTGCCTGAAAACTCGTCAGTCAGGATGAATTTCAACCCGGCATTGACGACGGCCTGCTTTTTTAGCGTGTTGATATAATAATCCAGCGGTATGTCGATATCCGTGAACACTTCCAGGTCGGGTCTCCACTTCTGGATCGTTCCGGTGCTTTCATAATCGCACTTTGTTTTCTTCAGCCCGCCGATGTTTTCGCCTTTTTCGAAGTGGAGGTCGTACCTGTAGCCGTCCCGGAACACGGTCACATCCATATACTCAGAACTGTACTGGGTAGCACACGCGCCAAGGCCGTTCAGACCAAGGCTGAACTCATAGTTCTCGCCCTCATTGGTGTTGTACTTGCCTCCTGCATACAATTCGCAAAAGACAAGTTCCCAGTTGTAACGGTTTTCCTTAGGATTGAATTCGACCGGGATGCCCCTTCCGTAATCTCTGACCGTAATCGAATGGTCGCTGTGACGGATAACCTCGATCCTGTCGCCAAAACCTTCGCGCGCTTCGTCAATTGAATTCGAGAGGATTTCGAAGAATGCCTGCTGACAACCTTCAATTCCGTCAGAACCGAAGATAACACTTGGCCTCAGCCGTACCCGATCCGCCCCTTTGAGGGATGAAATGCTCTCATTGCCGTAGACTCCAGGCTTTTTACCCCTTATCATTTGTATCGCCCCTCCAGATCTGCAGAGCTTTTCTATTGTTATTATCAATTAAAGGCATTTCAAAGTCAAGTGCGGGGACGCTTCTCACCTTTTTGACTGTTGCCTTGGAATCACTCGAATCACCCGGGGACAGTTCTCACGTTTTCAACAAATCATGGGAATTATTCCCGGAAATGAAAACCAACCGGAACATGAGCTGTGAAACGATAAAAACGTGAGAACTGTCCCCAACAATCCCCAACAAATTACCATTCAAGATTTATATTGCCAGCATTTTATATTTACAATTTTCAAATCATAAGCCTGAGGTGATACGATGAAAAAAAGAATAACCCTGATATTGCTATTATTATTTGCTTTGCTGCTTTCATCTCCTGCTTTCGCCCAGACGACACATACGGTGAAAAGCGGCGATACTATCTGGAAAATAGCGGTTAAGTATCAGGTCGGAATGAGCGAGATCATTGCTGCCAATCCACATATCAAGAACCCGAACCTGATTTACCCGGGGCAGAAGATCACCATACCGACGGTAACTACAGCAGCTCAGGAAAACGAGGTTGCAAGGCTTGTCAACATCGAAAGAGCAAAAGTCGGGCTTCCCGCGTTGAAAATCAACTGGGAGTTGAGCAGGGTCGCCCGCTATAAATCAGCTGATATGGCGAACAAACGTTATTTCTCCCATAATTCGCCGACCTACGGCACACCGTTCCAGATGATGGAGAGTTTCGGCCTGCGGTTTTCGGCAGCAGGTGAAAACATTGCGTACGGCCAGAGGACACCGGCCGAAGTTATGAGAGACTGGATGAACTCACCCGGCCACAGGAACAACATCCTGAGCCGCTCATATACCGAGATAGGCGTAGGGCTTGCTAAAAACAAGAACGGCGTGTGCTATTGGACCCAGATGTTCATAAAACCGATGTAAAAGCCGGATTGTCGCATAACCGCCGCTAACCGGCTTACTTTCAGAGCAAAACATTACCCAGCAGGCTGACCCGCTTCCGCCGGGCGCAGTCTGCTGTTTTATTGTGGACAGATGAAATACTTAATCTCCCGGCGCCTGATTTCCCTGGTGCTTTATCTTCTCAACACCTTTTCCTTCCGGTTTCCGTGTACCTGCCAGAAACCTGAAAACCGCCGTCACAAGCATTATGCCAAAAGCGATCGCCCCGGCCCCGCTCACGGTCTCTGTCAGTTTCCTTACAGTTCTGGTCAGCTCATTCCTCTCAAGAAACCGGATCATCTCGTACGCCGCGATCCCAGGCACCAGGGGCAGGATACCAGGTATTGAAAAAACGGTCGCAGGGGCTTTCAGCACCCTGGCCGCAATTTCACTGTAGAGTCCCACAACTGTAGCTCCGATCAGGATCGCAAAGTTTGCATGACCGGTGATACGCAAAGCAGCCGAATACACAAACGACCCTATCATACCCGAAAAACCCGCAAAAACCAGCTTGTGTCCCTTTATATTGAAAGTCAGGCTAACCGCGAAGCTGACGACGAAAGCCAACAGCGCACCCACATCGAATTACCCCCGTTTCGTACATATCAGCAACGCAAAGCCAACGCCCGCCGCCAAAACTGTAACAAGGAGTATCGCTTCCCCCAGTCGGGTAATACTGGCCACAAGGTCGCCGTAAAGTGCATCTTTTATGCTGTTTGTTATCGAAACGCCCGGCAGATACATCAATATCGAGCCAATGATTATCCTGTAGCCATCAAGCCCGGGAAAGAGAGCAACAGCGGCTGTGCTCAGGAAGCCGGTTACAAGTCCGGCCAGAAGGTTTTCCAGGAATAAAAACAAGCCCTTCCTGGTCAGGATTTCCCTTGCCGAATACGAAATACATCCAATCACAAGGGCAGCCAGGCTGTCATGCAGACTTCCATGAAAATACAGCGTGAAAGCGAACGATCCCAGGCCGGTCGCAGAAAGCCTTACCGGGAAGCTATGCTTCGGGGACTTCTCGATTTCTTCAAGCTCCCTGAGAACGGCTTCGAAATCCGGGCGCGTCTTCCGAATGCGTCTCGACAGACTGTTTACCCTGTCAATACCGGTAAGATCGACCTTTCTGTCCCTGATACGGATAAAGGCCGTGTTTGTTCCACCTTCACCGGCGGTCAGTGATATAAAAATCCCGGTGGGCAAAACAAAACTTTCGCACCGCACACCGTAACTCTCACATATCCTTGCCATCGTCTCTTCAACCCTGTATATTTCTGCTCCGCTCCTCAGCATAATCTCCCCGGCTTTCAGCGCAATTTTCATCAGTTCAGCCGACCGCATATCCGCACCTCTCTTATGGGTCACGGGCAGAGACGCTTCTCACTTTTTGACTCCCGGGTCAGGGACGCTTCTCACACTTTCAGCATATTAGCTTCATTTGATGAGCACAGGCAAACAGCACCCGTTCCTATTACTTGGTGTATCCCATGCTCAGTTCCTTGCCCGCACGTCATATGATCCCTTTTACCTCTGCTTTTTTCTATTTTTCTCATTTTCGCGATAAATACTACCAGGTCAATAAATGCGGCTATCCTCCACATTTCCTGCCAATGCCCGTCAATTCGGCTATTTCCCGCCTCAAATGCCGTATGACGGGCCAAAACACGCATCAAATGCAGGACACGGGAAATATGTTGCATCGATGACAAATCCATGATAGGCTAATATTGTCAAGAACATATGTTCGATATGATCCGTGTGAGGTGCATGCAGATGCCGCGCAGAGCCCGCATCAAAGATCCGGCAGCCATTTACCACATAATATGCCGAAGCAATTCCGAACTGCTGCTGTTCAGGAATAACCGGGATAAGGAACATTACCTGAAACTTCTTAAAAGATACCTGGGTAAGTGCAAATGCAGGCTGTACGGCTACTGCCTGATGGATAACCACGTACACCTGCACCTTGACGCCAATGGATATGATATATCAAAATTCATGCACTCCCTAAATAATGCCTACGTATGGTACTACAACAAGAAATATGCCCGCCACGGCCACCTTTTCCAGGACCGGTTCGTCAGCCGCATACTTGTTACAGATGTGCACAACCTTGTCGTATCTGCATATATACACAACAACCCGCACGACATCCGAGGTTATTATGGGAAAGAGGAAATGTACGAGTATTCATCTTACGGGATTTATCTTGGCATAAAAAACGACCGTTATGGAATAGTCGATACAAACTTTATTAAAAGCCTGTTCGGCTTACGCGACGATGCCGGTTTTGCAGTACGTTACCATAACTTCGTCAAAGGGCGTCATGAAATCGCCAGAAAAGGCCGGATATTCGATACAGACGAGATCCCCTTCATATTCCCTATATCCCCCGGTTCCATGTCACCTGGCTCAATATCCAATGATCCAGTGTCCGCCGAATATGAATATATACCAGGACGGACCGTTATGTTCAGGGACAGGCCGGTCACCGACGTTATAGTATTCATATCCGATAAACTAAAAATGAACCAGATTACAGATCTGCAAACGAAATACAGACACAAGCTGACCAATTACCGTGCTCTTACTGCTTATGCGCTGCGCGTGCTATGCAACCTCAGTTACAGGGATATATGCCAGTATTTACTAAACATTACGGTAACGAGCTGTTCAAGGCTTTGCAGGAGAGGGTACAATCTGGTCCGGAATGATATTCTGCACAGGCAGATTTTTAATGAACTGTTGTCATGCTACGCCTGAATATCACGCTCAACCAGGATTTCTCAGTTTCGTTCATTCGCCTGCAAAGCGCGCCGCGCAGAACAAACTTGCATGCCGCGCAGTTAAAATTGACATAAGTGTCGTATTTCTACAAAATAATGCTATAACTAGTTAAAATTATATAGGGGTGGAAATACATGAAAAAGGTCTTTTCAATTATCCTAACCGTTTTTCTCGTAATCCATTTAATTGCTCCGGTATTTGCCGCGAATGTAAATGCAAAAACCGGATATATCACTGTGGAAGAATATGATTATAGTGCCGAAAAAACCACAATCAAGCGAGCCGACATAATAGAAGTAACAAATGTTGTAAGCGAAGTCATGAAACCGATCGAACATCCCGTGAAAAATGATAACCAGTTCTTTAAATATTTCCTTGTTGACGGTTCAACTGTTCTGACAGCACTCGAGGACACCCATATTTTCTACGTTGAAAAGCTGGAGTATAAAGAAGGCAAATACGTAAGTGTGAAGAGATATGAACAGGATAAGGAGCACTTGGTAACAGAAGAAACAGGCTATAGCTATTATACGAAAGGAAGCTATATCAGGATCGATGAACCTGGAGAGTATGCCGTTTACGTAATTTTCTGCGGCTCGGAGGACAAAGGTTACTGTGCATACATCAAAGTCGCCCCGAAAGGTACAGCCAAACCGATTGAGCCTAAAGTCAAAACTGCTAAATTCTCGAATGCTAAGATAAGAACAAACGACAGTCAGAACGACCTTCTGGTGGAAGCATACAATATAGACGGTTACAATTACTTTAAGCTCAGGGACATTGCATATATTCTCAAGTATACATTTACATCGGACAAAAAATTCACTCCCAAACGGTTCAACGTTATCTGGGATCCTGAGAAAAAAGCAATAAACCTGATCTCCGATGCCGATTACCAAATAGTAGGTGGAGAATGCCACGTTTGGCATTACCCTCGTACAGTCAAAGCAGTCGAATGCACATCCGAAATTTACAAGGACGGAAGACTGGTTCAGCTGGATGCTTATACGATTGAAGGATACAATTATTTCAAAATAAGAGATATCGCCAAACTCTTCAATTTTGCAGTCACATGGAATGCCGAAAGCAAGACCATCGAAATTGATGTAAACAAGGATTACGAGGAATAATATAACAGAACCAAAGGCAAGCCACGGGGCTCTTCATCCCTGTGGCTTGCTGTATTTTTCGGGCAGTAAAGTCAACATATAATCAGCATTTCTATCAATCTGCACTTTTCAACCCAATTGCATTAACATCCGGCGATCGTCATAGCCATGTACCTGTAAAATTGTGCCTGCCTTCAGAATATTCAACTTTTACTGTTGCCATGAACGAAATGCCACAGGCATCCACCGGTTTTTCCTTCCCCTACAGCACCCTGCCTGCCGGGATTAATTGCTCAAATTGTGAGAACTGTCCCCAAAACGTTGAATTGTTTAAATGTTGCCAGGAAGTGATGGGTAAGATATAACTTATGTAGGAGCTTTTTTCACAGGAGGTCGGATATGAGGGAAAACACAGGCGGCAGTGCAAAAGACGGCGTAAAAAACAGGCTGGCAGGTTTTCAGGAAAAAAGGATGAAGATTTTCGGCGAACTCGTAAAAATGTACTGGAACGGGCAGCTGAACAACGCAGACGACCTTAACAGGCTGACAGCACATATCAGGGATAAATTCGGCTTTACCAAAGAGGATGAGCCGTTTATCATGGACCACATCAGGATAGCCATGGGACTCGACCCGAGACACGGCCAGCCTTACAGCGACGAACTGGACCTGATCAGAAAATCCGGCGCCGTAAGCGAGCCGATCATCGCCAAAATACAGGGCGTGTGCGAATTCTGCGATAACGAGGACTGCAGCGGCATTTGCAAGCATGAAGCATTCATATACCGCCGCAGTGAAGGCCCGGTAATCGTGGACGACAAATGCCTCACCTGCGGCCGCTGCGTCACCAACTGCGACTTCGGCGCGCTGGCCGACAAGATAGAGTTCATACCCCTGGTAGATATGCTCAAGGACGAAAACACCACGGTATTTGCAGCCGTAGCCCCGGCCATAGCCGGCCAGTTCGGCGAGAACGTGACACTGGGCCAGCTTCGTACAGCATTCAAACTCATGGGGTTCGCCGACATGGTCGAAGTAGCCATGTTTGCCGATATACTGACGATCCGGGAAGCTTTCGAGTTCAACAGGCTGGTCAAAACGGAAGAGGACTTCTTCCTGACAAGCTGCTGCTGCCCGGTATGGTTCAACCTTACGAAAAAGGGATACCCGGATATGTTCAGGCATATGTCGCCTTCCGTCTCCCCGATGATCGCGGCAGGCCGGTTCCTGAAGGAATTGTACAGCGGAGCCAAAGTGGTCTTCTTTGCACCCTGCATCGCGAAAAAGCAGGAAATCAACGAACCTGAACTCAGGGGCGCCATCGACTTCGTCATCAATTTCAGGGAACTGGCCGAGATATTCAGGGCTCTTGATATCCACCCGGAGCAGTTGCCCGGCGAAGAAAAGGATCAGGCTTCAATGGGCGGGCGGATCTATGCCCGCACAGGCGGCGTGAGCTTCTCGGTTAAAACGGTTGTTAACCGTCTTGAACCAAGGAGGGTAATTAAGCTTAAAGCCAAAAAGGTCGACGGCGTCAAAAACTGCAAACAGTTGCTTGACGCACTGTCATCAGGCAAAGACGTGAACGCCAACTTCATCGAAGGCATGGGCTGCGACGGCGGATGCGTTGGCGGTCCCAGGACCAACGTCGACAAGGAGATCTCCGTAAGGGTCGTAAACGAATTCGGTGAAGACTCGCTCATAATGACGCCGTTCGATAACCTCAACGTAATGAAGATCCTCAGGCAGTTGGGCGCAAACGCAATAGAAGACGTGGTCGACAACGAAAAAATCTCCACCCTGCTGACAAGGGAATAAGGCGGGGACAGTTCTCACCTTTTAAACATTTTATCAGACGGACGGCTTCGACCTGTTGTTTTTTACATAATAAGTCCCCGATTTGACGGGGACGCTTCTCACCTTTTTGATTTTTTTGCCTGGATCAACGTTTTGCCCGGGTTGATTTTCGGTTGCCCGGTCTGATTTTATCCGGGCTGATTCTGTTCCTTCGGGTTGTTTTTATCCGGCCTGATCCCTGGTTCAAAAATGCCCCGGTCAGGGCTGAGACCGGTGCAGTTACATTTCTGCCGTTGCTTCCGAGCCGGATCCCACCGGTTCGCCGGTGTCTTGTCTTTGTTTTTTGTGAAAACCAGCAGTATGGCGATACTGACTATAATCAACGCGGTAACTATCAGGCCGCCCTCGGGTCCGAAACCTCCTCCGTTCAGAACATTTCCTTCGACCACCCTGGACGTCAGCAGCCCGTCCAGGGACACACCGCTTACAGGCATACCAAAAATGCTCCCCTGGAAGAAATTCCATGTGATGTGGTACCCTATCGGCATCCAGATATTGCCCCGGCGCAGGAACATAAGCGAAAAGAGGACGCCAATGAGGAATAGATTCACAAGGGGAATGACACCGATACCATTGTTGGATATGTGAAGAAGAGCAAATATTACGTTGGGCACTATAAGAACGATCGAAACATGGCATCTTCGCAATATCGACATGCAGTATCCCCTGGAGAACATCTCTTCTCCTACCCCTACGAAAATCATCAGCAGAAGATTGCCAAGGAAAACCGCGATGAAGTTTGGTTCAAGAACACTTTTTTCAACAACTATCTGTCCGGTAAGCAACAAGATCAGGAAAACCACTGTGATCGAGGCCGCTCCCAGGAACAGGCCATATGCCAGGTCGGTCAGGCCGGATTTTCCGAATGACAGGCCCATCTGGCTCAGCGGTTTTTTATCCATCAGTTTCCAGAACAAAATCACCAGGGTAATCGTTACCACATTCTGAATGATTCCGGTGGATATCTGAGTAAAGTCACTGGCAAGGAATTTTTCGGTTAACTCCATCGGATCGGTAACACCTGATGATAAAACAATGCTCAATTCATAAAAGAAGGCAAAGCAGATAACCAACATCGTTGTGAACAGGAAAAAGAGCGGAATAATGAGCAATAGCTTCCATACCGGGCGTACCTCATCGTACTTGTTCTTGAAAATTTTCACCGATATTCCCCCATTCTGATTTTCAATGGCTAACGTAAAAAATCTGCACTAACTAAGCAAAAACCTGGTCAAACTGCTAAAAAAGTGAGAACCGTCCCCACCAAATCCCCACCAAAAGCGGGAGGTATCACCGTAGTTCTCCGAAATGTCAGGTCCCCTTCCCGCAGAAAAAGTTAAAAAGGTGAGAACTGTCCCCGGCTCAGTCCGGCATATAATCCCTGAGAAAGTCCTGGAACTGCCGTACGAATGCGTAGTCCATCGAGTCGCGGAGTTCAGGCAGTTCGACCCGAAAACCGTAGTCGCCGAATCTTTCTTCCAGCTCGGAGAGCGCGGCATTCGCAGCTTCTGTTGTTTTTACAGGCCTGTATCCAAGGTTTATGAACGCCAACTGCACATCATCGCTGAGCATGTATTCCGTGAAGCGGCTTATCGCCTCAGCTTTTTCAGAGTTTTCGAGGGATTTTGCCATGGAGACCAGGTACCGTGGCTTGCTGACTGTCATCCCGTCTGGGTAATGAATACGGACCTTTGACCAGTCCCTGGCATCATATTCAACCGTACTCAGGAAAACCTGTTCATACAACACACACATGTCTGCTTTCGGGTTGCTGACTGTTCGGAACAGATCTATCACGGAATATTTCCCCTGGGTCGACTCCATCGATACGTTCTGCAATAAAGACCTGATAAGTTCCCTCACGTTTTCATCATCAAGTTCTTTCAGCCCGATTTTTCCCCTCGGATCATTTTGGGCCATGAAATAATGGTGGATGAACAACGAGATACAATCGGCGCCTTCTTCGTAGTATACAGGTCTCGGACAGTCGAACCTGAACCTGCCCCATTCCCCTTTACCATTGATGTCCAGCCAGTTTGTGGGCCTGGTTATGTTTTTGCAAATCTCCTGCACGCTCATTTTCGAAGTGTACGCATATCTCTCGCTTGCACTGACGAATATCATCGGCGTGAACGCTATTTTTTCAAGTTTTCCGTACAGCTTATCATCATATTTGTACCTGTATCTGTTCTCGGCAGTTTCCATTGCCCAGGAGTCCGGCGGCAGCCACATGTCCGCTTTCCCGGACGCGACATATTCTTCCCCGATATATCCGGCTTTGACAACTACGTCCAGTATAATGTCGGGGTTTTTCCTGTTGAAATCCCTGAAAATCTCCGTCAGTGCCTCGTCTTCAACGACAAGCACGACTCTTGTCTTCCCGGGCATTATCCCGCTGAAAAACAGGACATATGCCGCCAAAGCCGTAATAATTGCTGAAATCACTAAAAACAGCTTCCTGCTCATTTTTACAACCTCATCTTCCTGAGAGAACCCTTGAGTTCTTCGGAAAATACCTCAAGCGAGTCGCTTGCCTTCCTTACGTATTCGCTGCCGGCATCGCTGCTTACACTGACCGAGTTGATCGTAGTCTCTATCTGTTGCAGGTTCGACAGTATATACTGGAGGTTCAGCAAGCTTTCCTTGAGGGATCCCCTTATATTCTCTATTTCATCAATGGTCTTCTGCTTGTTGTCGTAAATGCCCTGGAGCAGTTTTTTCCTGTTTCCCGTGGCATACTTGATCTTCTGCCTGATTTCTTCCATTTCCTTTTCCGTTACCATATTACGTTTAGAGTCAAGAAATTTCCTGCACTTTTTATAATTTTCATATAACTTTTTCACAGCATCCTCGATATCATCGATGTTTTCAAAAAAACTCGTGACCAGCAGCAACTCCCGCCTCTCCTTCGCGGCAGCCCTGATCGACCTGATGGTATCGCGGATCTGCTCCACGTAAATATCAGCCTTTACCTTTTCCCGCGGCAACGGGATATTCCCGAGCGATTTCAGCGCTCTCGTGACAACGCGCCTGTACTTGTACGAGTATACCGTGGACAGCGTTATCAACAGAAGTGTAAACAGGATCGGCGATATGAAATTTCCATAATACCTGTAGTAGATCACAGTAAAAATCAGGCCAAGTATGGCCAGTACGAAATTCAGCTTCCGGAAGATATGATACTTTAACATAGATACAACCTGCCCATGAAAACGGTTCAGAAGTTACAAGGTAAAGTATACCAATCTTAGAACACAGTGTCAACGCACAGTACGCTTATCCGCCCGGTTTCACCATATGATGCGGAAGTGAATATAATGCACTATCAATGATGAATAAGGTGAGTTTTATGTGGTATACCGTCCAATCCGGCGATTCGATATTTTCAATAGCGCAAAGGTTCGGCATTTCATCCCGCCAGTTGATGACGGCGAACAAGATCGCGGAGGGCGAAGTACTGGTGCCGGGCCAGAGGCTGTTCATACCGGTGCAGATCCAGAAAGTCATTACATACACGGTGCAGCCTGGGGATTCCCTGTACAGGATCGCACGGCAGTACAATACCCTCGTGGAAAGCATCATGGTCCTGAACGGGCTCCAAAGCACAACCATCGATGTGGGCCAGCGCCTTGTCATACCACAGTACACCGAAGCCGTGGTCAACGTCGGCAGGGCCAATATCCGCACCGGTCCGGGAACAGGCTACAACATTGTCCAGTCGGTCGTATCCGGGGCAAAACTCCCGGTAATCGAAACATCCCGCGACTGGCTGAGGGTTTCCCTCCACAACGGGAATACAGGCTGGATCTCCCGTAATCTCACGAGCTTCAGGACTTACGACGGATCCAGGCCCATCCTTGACATAATCGGCTTTTACACGCTGGAAGAAGGTCCGGCGCTCCCGGGTTCGTTCCGCTCGTTTGCCGACAATACCGCGAGCCTGACTTCGGTCCCCCTGTTCCTGTACAGGTTCGACCGGAATGACCCGACTTCGATAGAGAAATTCGGCGAGTTCACGGACAACGATATCGAAATACTGGTCTCCGTTGCCCACAGGAACAACATAATGATCCTTCCGGTCGTACACAACCTGCTGTACGAGTCAGGCGGCCAGGAAGCTAGCCGTGCGGTCGTGAGTGCGATGGTGGCGACCCCGCAGACAAGGAGCACTGCCATCAACAATATCATCGCCCTCATCGACAGGTTTGGTTTCGACGGCGTCAACATAGACATCGAAGATGTTTACATGGAAGACAGCGGCAGGCTTTCCCAGTTCTATACGGAACTTGGCAGCGCGATGCGCGCCAGGGGCTACTTCCTTTCCGCATCGGTCCCGTCGAGGATCAGGGATTACCCGCCATTCAACCCGTTCTCTGACCCGTTCGACTATTCGGCAATAGGCGCAGCCGTGGACCAGTTCATCGTCATGCTGTACAACGAGCACGGCTGGCCTGGCAGCGGCCCGGGGCCAGTCGTATCCAGCGGCTGGATGAACAAGGTTATCGGCTATACGCTGACAAAAATGCCGGCTGGCAAAGTCGTTGCAGCCATATCGGTGTTCGGCTTCGATTTTGACCTGGCAACCGGGCGGAATACATACGTGACCTATGAAATGGCGGCAGAACTGGCTGCAAGGTATAACTCGGAGATCATATTCGACCAGGACACCCTCACGCCCATGTTCTCATATACCGATGAACAGGGAAACCCGCACGAGGTCTGGTTCGAAAACAGCGAAAGCGTGATCGCGAAAATGCGGCTGGCCTGGCAGCAGGGCATCAGCGGCGTTGCATTGTGGAGGCTCGGCATGGAGGATCCGTCGGTGTGGCAGCGCATCCGGTCCGACATCGTGGTAAAGAGGATAATTTATTAGGACACGCCACAGCCCAATCCAGGGGACGGTTGGAGTCCGGATTTCAGACCGGTTTGGTGAGCACTTTGGTATCAGCAGCAATATCCGGTTTGCCGCTCTTCCAAATTTTGCTTGTAACCTGCAGGCTAACATGATATAATATGCTCGTATCTACTGATACAGAAAAACCAAGTGATTTAATGAGTTTGCCGACTGAAACCTCCTTGTCTTCCCGGATAAAAGAGGAATTAAGTCCAAACCAGTTAAATCCGAAAGACCAGGAGGTTGGATTATGCCCGACAAAACATTGATTTGCAAGGATTGCAACCAGGAGTTCGTCTTTACTGAAGGCGAGCAGGCTTTCTACAAGGAAAAGGGGTTCGAGAATGAACCTCAGAGGTGCCCCGAGTGCAGGAGAGCCAGGAAAGCCCAGAGAAGGAACAGCAGCTTCGGCAATCAGCCGGGAAGCAGGTATTCCACGGGAAGCAGATGGTAACCTCATCCAGTTGTTCCATGTGCTGATTTCATGCGGTAACTCCAGCCGGCGATTTGCAGAAGCAGAACGTCCATCCTGACCACCGCAGCGGTGGTGCAGGCCGGCCGTACCCGCTGAGTTGCATGACGCCGGAACGATACAGGCTGATCACGTTCGAAAACCGAAACCGAAAGCCGGATACCGGATAACGGTAATGCAGGCCGGCGATTTGTCACAAAAGACAAATATAATAACAGCAGGCGCATAAAATGCGCATATCGTGAATCAACAGGCACATACCGCGGAAAAAGCGCGTACTGCAGGGAGAGTCGGAAGACTCTCCCTTTCCTGTTCACATGACCCACATCGTGTTCGGAAAACCTGCATTTTCTCCTTTTCTTTTACACTTACAGCAAATGATATATAATAATTATTACATGTTATTCACATTCTTTCGGATACATGGCCGATGTTTCATTCTAATCAAGCCCGAGGTGGTTTTATGAAAAATATGCCGTTGTATGAGGTCAGAAAGATCAGATCAATAAAGGAAATGCTTGAAACCAGCGTCGAACTCTATTCAGACAAGGCTGCATTCCTGTATAAGCCGAAAGGAAACGACAGGTACGTCCCTGTTACATACCGGCAGTTTAAGGACGATGTCGATGCCCTTGGCACAGCGATGATCGATCTAGGTCTGAAGGGCGGAAGGATAGCCATCATTGGTGAAAACCGCTATGAATGGGCCGTTTCATATATGGCAGCGGTGAATGGCACAGGGATAGTGGTGCCGCTGGACAAGGACCTTCCTGAAAATGAGATCGAAAGCCTGCTGGTCAGGTCAAAGGCTGATGCTATAATATATTCGGGCCACCTTGAGGACAGCATTTCGCACATAGCAAAACGCCTGGATTTCGTCAGGTATTACATAACCATGGACGAACTGGCTGATGGAAACAGAGATAAAGCCGGACCGCAGGAAGTCCCGGGGAATAGGCCTCAACCGGCATTCAAGGAATTCAGGGTACTCGTTGAAAAAGGCAGGAAAATGGTTGCGGATGGCTGCAGGGATTTTACAGACGCTCAGATCGATCCCGAGGCGTTCAGTATCCTTCTGTTCACTTCGGCAACTACTGATACGTCAAAGGCGGTAATGCTCTGCCACAGGAACATAGCAGAAAATCTCATGGCAATGAGTTCGATGGTAAAAATCTACTCCGAAGACATCTTCCTTTCAGTCCTGCCCCTTCACCACACGTACGAGAATACATGTGGTTTCCTCTGCCCGCTTTATCTCGGAGCCACGGTCGCATACTGCGAAGGTCTGAGGCATATAGTCAAAAACCTGCAGGAAGCGAAGGCCACTATGATGCTCGGAGTACCGCTGATATACGAATCCATCTACAAAAGGATCTGGGAACAGGCCGCCAAAAACCCGAAAATGCTGAAAAAACTGAAGCTTGGACTGAAGCTCAGCAGTTTCCTTGGAAAAATCGGGATAGATATAAGGAGGAAACTCTTTGCCCCGATCCATGACAATTTCGGAGGCAATGTCAGGCTGTTCATCAGCGGAGCAGCAGCTATCGACCCTGAGGTTGCCAAAGGTTTCAGGGATTTCGGCATCAATTTCCTGCAGGGTTATGGGTTGACAGAATGCAGCCCGATCGTCGCACTGAACAGGGATGTGGATTTCAGGGACGATGCGGCGGGATTGCCGCTGCCTGGCCTTGAAGTAAGGATAGACGGCGCCGGGAGCGACGGCGTCGGGGAAATCGTCGTCAAAGGTCCAAGCGTCATGCTCGGATATTACGAAGACCCCGAGAGTACTGCAAAAGCCATCAGGGACGGCTGGTTCCATACGGGAGACCTTGGATATATCGACAATGACGGGTTCATCCACATCACCGGCAGGAAAAAGAACGTAATCGTCACCAAAAACGGCAAGAACATCTATCCTGAAGAAATCGAAGCACTGCTGAACAAAAGCCCGTATATAAAGGAATGCATTGTCTACGGCAAAGATGATCCGGTTTACGGCGATGTCGTTGTTACAGCGACGATAGTGCCTGACATGGATTTCATCGAAGCCGAAAACGGCGGCAAGAGGCCAGGCGATGAAGAATTGCGCGAAATCATCCGCAGGGAAGTGAAAGAAGTCAACAAGAGCCTTGTCACATATAAGTATGTCAGGGACTTTGACCTGCGCTTCGAGGAATTTGCAAAAACAACCACCAGGAAAATCAAACGTTATGTGAATAGCTGACGCACCAGACGGGGCACGAAATCTGCTAACGAAAAAAGACAGGGGAAGCGTGAATACCATGGAAAAACAGGAAAAACAGGAAAAACGGGACATCCGGGAAATACAGGAGGTTGGGGAAAACCAGGAAAACCATGCAGATCAGCAGGATCAACTGAAAACAGAAACGAGAAAAAAAAGAGTCAGAACGCCTGAAGAGCTGATTGCGCGGTACAGGAGAAAATTTCGTATAACACTCAGCGTCCTGATCGTTTTTGCGGCACTGACAGGAGTGTTTTTCTATTTCAATTACGATTACCTGGCATTCAAGATTTTCCTGACCAGCAGCTATATATACACTGAAACGCTGGACGACCTGTATAAGAAATACCTGGACATCGATACGAAAGGCTGGTATTACAACGATTTCGACAACTTCGTGATCGCAGCGACGACCGAGAGGATCCGCGCCGAAAGGGACGACAGGTACACGTACCTGTATACCCCGGCAGGCCTGGAAAGGTCACACCAGTTGGACAAGGAAGAGGCCGCGCTGTCGGAAATCACGTTCCCCGATGATAAGACGGTCTATCTCAAGCTCACCAATTTCACAAAGTATACCCTTGAGTTCATGAATGAAAACCAGGAGAAACTCAAAAGCAGGCCGAATATCATAATAGACCTGCGGGGCAACAGGGGCGGCGACATCGATATAATGGTAGACATCTCGGGCATGTTCCTGCCGCGGAAATCGGTCGTTGCCGTAGACCGCTTCAGATGGTACGAACACGTGTACCGCTCAAACAAGGACCAGCCACTGAAATACGAGAAAATAATAATACTCCAGGATGAAAACACCGCCAGTGCTTCTGAGAACATGATCGCCGCCCTGAGCGAGAACCTCGACAACGTGGAACTCATCGGGACGAAAACTTTCGGTAAGGGCATCGGCCAGTTCACGCTGCCACTGCGGCGCGGATATGCAGTGAAAGCCACCATCCTGAAATGGCTCACCCCTACAGGCCGGAATATCCAGGGCGTCGGCATCGAGCCCGACATAGAATACACCGGCGACGACATCATCCAGTATGCACTGAGCTGCATCTCCTGATATGCCGGGGACGCTTCTCACCTTTCCGGCATGAAAAAAAGTGGGGACAGTTCTCACCTTTTGGACAGAAAAAAGGCGGGGACAGTTCTCACCTTTTTTATCACAAGAAAATCAGATTTGTCAAAAATGTGAGAACTGTCCCCGCTCAGAAAAGTAAAATCCCCGCCTTGAAAAGCCAAAAGGTGAGAACTGTCCCCAACTAAAAGTCGGCGTCCCCGCCCTTAAGCAGTTCAACTTCGTCGGGGGTGAGTTCGCGGCATTCGCCGGGCGCAAGTGTTTCATCCAGCCGGAGGCCGCCTATCTGGATCCTTCTCAGGTACACCACCTTTTTGCCGACTGCTTCGAACATCCTTTTGACCTGGTGGTATTTGCCCTCGTACAGGACCAATTCGACTTCCGAGCGCAGCCCGGACCTGATTATGACCAGTTCCGCGGGCATTGTTTTGTATCCGTCGTCCAGCACGACACCTTCCGAGAATGCTGCGGCATCATCTTCCGTGACCTGCCCGGATACCACAGCACAATAGCGCTTGGCGACATGCTTTCTGGGTGACAGCAGGTTGTGGGCTAACTGCCCGTCATTGGTCAGCAGGAGCAGGCCTTCTGTATCCTTGTCCAGCCGTCCTGCAGGAAAAAGCTCGAAACAGGCCAGTTCGTCCGGCAGCAGGTCCACCACCGTTCTCAGCCTTGTATCATATGTTGCCGATACGACGCCAGCGGGCTTGTTCATCATAACATACACGAACTTCCTGTAGTTCAGTGTCCTGCCATTAGCCACGACCACGTTTTTTTCAGGGTCCACATGCATGGACGGGTCGTATGCGGTTTCGCCGTCCACCGTAACCAGCCCGTTTTTCACCATCTTTTTTATTTCGCTTCTTGTGCCGAATCCGAAATTGGACAGCAGCTTGTCCAGCCGCATGGTTTTTTTCATCTTATGGCTCAACCCCTTCGCGCTCCCCTTGGCCTGTTTCCCTGTATCCGGGGTTCTGTCTTCCGTTTAGGGGCAACTCATCTCAACATCCTCCAGCCCTTCGGGTACATGTTCTTCAGCATCTCCCCTGTCTGCTTTGCCCATCCCAGCGTCTTTCCGGCGACACATACGGCAGTCAGTCCTTTCTCCCCTTTCAGCATGAGCGTTTCCCCTTTCAGATAACTGCGGACTTCTGCCGAATCGGCCTCAAGGTCCAGCGTTCTTTTGAACGCCGCTTTATCCAGCGCCATGACCAAAGAATGGGATGGCTCGAACCTGCCGCCCTCGATGGTGCCGAGGAACCAGCCGAATTTCATGGTCCTGAGTCCCGCCAGCGACGGCGGCGGTTCCGGCAGTTGGTACAGGTGGCGTCCTTTCAGCAGGAATACGCCATCCGGGAAGCAGTTCATGTTTTCCTCCACGAACCTGTGGAATGCGGGCGGAAGCATATCATATGTAGTGGTATCCTCAAAATCGACAACGGCACCCGCAGCAGAAGTACCTATGGTTCCCCTCTTGACCAGTTTCGCAACGAAGTGCCCCTCTCCCCTGGCCTTGTGCGGCCAGATCCTGGCAGTTCGTTCAATAATTCCGTGATTTGGCCGTTCCAGGCTGCCCGCATCTCTCAGGCTTCCGCCGTTCCCTGCATTTCCTGTATGTTTTGCAGCTCCAGCATTTCCCGTGTTTTCCGTATCTCCCGTATTCTCCGCGTTTTCCGTATTTTCCATACTATCGATGTTTCCCGCGTTTCCCGTATTCCTCTTCTTCCCCGCGATTCCCGTTTTCCCCGTGTCTTCCGGATCCCAGGCATTCCCGGCATATCCCCCGTCTCCCGCTCTTTCCGCATCCCGGGCATAAGTCGCCCATTCGGGCCTTCCGCCCTCGATCCCGGCAAGCTTCGGTATCTCAACGAGTCCATAACCTTCATGGCTGGCCATGAACCTCATTATCATCTGCTCGTTCTCTTCGGGAGAAAACGTACAGGTCGAATACACAAGCGTTCCTCCCGGTCTCAGCAGTTGGTCCGCGCAATGGAGTATCGACTCCTGCATTTTCACACACCGCTCGCACTTGAAGCTCTCCCAGCTCCTGGCCGCTGCCTCGTCTTTCCTGAACATGCCCTCTCCCGAGCAGGGGGCGTCGATCANNCCCCTGAAACTGCGCGCCAGGTTCTCAGGCGACTCATTCAGGACAATGGCGTTTCTGATACCGCACAGCTCGATATTTTTCACAAGGGCCTTTACACGTTCCGCATTGATGTCATTCGAAACCAGCAGTCCTCTGCCTTTCATCGCAGCGGCGATCTGAACTGTTTTCCCCCCGGGGGCAGCACACATGTCAAGGACCCTGTCGCCGGGCCCGGCTCCAAGTACCTGTCCGGGTAGCATGGCACTTGGCTCCTGTATATAGTACAGCCCTGCATGGTAGTACGGGTGCCTGCCGGGCGCATCTTCACCTGAGATATAGAAACCGTCATCCGCCCATGGCACCGCTTCAAGGTCGAACGGAGATATTTTAAGGAAATCCTCAATGCTGATTTTCAGCCTGTTGATCCTGAGGCCGTAAACTCTTTCACCGGACAATGCCGAAATGAGTTGCCCGTATTCTTGTTCGCCCAAAAGCTTCAGCATTTTTTCCATGAATTTCGCCGGAAGCTTCATCGATCCACCTCTGTTTTTCCGATCATATAGTTATTCTGTCGTCTTCGCCATGCTATCCGCTGCGCGTCTTAATGCCCGCCTTCGTCATCGTCCGGGCTGCGCCCGTCATTTCCGTACTCATCACTGACCCAATCTTCGTATCCGTCCTGGTTGTCATCATCCCCGCAATCTTCGTCCCAGTCAGCGTCCATATCGTCCCACCAGTCTCCTTCGCCGTCCCGGCAGTCGTCATCGTACTCATCATATTCTTCGTACTCATCTTCATCGTATTCGTCGTCATCGTGCCAGCCGTCCGGATCATCATCCCAGCCGTCTTCATCGCCGAAATACTCAGCGCTCATTTCTTCCAGCATCTTCGCAATAACATCCTGGTACCGGCAAAAGATCACCTTGTTCTTATTTTCAAGCTTCTTCCTCTCCCTTGAATTCTGGAAGGCATCCAGAAAACCGGCCTTGAACCTGTAAAGTGCCGGATAGTTCGTTTTCATATACCGCACAGCGATGAGATAGGAACTGAAATCGCTCAGCAACTGGCGTTCCAGCAGTGCCATGTAGGCATGGTGCTGCTCTTCCGCCTGGTCTGCCGCCAGCAGTTCGCCTATCCCGCTTGCGATATATATTTTTAGCAGATCCGGGATGAATTCATCACGGTCGAACCTGTCTATTTCCGATTCTACACTCAGGATCACATCGATGCCCTTTTTGACCATTGCAACATCTTCCCTGTCCGGCATCAGCCCCAGTATGGCACCGGCGCATCTGCCGGCTTCGCGGAACATGTGCTTCCCGATGAAATAATCAAGCATTGCCATGAACACGTTGAAAAAAGCATCTTTTTCTTCTTCATCCGCCTTCAGCGCCGTGAGCCTTTCAAGCCACTCAAGGCTGTCCGGGTATTTTTTGTCAAGGAACAGGATATACGCAGTCCTTGAACCTATAACGTACTGTCTGTCCAGAAATGCAGGATTCTCAAATGCTTCCATGAGTACTGCCGCCGCTTCCCCATATTCTTTCTTCATCTGGTAGCCGTCAGCCAGCAATCCGATCAGCACAAAAT
>CZCB01005186.1_pt1 | contig 30466 bp, 20 predicted proteins | sample 591991 | NCBI WGS metagenome assembly CZCB01 (sample SAMEA3556809, study PRJEB10932) | anaerobic digester metagenome
GCTGATACTCAGCTAGAACAACTTGAGAAAAACAGAGAAATGTTGTTGGCAGGTATCGAAATAGAAGTAAAATCACTGTATTATAATGTTTTACTTGCAGAAAAGTCTATTGAAATTAACAAGGTTAATTTAGATAAGGCAAAAGAACAGCTAAGGGTAGTAAATTTAAAATTCAATAACGGTTCTGCAACAAAAGCCGAAGTATTAAGTGCTGAAATGGCGGTACAAAAAGCAAAGACTGAATTAGATTCAGCAGTTGATGATTTAAACATTGCCAAATTAAATTTATTAAACAGATTGGAACTTCCTTTTGATACGGAAATTGTACTTACAGACACAGAACTTACCTATGTTCCTGCGGAAGAGATTGATTTAAATGAGAAAATCGAAAAGGCAAAGACAGAAAGACCAGAAATATTAATTGCCCAAAACAACTTAAAGTTGCAGGAAATAGAAACTCATGCCTATACAGCCTACTATACATCTAATTTATGGCAGCATAAATCGGCAAAGGAAAAATTGATAGATGCAGAAATAAATGCTCAACAGGTATATAAAGACGTTGAATTAGATATAAGAAAATCATATTTAAATTTAATTAAGGCTGAAAGAGCATTAATTAATATGGAAAAGACTTTAGAATTGGCAAAAGAAGCAGCAAGAATTAATAAGCTTCTATATGATAATGGAATGGCCACATCCTTAGATGTGTTGGAAGCAAATGCGGGATTGACTCAGGCTGAAATAGGTCACTATCAACTTTTAGCTGCCTACAATATAAATAAACTTATGTTTGATAATTCTCATATAATTGGTTCCATGGCAGAAAAGTAGAGACAAAAGAGACCTTCGGAAAAGAAATTCACGTAATCTAATGCTTAGGAATAATTCCTAAGCATTTTTACTCATAGATACTTTCTATAAACCCTATTTGATTATTATAAATTTTTATATTATAATAATTCATACTTATAAGTTTCTTTTGCAATCTTTCTTAGGAGGCCATATGTTACTTGTGAAGAACTTGCTTTTGTATCCTATATTTAGAGATTTTCAATTGGTATCTGGACACAAGGGTTTGACTAATGAAGTTACAGGTACAGCAATTTTTGAGTGGGAATCTCCTGAAGATGTGGATAAAACCTTTGAAGAAGGCGAGTTTGTTATGACCACCTTGTTAAAAGCAAAAGATGATCCTGAATATGCAGAAAAATGCTTGGAAATATTGATTTTAAAAAGAGTAAGTGCTATTGCTATAAAGAAAGTATACTTTAATGAAATTTCTGAAAGCTTAAAATCATTTTCCAACCATCATAATGTACCTATATTTTTCTTTTCTGATATATATTTTGACGATATTATATTTACTATAAAGAGTGCTCTTACTTACAATACCATGAATACTTACTATGAAGAAAAGATTAATAAACTATTGGACCCTAGTATAAATCCTTTACTATCTGAAAAAATTGCAAAAGAAATTAATCCAACCTTTTACAATAATCTAATTTGCTGTTACTCTACTTTAAAAGATTCCATCCATGAGGACTTAGATTACTATTATAGAAGTTTATTTAATATTAATCACAAAGATGTTCACTACAGCTATTCTGTTATAAAGTACAAGCAGGGTCTCTTAATTATATACACTAACAGGACTGATACTATTGATTTAAAATCTGGCCTTATGAACTTTTTAGATAGTATGGGCTTTAATACTAGTAATTTTATTATAAGTTTAAGTAGTTCCCACCACCATTTAAATGAATTGGGAAAGGCAATTAAAGAAAGTATTTATACTTATGCCAGTTCCTTAATCGATAATACAGACTTTCAGGATTTTGATTCTCTAGGATTAGACAAGTTGCTTATGCCAATACGCAATGAAGGGTGGGTTTTAGAATACTACAATAATTTTTATGAGAAGATAAGTGAATATGACGCTTATAGCAATACAGATTTCTTTAATACCTTATTAGATTACATACAATATGATGGGGACCTTCAACTTGTTGCAAAAAAGAATTTCCTACACGTAAATACTATTCGGTACCGAATTAAAAAGATGAAAGAAATCTTAAATATTGGAGAAAGTGCAGACAGTTTTCACCAATTATATGTATTTGTCAGGCTCTACCATATATATAATAACCTATTAAGGTTTAATGATTTATAGATTATTCATAATTATAGCCTCCTATTATACAACAGAAGGCTATTTATTATTCAGTTGGTTGCTAAGCTGAGCTTTTCTTGAATCTTGCAAAAATCTTTTACTGCTTCAATGGTTCTTGTTATTTCTTCTTCCGTGTTATAGGGTGCAAGTCCAATACGTAAAAGTCCGCCTTGTTCTTCTAACTTAAGAACATTGTTCACAATTTCAATAGCATAGAAATCTCCATCCCATACAAAGATTCCCTTTTCTCCAAGGAATTTAGCTATTTCATTGGCATTTACACCATCCAATGTAAAGGATACTGTTGATGTCCTGGGATGACCCTCTGGTGGACCGTAAATTTTCAGTCCTTCAATTTTGCTTAATTCGGTTCTTAACCTTTTTGCCATAGGTTCTTCATAGGCATCAATAGCCATCATTCCCGCTACAATGTATCTTCTTCTGCCGGAAAGCCCCCTTAATCCTTCAGTAAAGAATTCTTCATGTTTTCTTCCTATATCTGCTATAAATTCTACAGCTTCTGCAGCACCGGCAGCAAGCTCCATTGCAGGAGTTCCAGTTTCGAACTTAAAGGGCATGTCTGTATTATCATTGGCCATTACTCTGATTGATTTTACTTTTTCGCCAATTTCTTTTTTCACATAAAGAATTCCAATATGGGGTCCAAAGAATTTATAGGCGGAGCAAAGGAGAAAATCAGTATTAATTTCCTTAACATCAATCCATTTGTGTGGAGCATAGTGTACTGCATCAACTACAGTTAAGGCACCATACTTATGGGCTTCATCAATACACTTCTTAACATCTGTAATCGTTCCGCAAGCATTTGATGCCCAGTTTACTGCAACCACCTTTGTTTTATTTGATAACTTGGACTTAAAATCTTCAAAATCAAGGGTACATGTTTCTGGATGAACTTTAGCACTTTTTACTACAATTCCAAAGTCCTGTAGGGTTCTCCAGGGCGACCTGTTTCCTTCATGATCCAAGTCAGTAACTAGCACTTCATCTCCAGCTTTCATTGTTCTTACAAGACCCAATGCCAATTTAAAGTTATTTGTGGAAGTGTTTTCGCCAAATACTACTTCTTCTGGTGAGCAGTTTAAAAAATCTGCAAATACTTCTCTTGCTTCCCAATATATCTTGTCGCTTTCCTGTGATGTTTTATATGCACCGTGGGCATTAGCATTACGATAATACAAATAATCGTTAATTTTATTTACCACCCTTACCGGCACCTGGGTTCCTCCAGGACCATCTAAAAATGCGGCTGCATTTCCATTTACGGTTTTACATAGGCATGGAAACTGTTCCCTTACATAATCAATATTAAATTTGAAATCTTTCATTTTCCCCTCCTCTTACTGGAAACGTATTCACTATTCTTTTCTTTTGATTTTAGAACCTGTTTATACTCTTGTCAATTGTCTTAGCTTAGAAAATATGGCCTAGGTATTTGTAGAAAATACAAAAAGCTCCGAAGAGCTCTTATTCGTGGTTTATTTTTTAAACATCTCAGACAGTATTTTTAATCCTGTCAAGGTAAACCCTACATACATATTAATACCGAAAACAAATCCACCAAAGCCGTAGACCATAAGCCTTCTGAAATATTTTTCTCCGAAGGAATTAAACATTTCATGTATTTTTTCCGGATTCATTTTTTCAATTTCTTCTTTTGCAATTTTGTGAAACTCAATGGATTTTAATATGTCCTCCAAGTTGTTTTTCAAACTTTCCATACCTGCATCTACAAATATGTTCAAAAAATATTCCTTAGATTTGGCGTGAATAAAGTAGAAATTTGAATCAATAGCTTCCTGAATTACAGATGATAGAATAGTCTTAATCTTTTCCTCTGTAGAGTCATTATTAAGAAATTCTTTTAATATTATTTCAGTAGATTTAATAAATTCATTTTTATCAATAAAGATAGATAATTTAATATCTTTATTATAATTTGCATAGGCCTTTAATAATTCTTTGATGGTATCTCTTTGATTTTTCAATATTCTTGCCGTATTGTACAATATTTCTTCCACATCTTCAAGAGTTACACTCTCAAAGATTTCGTTAAAACTTTTTTGACTGAATTCATTAACTACTGTATCTACATAGGCAGACATCTTTTCTATTACGTGGTCTTGATCCATTAATTTTATTTTATCTGTAAATGCATCAATTTCCTTTTCGTAAGAAGATAGTATACTTTCTAAATTATCCATATTAAGATATTTAAGAATCTCTTTTATACTTTTATTTTCTAATTTTTTGTAAAACTTATGGGTTAAATTATATATTAACCCTTCGATTTCCTGAGGATCTTCAACTTTGAAAAAGTCGACCATAATTTCTTTAATCTCTACTAGATTTAAATCTTTATAAAAGATATCTACCTTTGTTTTATACAATCTTTCTTCAGCAAATTCTGTTACTATAAGGTTTATTTCTTCTTGTTTTGAATTAATTAATTCCGGCATCTTTTCTATTATCTTATCTAAAAGGTCCTTTAGTATTTCATCTCCTCTCACAAGGGAGTACATACTTTTTTCAATAAAACTCAGGTTACTCTTTAATTGACTCCTTAAGATAGAAGAAAAGTTATCCTTATTCTGAGTAATAATATTTATAAGTTTCTGAGAAAGAATAAAAGGCAGATTTCTATCAATATATTCTTTTATTTTACCAGCAAGTAATTCTTCTATTGTTTTGCCTTCAATTGATTTATCAAGTAAATCTATCGTCTTTTGGAAAAGTATATCTCCAAAACTTTTATGGAATAAGACTTCGCTGATTTTTTTTGCGCTATTATTTAAAGCTTCATCATTTAAATCTATTACACTACCAATGGTTTTTTCTGTAACTTGCCTGTATCTATAGTCGTACTTAAATAATTGGTTTTTAATATTATTTTTCTCAATACTATCTATCAATATTTCAAAGTATTTTAAAGCTTTTTCTATTAAGATATTTTTAAAATAATCAACGTATATTGCTGAGCCTATCTGTTTTTCTGAACTTATTAGGGAATAAACTTTCAGGCCGTTTTTATCAATATCTTCTAGTCTTTCACAGATTAATGTACTAAAACATTCTGCTGTTTTTTTGTTCATAAAATATTTTAACTTTATTATAGTAGTTTTTTCGTATAGGTAATTGCTTAATATATTTAAATTAGTTGTAATTTTATTTTTAATAAAACTGTAGGTTTCCTTAACAATACTTTCTTTATTTTTTGAAAAAATATCTTTTACTGCCTCATAGTTATTTTCTTCAACATTTGTTATAAAAGATTTCTTAATTTTTTCTTCGTTGTTTTCAAAAAGTTCAGTTATGCTATTTTTACTTAGTAAAGTATTGTTTATATAGTGAGCAGTTTTTTCTCCAAAGGTTTTTTGATTCTTAACAATGTAACCTTGAGAAAAATTACGCAGGAAAGGTATTTTACTCAATATTTTATTTTCTTTGTAAGGTTTGAACAACATGTTAATTGCAATAACATTTGTAATAAAGCCTACAAAGGAATAAGTGGCCATATTGACAATATTTATTTCTCCAGGATTAAGGGATTTTTGAAATACAGCTAAAATTAATCCAGCAATAACCCCCAATATTCCTCCAAAAAACATAATAGGTTTTAATTCTCTACCTATAAAGTCATTGGCAAAATCAACAATTTCATCGTCACTTAGTTTATTTAAATTGTCTGAAACTATCCCTTTAATGGAGCCTTTCAAAATTGCACCTGTATTATTTATCATATATGTACGAAGTGACCTTGAACTGTTTTCCACTAGGTTTTCTATAGAATTTATTTTATTTAGGGCAAGGGACAATTCAATATCTTTTAATTTTGATAATTTTCTCTTGTAATAACCTTTAACTTTTTCCTTGGTAAATTGATTTACCTCGTTGTTTAACTGATATTCTGAAAAATTAATACTATCTATTTTCCTTCCTAGTAGGTTTTTAACATACTCTTCCTTATCATTTATTTGAGTTTTAATAAATTTTCCTGTTTCCTTAGCAAAAGTCTCTGAATAAGCGGAAAAATTCACATCTTTTAAAGTGTTATACACAAAATTCGAGAATTTGTTTTGAAAAATTTCACCTAAATACAAGGAAAACATTTCCCGGGAAATGTCGAGCTTAGGAATTATATCTTTTACATATAGATTAGATATATAATCTATAACTTCCCCAACATGATTATTTATGTATGAAGTTATAAAAGGAGTAGCTCCATCAGCAGTTAAGCCACTCATTTCAGCCTTAACAGCTAATTCCATTATTGTGTTTTTTTTCAGCTGCTCAATTATTATAGAACTAATTATTAATGTTAACTTTTCCTTCATTAAAGGTTTTTCAAGATAAGCAATAACCAGGTCGACTAGGGAATGTCTTTTAATATAGCTGTTTTTAATAAAGTTTAGAAATTTAGCCCTTAAACCATCAGCCTCATTAATTACTTCATTAATGGAATCTTCAAGAACTTTCTCAATGGCTGAAGAGTTATTTACCATCAACCTTGTAATGATTTGGGTTATGTAAGGCGAATTTTCCTGTATATATTTCTTGAGGTTTTCTTCAAAAGAAGGTTTCATCAAGGAAAACAAACTTATATCTAAACTTTTACAGTAAGACAATAAGTTTTCGCAAGATTTATGGATAATTCCTTGTCCTCTGTGGGAATTTACAAAGGAAATTACATGCTCTTTCAATTCTTTATCACTGAAATTAACAATATCTTTTACTTGCCTGTTGTAAAAAAGATTAAGGGATTCATTTATTCCATCAGTTAAGTATGTTGAATTAAAAACTTCATAGAAAGAAGGATTTATTATTAATATTTCAGTGATTTTCCTAATAATTTTGTCCCCCGAAAAGTTTTCACCAAAAAAATCTGAAAACTTCAGTTCATTGTTTTCAAAGATAGACACTAGAAGATTTTCAAAAGCTTCTGTATTATTAAGAAAATCCATAAGGGAAGAAAAGAGCGCGTCAATTATTTTATCCCTGTGGGGCTTTATGAAATCCTTCACTCCTATATTATCCCATAATAAATTTAGAAATCCGTCCCAATGCTTCTCAATAATATTTTCAATAAATTTTTCACTATTTTTAAGAGTAGAGTCAAACTCTTGAATATTTGAAAATGTATCAGAATCTACAATACTATATAAGTATTGGTGAAAAAAATCATTAGTGAGTTTTTCAAATTTTTCCTTGAATTCATCACTGCTTAATACTTCATGAAGCTTTTCTTTGTTAATCATGTCATTTTCAACCATGGAACTTAAATTTTCAATAAACTCATTACGGGTTTTCTTAATTACTCCTCCTATTTTTAAAGGGGTATATTCTTTAAAAAGCATATTTATGGCATAGTCGTTGGTTATATAACCGGAGGCCCCTCCCAAGACTGCCTGTACAAAGTAGTTTAACAATACTTCCTTCATATTCTTTCCTTTCTAATATAAGGAATTATATCACGAATTGGTGTAAATGTATATTTTGTTATAGGTTATTATTTTACATTCTTGAACATTTATACAGGAACAATTCTTGTGGAAGGTCCCTAAGGACTAGATGGGGGGATATCCCTTTCCTCCCTATTTAGGAAGTCGTATGCCTCCTGAATAAAATTATCTTGAATTATATCATAATATAATGTAAAATAGAGTAAATAGCGCAACCTACAGGAGGAATAAAGGTAATGAAAAGGTATAGTTCAGACAAGATTAGAAACGTAGCCTTACTTGGCCACAGTAGCTGTGGCAAAACCACAATTACGGAAGCTCTTTTATTCAAGACCAAAGTTACAAACAGAATGGGTAGAGTAGAAGATGGGAATACAGTTTCCGATTTTGATAAAGAAGAAAAAGACCGTCAGGTTTCCATAGGAACATCAGTTGTACCTATAGAATATGAAAATACTAAAATCAATTTCTTGGATACTCCCGGATATTTTGACTTCGTGGGAGAAGTTTTTGGGGCATTGAGAGTTGTAGACGGTGCAGTTTTAGTTATCGATGCCAGTTCCGGAATAGAAGTAGGTACTGAAAAATCATGGAAATACCTTGAAGAGAGAAATATCCCCCGTATTATTTGCATTAATAAATTAGATAAAGAAAATATCAAATTTGATGAACTATTAGATAATTTGAGGGATACATTCGGTAAGAAGGTAGTTCCTTTTGCCCTGCCCATAGGAAAGGGAGAAAATGTTGACGGATACATGGATATTTTGAAAGGCCAAAGTTACATAGACGCAAAACCAGTTGAAACATACCCAGATACAGCTGAAAAAGCTGAAAATCTAAAAGCAATATTAATGGAAGCCGTAGCTGAAACCGATGAAGTATTATTGGAAAAATACTTTGAAGGGGAAGAATTTACGGAAGAGGAAATAAATAACGGACTGAGAAAAGCAGTTTTAGAAGGTGAATTAGTACCAGTAGTTGTAAGTTCCGCCGTTAAGGGGTTAGGAACGGAACTGTTGTTAAATACGGTAGTTGAATACTTGCCAAGCGCACAGGATTCTCTGAAGGTAACTGGAATGAGTAACGGTAAGGAAGAAGAACGTCAAGGATTACCTACAGAACCTATGTCTGCACTTATATTCAAGACTATTGTTGACCCCTTTGTTGGAAAAATATCTTTATTCAGAGTTATGTCCGGAACTATAAAGAAGGATATGGACGTTTACAATGCAGACAGCAGTGAAAGTGAAAGACTAAGCCATATTTTCTACTTAAGAGGAAAAGAACAGATAGATGCTTCTGAAATCGAAGCAGGAGATATAGGTGCTACTTCTAAGTTGCAGCATTTTAAAACGGGAGATACTATTTCCTTAAAATCTAATCCCATAATATATGACGGAATAGACTTCCCGAAACCATGCTACTTCATGGCTGTTAAGGGCAAGACTAAGGACAGTGAAGAAAAAATTGGAACGGGACTTCAAAGACTTAATGAAGAAGATCCAACCTTTACAATGGAAAGAAATATAGAAACTAAGGAACTTGTAATAGGAGGACAGGGTAACATTCAACTTTCTGTAATTGCAAGCAAGTTAAAAAATAACTTTAAAGTTGATGTGGACCTGACTAGTCCAAAAGTTGCCTACAGGGAAACTATAAAAGGTAAGTCTGATGTTCAAGGAAAACATAAAAAACAATCTGGAGGAGCTGGACAATACGGAGATGTTCATATTAGATTTGAACCTTCAGACCAAGAATTTGAATTTACTGAAGAAATATTTGGAGGTTCTGTACCTAAAAACTATATACCTGCAGTAGAAAAAGGACTTAGAGAAAGTCTTGAAAAAGGTGTTTTGGCAGGATGTAAAGTAGTTAATATTAAAGCTACTTTGTATGACGGTTCCTACCATGAAGTTGACTCTAACGAAATGGCCTTTAAAATAGCAGCTTCCTTAGCATTTAAAAAAGGAATGTTGGAAGCAAACCCCGTATTGTTAGAACCTTTTGCAAAGGTTGAAATCAGTATCCCTGAAGAATACATGGGAGATATTATGGGGGACATGAACAAGAGAAGAGGAAGAATTTTAGGAATGGAGCAGCAAGCAGATGGAAGTCAGCTGGTTATGGCAGAAGCTCCTATGTCAGAAATGTATACTTACGCTATCGATCTTAAGTCAATGACCCAGGCAAGAGGATCCTTTACTATGGAATTCTTAAGATATGAAGAAATGCCTATGCATTTAGCGGAAAAAGTAATTGAAGAATATAAAGCGCAAAATGAAAACTAATAGTCCTATTATAGGGTAAACTGAAAAATAAATATTTATATTAATATGCTCCAACATAGGTGAATAATTAACTATTTACCATATGGGGAGCATATTATATTAATATCCATTTGTAGTTTAAACTAATATTATCTTAGTATCTTTATTAAACAGTAGAAGCTTATAAAGGAGAATTACATTATGATGACTGAAACAAAAATAAGACCTGCAACACCATTAGATTATGAACAGATTTTAAGGCTAAATGAAGAATCGGTGCATTTTTTATCACCTCTTTCGAAAGAAAAGTTGACTCATTTGCACAAGGAATCTGAAATTCTGAAGGTAGTAGAAATTAATGGATCTGTGGAAGCCTTTGTCTTGGCTTTAAGAGAGGAAAAGGATTACGACAGCGTAAATTATACTTGGTTTGAAAAGAATTATGATAAATTCTTGTATATTGACAGAGTGGTTGTTTCTGTAAAAAAGCAAAATTCAGGACTTGGCAAATTGCTTTATGAAGAAGTATTCAAGCATGCAAAATTAACTGGTGTTCCTGTTGTAACTGCTGAAATTGATATTGAACCAGCAAATCCAATCTCTTTAAAATTCCATGAAAAGTTTGGCTTCAAGGAAGTAGGAAAACAAGCAGTTGCCGGCGGTAAAAAAAATGTCTCCCTGCAAGCCTCACAAATTTACTAAATTTGGAGAATATATGTTATAATAGTGGAAAAAAGTGTCTGGAATGATAAGTATTGTAGATTGAGGAGGCCCTATGAAGCTAACAAGGGAAGAGATATCATGGATTTTGTATGATTGTGGCAATTCAGCATATTCTATGGCTATTACCACCGCTTTACTGCCAATTGTATTTGGCATGTTTGACAATGTACACAGCAGCATGGATTTAGGATATTTTAATTCCATAGCCAGTATTTTAATAGCTGTTCTAAGTCCTATACTGGGAACAATAGCAGACTACAAGGATAGGAAAAAACGTTTCTTTATATTTTTTGCCTTCTTGGGACTTTTAAGTACCACTTCCTTGGCTTTCGTGCCACCAGAGAGTGGAAGGTGGCAGTTGTTGATTATTTTTTATATACTGTCTGCCATTGGTTTTTCTGGCGCCAATATTTTTTATGATTCCTTTTTAGTTGATGTAACTACAGATGAAAGAATGGATAAGGTTTCAACCAGCGGATTTGCTTATGGATATATAGCAAGTATAATACCCTTTGGAATAAGCCTTGTACTAATATTCTTCCTGGGAATGGACAAGGTAATAGGGTATCAGTTAGGCTTTATAATTACAGCTCTATGGTGGGGACTTTTTACAATTCCTCTTATTAAACATGTGAAGCAAAGACACTATGTAGAGCCGGAGCCCAAACCCATCATCAATAGTTTTAAAAGGCTTCATACTACCTTTAAAAATATAAGACAGTATAAAACAGTCTTTGTATTTTTAATTGCATATTTTCTTTACATAGATGGGGTGGATACCATTATAAAAATGGTAGTGCCCTATGCTACTGCTGTCTTAGGAGGAACACCTCTCGATACTTTCACCTTGCTGGGGATTTTATTAATTATTCAAATTATTGCTTTTCCTTGTGCCATTATGTATGGTAACCTTGCCAAAAAATATTCCAGCAGGACTATGATAATTGTAGCTATTATTACCTATATTATTTCCTGCATTGCAGCTTATTTTATCACATCTGTCTGGCATATTTTCATCTTAGGTGCCCTAGTTGGCTCGGCTCAAGGAGGTATCCAGGCTCTAAGCAGGTCCTATTATGCTAAAATTATTCCTAAGAAAAATTCCAATGAATTTTTTGGATTCTACAATATATTTGGAAAATTTGCAGCAATTATTGGTCCGGCAGTAATGTCCCTTACCACAACTTTGACAGGTAATCCAAAGCTAAGTATTTTTTCCATAATACCACTCTTTATTGGCGGACTTCTTATATTTATTAGCTTGCCTAAAGAGCTTAATCTTCGGAGGAACTAATGGGGAAACTAGCTAAACATCTAATTGTTATATCCTATGATGCCTTTTCAGAAGATAATTGGGAGATGGCAAAGAATCTGCCCAATCTATCAAAATTAATCAAGTCAGGTTCCTATAGTACAAAGCTAAAGAGTGTATATCCTACCTTGACTTACGTGGTTCATACTTCACTGGTAACTGGGGTATATCCTGATAAACATGGCATCATTCACAATAATCCTTTCCAACCTTTTATAGAGGAAAAAAATCAGAAATGGTATTGGTTTAGAAAAAACATAAAAGCACCAACTATTTACGATGCATTAAAAAACAATAACATGAGCTCGGCAGGAATTTTGTGGCCTGTAACAGGCAAGTCTTCCATAAAGTACAACCTGCCGGAAATTGTTGCCATTAACGGAGAAAACCAAGCCTTGAAGGTATTAAAAAACGGCAGTCCATTCTTTTGTTTAAATATGGAATTAAAGTATGGGAAAATAAGAAAGGGAGTTAGACAGCCCTACTTAGATAATTTCTCAACCATGTGTGCAATAGATACTATTAAGAGGAAAAAGCCAAACCTTCTCCTACTGCACCTTATTGATTTGGATGATGCAAAACATAAGTATGGGACTGATAGTAGTGAGGTAGAAGAGGCAATAAAGCGTATGGATAAAAGATTGGGTCAGATTATTAATGCAGTAGAAGAAGCTGGGATGTGGGAGGACGCTGTTTTTATTGTAGTGGGTGATCATGGGCAGTTCAATGTTAGATACAAGGTGCATCTAAATAATATTTTAAAGGAAGAGAACTTAATTTTTGAGGATAATGGATCTTTGCAATGGAGAGCATATTTTCAGAGTTGCGGAGGGTCTGCTTACCTGCATATAAGAAAGGATGACAAGGAAGCTGAAAAGTCAGTATTAGAAGTTCTAAAAAAAATTATGGAAAAAGACCAATATGGAATAGATGCTTTGTATTATAGGGAAGAATTAAACAGTCTACATATTGATAAAACGATTCAATACATGGTTGAGGCAAAGCAAGGTTATAGCTTTGATGACAACTTGCATAAAACGACTATAGAGGATTTAGAGGAAGAAAGTATGAAATATGCCACCCACGGATACTTGCCGGACAAAGATAATTATAGGTGTAATCTTATAATATCTGGAGATAAGATTAGAAAGGAACATGAATTAGGACCTGTTGAAATGGTTGATATGGCACCTACAATGGCTAAAATATTGGGGATTGAATTTAATTCCTGTGATGGAAGATGCTTAGATGAAATATTTTTAGGATAGATATCTCATTTATATAAGGTGTCGGCTGCAAAGTGCAGCCGATTATATTAACGGGGACAAACTGATGTATATCCTGTGAAATAATGAACATGACCATCATCATATGATGTGGTTCCAGTATAACGGTGTACATGTCCGTTATTTACTAAGATGCTGGGACCTGTCGTTACTAATATTCTGTGACTATGACCATCATTAAAAGTGGTTATATCTGATATTTGATGAACGTGTCCCGGCGTATTTGGATCAGCAGAAGTACTCCCCCTGTAAAAATGTCTGTGTCCGAAGTTTATTGTAGTAGGTCCCTCAAAACTATGGGTATTGAGTCCATTTGTCATTTTCTCACCTCTTTATTGTTACTATATTATTTTATGTCCACATTTCTACTGTGTTACCAAAAAGTATTAAATCGTATAATTATGAGACAAATTATACTGTATAAAAAAATTTATTTTAAGCAAAATAATTCTTGAAAATATTTCATAAGATGGTATAATATTATCAAGGTCAAAGAAAGTCAAAGTCAAACCATGAAAAGGAGTGATTTGTTGTCAAAATTAAGCGATATAATTGAAAAATTTATAAAAGAATTAATGGAGGAAAATAATCAATTTATAGAAATTCAAAGAAATATTTTAGCCCAGCAATTTGATTGTTCTCCCTCTCAGATCAACTATGTACTTACCACCCGCTTTAACAATGACAGGGGTTATGTGGTGGAAAGCAGGAGAGGGGGAGGGGGATATATAAGGATATTTAAGGTACAGACTTCCTTTGATAAAGAGTTAAAGCGAATACTTAATGAAAGTATAGGTGATAGTATTACCCTTAATAAGGCTTATGATTTAATACATGCCTTGTATGAAAGAGAAGCAATAACTTTAAACGAAAAAAGAATTATGCAAAGCACTTTAAGCGACAGGGCACTAAACCGGGTGGCTTACGAGGACAGAAATAAATTGCGGGCAGATATTTTAAAGGAAATGATATTGGTATCCGTGGAAAATGATTAATAGAATGTAAGGAGGGTATATAATGTTGTGTGATGAATGTGGAAAAAAAGAAGCTAATGTACATTTAACTCATATAATAAACGGTAAAAAAACTGAGAGCCACTTATGTGAAGAATGTGCTAATAAGACCCAATCTATTTTTAATTCAAGTTTTTCAATGGAAAATTTATTTTCTGCCATGCTAAACAATACTTTTAATGCAAAAACCTATTTGCCGAAAAAAGGATGTTCCAATTGTGGTATGACCTACGATGAATTTAGGTCTATAGGTAAGTTTGGATGCAGTCATTGTATTGATACTTTTAAACATAGATTGATGCCAGTAGTGAAAAGCATACAGGGTTATGACAGTCATACAGGGAAAATTCCCAAAAGAGCCGGAGGCAAGTTTAAAGTTCAAATGGACATAAAGAATTTAAAAGCTAAGTTAAAAAGTGCCGTTGAAAGGGAAGAATATGAACTTGCTGCAAAACTTCGAGATGAAATACATGCTTTAGAGAAAAAAATACAGGGAGATGAGTAATTTGGAAGATAATATTGTAATATCCAGTAGAATAAGGCTTGCAAGAAATTTAAAAAATTATAAATTCCCCGTATATATGACTACCGAAGAAGCCAACAATGTTATAGCTGAAGTTAATTATGCCCTCAATAAGGAAAGGAAAAATTATGACCTAATCTATATGAAGGAATTAACGGATGTACAGAAGAATTCATTAATAGAAAATCACCTTATAAGTCCTGCTTTGGCGAAAAAGAATGATAGCGGAGCTTTTCTTTTAAGTCCCGATAAAAAAATTTCCATAATGATAAATGAGGAAGACCATATCAGGATTCAGACTTTAGGTGAAGGAATGTCCCTGAAAGAATGTTGGGATTTAGGTAACAAGGTAGATGATGATCTTGAGGAATATGTTGATTATGCCTTTGATAAAGAATTAGGCTACGTTACATCTTGTCCTACAAATATAGGAACGGGAGTGAGAGCATCAGTAATGCTACACTTGCCTGCATTATCAATTACTAATCAAGTTGAGAAATTTTTATATAGCATTTCCCAATTAGGTATAGCTGTAAGAGGAGTATACGGGGAAGGAACAAAGTCAATAGGACATTTGTATCAAATTTCAAATCAGGGAACCTTAGGTGCTTCCGAAGAAACATTAATAGAGAGAATTACTCAGATAGTTATGCAGATAGTTGAAAAAGAAAGAAAAACCAGGGAGCATTTAAAGAAAAACAACTATGATGAATTGGAAGATGATTTTTACCGAGCCTATGGATTGCTGACTCATGCAAGAAAAATGACTACAGATGAGGCAATGAAACTATTGTCTTTAATTAAGTTGGGTGGCGAAATGGGAATAACCCCCATGGTAATAGGCAAAGATATATATAAATTAATGGTTAAAATACAACCTAACAATATTTCCAACTTAGAGGGAATATCAATGAAGGAAAGAGATAAAAAAAGAGCTGAAATAATCAGAAACGAGTTGTTAAAATAATACAAAGGAGATGAAAGATATGATGGGAGGATTTAATAATTCCGCAAGAAACGTCCTTGCCCTTGCTCAGGAAGAAGTTAAAAAGTTAAGACAAAGTGTATTAGGTACAGAACATATTTTATTAGGGCTCATGATGGAAGAGGAAGGTATTGCGGGAAAAATACTAAGGAGCAAATTAAATACTGACAAGGTCAGAGAAATAATAATAAATTCCACAGGAATGGGTGAAAATCCTACAGAATATATTACAATAAGTCCCCGAAGCAAGTTTGTACTTGAGCTTGCCCGTCAGTATTCTGCCCAGCTGAAAGTTCCCTATGTGGGCACGGAACACATATTGTTGGCCCTTATTGAAGAAGGAGAAGGTATAGGTGCTCAAATTATTAAGACTGTAGCTAATTTAAGGGACATAAAGATGGAAGTTCTTGAAGCTATAAAGGGAAGCCAGGGTTCCGAGCCTAATATTCCCGATATGGGAGGAGGGAATGTACGAAAAGCTTCCAGCACAAAGACTATTGACAAATATGGTACTGATTTGAATCAACAAGCTAAGGAAGGGAAATTAGATCCAGTTATAGGACGGGAGGATGTAATCCAAAGAGTAATACAGATTCTATCAAGAAGAACCAAAAATAATCCCTGCCTCATTGGAGAGCCGGGAGTTGGTAAGACAGCAATTGCAGAGGGTTTGGCTCAGGAAATTATAAAAGGAAATGTTCCGGAAACCTTGAAGGATAAAAGGGTTATTACACTAGATATGGCGGGAATGGTAGCAGGAGCAAAATATAGGGGAGAATTTGAAGAAAGACTCAAGAATGCCATAGATGAAATAAAGGAAGATGGAAATATTATACTCTTTATCGACGAAATGCATACAATTATAGGTGCAGGAGCGGCGGAAGGAGCCATAGATGCGTCCAATATTTTAAAGCCTAAATTGGCAAGAGGAGAGTTGCAGGTTGTGGGGGCAACAACCTTGGATGAATATAAAAAACATATAGAAAAAGATGCTGCTCTTGAAAGAAGATTCCAACCTATAATTGTAGAAGAACCAAGTGTAGAAGATGCTATAAAAATTCTTATGGGTCTAAGGGACAAATACGAAGCCCATCACAAGGTGGCAATTACAGATGAGGCTATTGAAGCTGCTGTCAAATTATCACACAGATATATATCCGACAGATTTTTACCTGATAAAGCAATAGATTTAATAGATGAAGCAGCATCAAAGGTAAGATTAAAATCTTCTACAGCACCTGTAGAATTAAAAGAATTAGAAGAAAAAATCAAGGAAATTGATACAGAGAAGAAGACAGCAATAGATAATCAGGACTTTGAAAAGGCAGCAACCTTAAGGGACGAAGAACAAAGATTAAGGGAAGAATTGGATAAGCAGAGAAAACTTTGGGCTGCACAGAATTCAAAGGATACTAAAATTGGATACGAAGATATTGCAGACGTTGTGGCACAATGGACGGGAATTCCCGTTAAAAAACTTCAGGGAGATGAATCGGAAAGACTTCTAAATATGGAAGAAATTCTTCATAAGAGAGTAATAGGCCAAGAAGCAGCCGTTGAAGCATTAGCAAAAGCCATAAGACGTTCTCGTGTGGGACTTAAGGACCCTAAAAAGCCTATTGGTTCCTTTATCTTCTTAGGACCTACTGGTGTAGGTAAGACAGAGTTGTCCAAGGCGTTGGCAGAAGCAATGTTTGGGGATGAAAACGCCATGATTAGAATCGATATGTCCGAATACATGGAGAAACATTCCGTATCTAAATTAGTTGGTTCACCTCCTGGTTATGTAGGATTTGACGACGGAGGTCAACTGACGGAAAAAATAAGGAGAAAACCCTATTCTGTAATTTTGTTTGACGAAATAGAAAAGGCACATCCTGATGTATTTAACATATTGCTACAAATCCTTGACGATGGCCGATTGACAGATTCCAAGGGAAGGACAGTAGACTTTAAAAATACTGTAATTATTATGACATCAAATGTGGGAGCAAGCACAATTAAGAAACAAAAAACTTTAGGCTTTGCAACTAATGCTTCTGGTCAAGAAAAAGATGAATACGAAAAAATGAAGGAAAATGTAATGACTGAATTGAAAAGAACTTTCCGTCCTGAATTTTTAAATCGTATTGATGAAATAATTGTGTTCCATTCCTTAAATAAGGAACATATAAAACAAATAGTATCACTGATGATAGACAACTTAGCAAAGCGCTTAGAACAAATGGATATTCATATTGAATTAGACGATAAGGCTAAGGATTTACTAGCAGATGCAGGATTTGATCCCGTATACGGTGCCCGTCCTCTACAAAGAGAAATTAGAAGAAGAATTGAAGACAGGTTGTCTGAAGAACTTCTAAAGGGAACTATTAAGAAATCCGACACTATAAAAATTACAGCAAATGAGAAAGAGTTAATATTCAGCAGCTAAGAAAAATTTTAAAAATACTCTTGACAAATATTTTAATTTGTATTAGATTAAGTTAAGTCAAAACATATAAATAAGAAGATTAAAATATAATAAATTTAATATACGGCGATGATGGGAAGAGTACTTTTTAACCAAAGTTTCAGAGAGATAGCGTTGGTGGGAGGCTATTACAATGGTTTTAAAGGAAGAACATCCCTGAGCTTTTGACCGAAATAACTTATGTTAGAGTAGACTCAAACGCATCCGAGCGTTACAGCGGCAAAGGCATGATAGTGCCTTTTGAGTGAGCATATATATGCTAATTAGGGTGGCACCGCGAAATTCAACTCCTTCGTCCCTTTGTGGAAGAAGGAGTTTTTTGTTTATGATCTATGACCTTCCAAGACTTCGACTGTAAGGAAGAAAGTTTTGATGGCAGATCAATTTGAAATCCCAAATCATGCCATCTGAGGAATAAATAATTGGTGATTGAGACTGGAAAATCCATGTTTAGATGTGGATGATAAAGGGAAAATAATGAATAATATAAGAGAAAGGAAAGAGGTAATGATTAAAGAAAATGAGTACCGCACTCACACTTGCGGAGAATTAAGAGAAAGTGATATAGGAAAGACTGTAAGACTAGCCGGATGGCTTGAAAATATTAGAGATCACGGTGGAGTTAAATTTGCTGACTTAAGAGATCAATATGGTGTTGTGCAAGTAGTTGTTGAAGATGAAGAAATGCTAAGGGGAATTAACAAAGAAAGCACCATATCTGTTACTGGCACCGTAGTTGAAAGAGATGAAGAAACTATAAATCTTAAAATAGATACGGGAACTATAGAAGTTGAAGCTGAAAGTATAAGACTTTTAGGAAAAGTAAGAGAATCCCTTCCGTTTGAAATAGACCTGTCCAAGGATATTAAGGAAGATTTAAGATTGAAGTACAGATTCTTGGATTTAAGAAATAAGGAAGTACAAAAGAACATTATTCTCCGTTCACAAGTTATATCATTTTTAAGAAGGAAAATGGAGGAACTTGGATTTTTAGAAATTCAAACACCTATATTGACATCCTCATCTCCGGAAGGAGCGAGAGACTATATTATTCCCAGCAGAAAACATAAGGGTAAGTTCTATGCTCTTCCCCAAGCGCCTCAAATATTTAAACAGCTATTAATGGTTTCTGGCTTCGATAAATATTTTCAAATAGCTCCCTGCTTCAGAGACGAAGATGCAAGAGCTGACCGTTCGCCAGGAGAATTTTATCAGTTAGATTTCGAAATGGCCTTCGCAACCCAGGAAGATGTACTTTCAGTTGCAGAAGAAGTATTATATGAAACTTTTACTAAGTTTTCAGATAAGGAAGTTTCAAAACCTCCTTTCAGAAGAATTCCCTACGCAGAAGCAATGCTGAAGTATGGTACGGATAAGCCGGATTTGAGAAATCCCCTTACTATTATAGATATAAGCCACATGTTTGTGGAAACAGATTTTGCACCTTTTAGAAAGAAGACTGTTCGTGCCATAAATGTACCTGATTGTGCATCTCAGCCAAGGTCCTTCTTTGAAAAGATGCTTGAATTTGCTCTTAGTATAGGTATGAAGGGATTAGGCTACATTAAAGTCACAGAGGAAATGGAGTACAACGGTCCTATTGATAAATTTCTTTCTGAAGAAGATAGAAAAGAGTTAGCAGAAATAGCTGGTTTAAAGCCGGGGGATGTATTGTTCTTCATAGCAGATAGCAGGGAACATGCACCTAAGTTAGCGGGACAAATAAGGACGGAATTGGCTAGGAGATTAGACTTAATAGATGAAAACAGGTTTGAAATGTGTTACATTGTTGATTTCCCCATGTATGAAATAGATGAACATACGGGAAAAACAGTATTTACTCACAATCCTTTTTCCATGCCTCAGGGAGGAATAGAGGCATTACTTGAAAAAGATCCCCTTGACATTCTTGCCTATCAGTACGATATTGTATGTAATGGTGTGGAACTTTCTTCAGGAGCTGTGAGAAATCACGATATTGACATAATGTTAAAAGCTTTTGAAATAGCAGGATATACGGAAGAAGACTTAAAAAATAAATTTACAGCCTTGTACAGAGCCTTCAAGTATGGAGCACCTCCTCATGCAGGTATGGCTCCTGGAGTAGACAGAATTATAATGCTTTTGACAGGAGAAGAAAATATAAGGGAAGTTATTGCATTCCCCATGAACAACAATGCTCAGGACTTATTGACAGATGCGCCTAAGGAAGTTACAGAGCAACAATTAAGAGAAGTTCATATAAAATTAAGGTAGGAGGGTTGTATGGTAAGTAAAGAGGAAATAATAAAGATTGCTAAACTTTCGAATTTATGGATTGATGAAGAGGAAATTGAACCAGTTAGGGAAGAAATGGCAAAGATAATTGAATTTGCCCATACTATCAATGATGTTGTTGAAGATGGATCTGTTGAATTTGACAACATAAATGAAATTGTAAATGCTTTTAATGAAGATGTGGTTGTGGACTCTTATGACAGAGAGGAAGTTTTAAAGAACAGAGAAGGCGGAGAAAACGGCTACTTCCTAGTGAGAAGAAGAGCTTAGGAGGTGAAAATATTGAGTCGAATAAAATATATACAAAAACTACTAGAATCTAAAGAGATTTCCTGTGTTGAACTAACGAAAAAATATTTAAGTAAAATTGAAGAAGAAAACAAAGCAATAAATGCTTATGTCAATGTTACGAAGGAAGATGCCCTTAAAGCTGCTGAGACTGTGGACGAAAAAATTAATAAAGGTGAAAAGTTACAGCCCTTAGAAGGTATTCCCATGTCCCTTAAGGATAATATATCTACAAAAGACATTGAAACCACTTGCTGTTCTAAAATGTTAAAAGACTATATTCCCATTTATGACGCAACGGTTTGGGATATACTAAAGAAGCAAAATTCAATTCTTCTTGGAAAAACTAATATGGACGAATTTGCCATGGGCTCATCCTGTGAAACTTCATATTTTGGTGCTACCTTAAACCCTCATAATAAACAGCATGTAGCAGGAGGAAGTTCTGGTGGTGCAGCAGCTTCCGTAGCTGGTGGTATGGCGGCATTCGGTTTGGGTACCGACACGGGTGGTTCTATCAGACAACCTGCAAGTTTTTGTGGTGTCGTTGGCTTTAAGCCTACTTATGGCACAGTTTCAAGATACGGGGTTGTTGCCTATGCCTCAAGCTTGGACCAGGTTGGACCAATTACTGCATCTGTGGAAGATGCGGCAATAGTATATGACTCTATATCCTTGTATGATAAGAAAGATTCAACTTCCTTGGGAAGCAAATTTACTACTCATGACAAATTAGATAAAAGTATTAAAGGAATTAAAATAGGAGTGGTAAAAGAATTTTTTGAAGGAATACAGGACGATATCAGAAAGCCTGTGGAAGAGTCAATAAAAATATATGAAGAGTTAGGAGCAGAAATTGTATATATAGATATGCCTCTTTTAAAAGTATTTTTGCCAGTTTACTATATAACCTCTTCTGCTGAAGCTGCATCCAACATGGGAAGATATGACGGTATAAGGTACGGATATAGAACAGACAGCTATAATAATATAAGCGAAATGATATGCAAAACCAGGAGTGAAGCTTTTGGAAAAGAAGTGAAGAGAAGAATAATGCTTGGAAACTATGTACTAAGCTCTGAGTGTTATGAAGCATATTACAAAAAAGCACAGAATTTAAGAGGTGCAATTATCAGAGATTTTAAAAGGATATTTGAAAAATGCGATGTAATACTTACTCCTACAGCCCCAACAACAGCATACACCTTAGGTGAAGCATCAAAAGATCCAATTAAAACTTATTTAATGGATATATGTACTGTTCCTGCAAATATTGCAGGATTGCCGGCAATTTCTGTTCCTTGTGGCCTAGATAGCAATAAAATGCCTGTAGGAATGCAGTTAATGGGCAATAATTTCGAAGATTACAAAGTATTGAATATAGCTTATCAGTATGAAAAGAATACGAAAAATCAGACAGATGGAATAACTCTATGGCAGGAGGTGGAAATATGAGTTATGAGTTAGTTGTGGGATTGGAAACCCATGTGGAATTATCAACTAAAACAAAAATATTCTGCCAGTGTACAACCGAGTTTGGTGGAGAACCTAATACTCATTGTTGTCCCGTATGTTTGGGAATGCCGGGTACTTTGCCTAAATTAAATAAAAAGGTTGTAGAATATGCGGTTAAGGCTGGCCTTGCCACCAACTGCAAAATAAGAAATTATTCCAAAATGGACAGAAAAAATTACGTATATCCGGACTTGCCCAAGGCATACCAAGTATCACAATTTGACAAGCCCATTTGTGAGAATGGATATATTACACTATCTTCCGGTAAAAACATTCGTATTAACAGAATCCATATAGAGGAAGATGCAGGGAAACTTATTCACGAAAGAGGAGATACTTATATAGATTACAACAGAGGAGGAGTGCCCCTTATTGAAATTGTAACGGAGCCAGATATTAGAAGCGTCGAGGAAGCCGTTGAATATATTGAACAGTTAAGATTGATTATGAAGTATATAGGGGTATCCGATGTAAAGATGCAGGAAGGTTCCCTTAGATGTGATGTTAATATTTCCGTAAGGAAAAAGGGCGAGGAAAAGTTTGGAACCAGAGCGGAAATTAAAAATATGAACTCTGTTAACTTCATAGCCAAGGCAATAGAGTATGAATTTGAAAGACAAGTGGATTTATTGGAAAGTGGCGGTGTAGTTGAGCAGGAAACAAGAAGATACGATTCGGATAAGAATATAACGGAAAGCATGCGGGGGAAAGAAGATGCAGAAGATTACAGATATTTCAGAGAGCCGGATTTAGTTAATATTTATGTTTCAGAAGAAGATATAAATAAATATAAGAAGGAACTACCTCAACTTCCCCATGAAAAATACAATATTTTTATAAATGAATACAGTCTTCCTAAAGATGATGCTCAATTACTTATTAAGTATAAAAAAATTGCCGAATATTTTGAAGAGGCAAGCAAAGATATTAAAAACAAAAAATTAGTATCAAATTATATACTAGGACAAATTTATAGAAGGTTGCCCACAGATGCTGAAAGAGAAGAATTTAACATATCCCTTCCACCTAAGTATTTAGGTGAGTTGGCTCAATTGGCGGAAAGCAAAAAAATTACATCAAGTATGGCAGCTAATGCTCTTGAGAAAATGCTTGATACCGGAAAACCTGTAAGAGAATTTATTTCTGAAAAGGACATGGAAGGAATAGACGATAACACTCTAAGAGAGCTTTGTGTAAGAGCAGTAAATGAAAATCAACAAGCCGTCGAATCCTACTTAGGAGGAAAGGAAAAAGCCTTTAAATCTCTTATTGGATTCATTATGAGAGAAACCAAGGGTAAGGCAGACCCTATGAAAACAACGGAAATGCTAAAAGAGATCATAGGTCAATAATAGGTCGCAGCAAGAAGCTGCGGCTATTTTTTTATAGAAATATCTCTCCCTTTAACAAATGAATTATTCGTGCATATAATAACGAAAGAACAGAAAGGAGATTGTTATATGATAATTCATGTTGTACAGCCGGGAGAGACTATTTTTTCCATAGCTGCTCAATACAATATATCACCTCAAAAAATTATAACTGATAATGAACTTCAAAACCCCAATGTATTAGTACCTGGACAGACATTGGTAATACTCATACCGGAAATCATCCACGTAGTTCAGCCAGGTGAAACTTTAGAATCCATCGCTCAAAGATACAATACAACGGTTGTAAATCTACTTCAGTTAAATCCTTTTATCCAATATGCAGATGAAATAATGCCGGGAGACCAAATTACCATAAGTAACAGGGAAGCAAAGAGAGGACCTATTTATGTTTTAGGATACACTTATCCCAATATTGATAGAGAAGTACTCAGGAAGACACTACCTTATTTAACTTACTTAACTATATTCACTTATGGCATTACAGAAGAAGGAGAACTCATAGGTATAGAAGATGAAGAACTGATAAGGATGGCAAAAGATTTCGGGGTTGCACCCTTAATGCTTATTTCCACATTGACAGAGGAAGGAACCTTCAGCAATGAACTAGCCCATATAATACTAAATGATGAAAATGTTCAAAACAACTTAATAGAAAATGTATTAAGAAACTTAAGGGAAAAGGGATACTACGGATTAGATATAGATTTTGAATATGTACTGCCAGAAGACAGAGATGCCTTTGTAAACTTCATTCAAAGAGTCAACGAGAGGATAACTCCCGAGGGTTTCCAACTTTTCACTGCTTTGGCACCTAAGGTTTCTGCAGACCAGCCAGGACTTTTATATGAAGCCCACGATTATCCAAGAATAGGTGAAGCATCTGATAGGGTACTTCTTATGACTTATGAATGGGGATATACTTACGGACCTCCCATGGCGGTGGCTCCCGTAAACAGAGTTAGGGAAGTTTTAGATTACGCAGTAACTGAAATACCTAGGGAGAAAATATACATGGGTATTCCCAATTATGGTTATGACTTTATTTTGCCCTTTGTAGCCGGGCAATCGAGAGCTGATTCTCTGTCTAATGTAGAGGCTGTTGAGTTGGCTGCAGATGTGGGAGCTACAATTCAGTTTGATGAAACGGCAATGGCACCTTTTTTCATATATTATGATGATCAAGGAAGACAGCACAGGGTTTGGTTTGAAGATGCTAGGAGTATATTGGCAAAGTTGGACTTGTATTCTGAATATAACTTTGAAGGAGTAGGATATTGGAACGTTATGAGATATTTTCCTCAAAACTGGTTGGTAGTAAGTACTAAGTATAATATTGCCAAGTTATTGTAGAAAGCTTGCCATAAAAATGTAATTATACCGTAAAAACGGCATATAAATAGATAACAGGTATTCTAGGGAGGTTTTTATGAATAATAAAAGTTATAGAGTGATGAAATTTTTAGAACCAGTTAATAAAAAAGACAAGTGTAGAGGATACGTAAGACTTAATATAAGGGGAGTTCGTGGAAATCTAATTGTAGCTGCAGAAAATTTGGGAGATGCCAAATCTTTCAGTGAAGTATATTTATATAAGGACAGACAGAACAAAATAAAATTAGGAAATATAAACAACAAAAAGGGAATGTTGAAAAAGGTCCTTACTTTTGGAAATGCCAATGCAATTGAAGACTATAATATATGTGCCGTAGTACAGGATGGGAAAATCGTCTTATTCTCCAATTTATTTAATCCAACTAGTCTTGATATAGTAAGAAAGTTAGAAGAAGATCAGGCTGAGGAAGAAATGGATGTTCAAGTAAAGGCAGAACAAAGAATTGAAAAGTCAGAGGTAAAAGAGGAAAAGGAGGAGATAGTAAATACAGTAAAAGAGGAACCTAAGAGGGAAGCAGAAATAAAGGAAGAAGCAAAAGAATCGGTGGAAGGAGAGGAAACAGTAACCGTATCAAAAGAGGAGTTTGAAGAACCTTCTGTTGAAGGAACAGCTAGTGGGTATAGAAAGAGGCAAATAGAAAGTATTTATAACACATTAAAGAATTATAGGGTAGTAGAGCCACTGTCAGTAAAATTGAAAGACTTTACCTGGTGGTATATACCCTATGATGAGAAGGGAACTCGTGCCGGTACCTTGCCTTACTACAATCAAATAATAAGCTCCTATTATCCCTATCCCGTGTCTAACCGGGTAACTACCTGTACAAGTTTAATGAAAAAATATGGTCACTATATTTTTGGAATATACAAGGAAAATGATGAGATCGTCAAATATATTTACGGAGTGCCGGGTGAATTTACTAAGGAGGAACAGCCTTACAGAGGTGTTACAGGTTTTAAAAATTGGTCTTACGGAAACAGGGAAAATAAAGGATACAATGGATACTGGTTGGCCTTTGTAAACCCAAAGACAGGTGAAACAACGGAGCCACCTCAGGTATCAATAACTTAGCACTGTACTTTTTGTTACCTGTTTGTTATAATTATCTTCGTAGATATACTTACATACAATTAAATAGCTAGATAAAAAACTCCTCTCAAGGAGTTTTTTTAAGAATATTTTGAATTGACTCATACAAAAAAATATAATATAGTAAAAAGCATAAATCGATCTATATATAAGGAAGGATGACGGTGAAATATAAGTTTGTAATTTTCGATTTCGACGGAACTTTAGCTGATACTGAAGAAGCAAATTTTGTAATATATCAGAAATTAGCTGAAAAATATAAATTAAAAAATATTACAATGGATGAATTGGGTCACCTGAAAAAAATGAGTGCTAAGGATGTCTTGGAATACGTTGAGGTTAAAAAAAGATATCTCCCTTTTCTTTTAAAGAAAGGAAAAAGCCTCCTGACCCAGGATATAAAAAATATAAGGCTTTGTAAGCCAGATGTTTTTCATGCCATAAAAAACCTTAAGGACATGGGCATAAAAACAGCCATAATTACAACAAATTCTAAAAAAAATGTTAAACTCTTTTTAGAAGCTCATAATGCGGATATGTTTGACTATATTGCCAGTGCTGCAATGTTTGGAAAAGAATCTAAAATGAAAAAAATTATTAAGAAGGAAAAAATTAAGCCAAAAGATGTTCTTTATGTGGGAGATGAAATAAGAGATATTAATGCTGCAAGAAATGCTGGTATGGATATAGCCTCTGTGGGATGGGGCTACAATACTGTAGACAGCCTTAAAAAGCATGAACCGGACTATTTAATATTTGAACCATCAGAACTCATAAAAATATGTAGAGGCTAGTACAATTTCTTAAACAAAAGGAGAGATATATGAAGAGAATGATTTATACCATAAAGCCTGAACATCATAATATTGAAGATTTAACTAGAATTTTGGAAGAACATCCTGAAATACGATTTGTATCCCTTATGGGGGTTGATATTGGAGGCAATGGCACCGATGAAAAAATACCAATAAAATTATTTCTAAAAGATATGGAAGAAATGCTTACATACGGTATCCAGACAGATGGTTCCAGTGTTGAACTCCAAGGTATTGCCGACTTAAATGATGCCCGGGTTGACTTACTTCCAGATAAAGACTGTGTGTGGTTCGTAGATTACAATTATGAGTATTATAACGAAGAAAACGGTTTGCCAGTGGGAACTTTAAAAATCCCTTCATTTATAATTCATGGAGGCAAATTTGTTTGCTCCAGATCTATACTCAAAAGGGCTACGGAGTTTTTTAAAGCTGAAATAATGAAATTATTAAAAAAATACCCTCATCTGTCAGAGACCTTGGGGTTCAGGTATGATGATGTGGATGAAATCTTACTGACAGCAGCAACGGAATTGGAAATGTGGGTTAAGACACCGGAGCAAAGTGCTGATTATGAAGAGCTTCATATTTCTCAGGTTCTTAAAGAGCAATACTGGAAAAGGACTATGGGAACCGTAAGAACAGTCTTGGAAAAGATAATGGATTTGTTGGAGCTTTATGACTTAAAGCCAGAAATGGCTCATAAAGAAGTGGGAGGAATTACTAATAAAATAGATACAAGGGGCAGAATAACCCATGTTATGGAGCAGCTGGAAATTGACTGGAGATTTTCGAATGCCCTTCAGGCCAGTGACAATGAAATCTTTATCAGGGAATTAATAGAAGATCAATTCCGCAATCACGGCTTGGAAGTTTCTTTCAAGGCTAAGCCTATAGAAGGAGTAGCTGGAAATGGAGAACACACGCATTTAGGAGTGGCTGTAAAGCTCAAAAATGGTAAGAAAGTTAATTTGTTTTCTCCTTCAGATATGAAGGAGGATTACTTAAGCGTTATAGGTTATGGAGCTTTAATGGGAATATTAAAAAATTACGAAGTAATAAATCCTATAGTGGCTTCCACCAATGATGCCTTCAATAGACTAAAACCTGGTTTTGAGGCGCCTGTTTGTACGGTAACCTCCTTAGGGGGAACTAAGGAGCAGCCATCCAGAAACCGCTCTGTTCTCTTAGGAGTAATAAGAAATATTTTTAACCCCCATGCCACTAGATTTGAATTAAGATCTCCCAACCCCTATTCTAACACCTATCTTGTTATTGCTGCATGTTACCAATCTATGTTGGATGGTATATTGGCAGTTACGGAAGCAGGTATGGATTGTAAGGCTTTAGAAAAAGAAATATCAAAAAAATATGGAGAAGATGCTGTATACCTAGAAAAATACAGGGAATACAGAAGTGAAATGGATGTATTTGAATACTATACTCAAGAAGAAAGAGATAAATTGTACGGTAAAGCTCCTGCTACCGTTTGGGAAAATATAAGTGCTTTTTCTTCCAATGAAGAAAAACAGCAGGTATTAAAAAATGGCGGTGTTTTTACCGATGAACTTATAAATTCTTTTAAATTAGTTACCACTGAAAAATGGAAAAATGAACTTAGCGGCAGAATAATCCATGATAATATTATGCTGTTAAAAACCTTTGTTAGGCTTCACAGGGAACATGATCATGCAACAGACTTAGATGTGGTAAATTGGGAAAAAATTGTTTATTTAAAAACAAAGCTTATGAAGGACAGCATGACTAAAAAATGTATATTCACAAAAATTAAAAATGCAATTTCAGAAGGAGATTACGACACGGCGTCTGATTTGCAAATACAGATGAATGAAAAAATGTCGGAAATAAGAACATTATACATTGAATATAAAAATAATATTTTCTGATAAAACTGGCAAGTTCATAGGGGACAAGGTTCCTTACTAGGTTTGGAAAGGAATGGAGTCCCCTTTTCTTATTGTAATATTATGTAAATTTATAATTATTATGTTTTTTTATTATATAGGAACCAAATTAATGTTTACAAAAATACAAAACTATGTTATTATTTATATGCGAACGTTTTTCAACAATATGTTGAAAAATATTAAATATATGCGAAGGACTTAGTACGACAAAGGATAACGTTATTATTGGGTTGTTTGGATTTATGGGTTGTATGAATTATATGGTATGGTATTATCCTTGAAGTATTAAGTAACAGATCGCAATTATTTTTATGGAGGGAAATTATGAGTAAAGTTCCAAGAGAAAAGAAAGAAGCAACACTGGGAATTTCACTGATTCCTGTAATTGTTGTTGTTGCGGTTTTAGGTATAGCAATAATAGTCTTTGGACAAGATCCCCATATTCCTATACTGGTAGGTGCAGCTGTAGGGGCATTGATAGCTGTTTATAAACTAGGCTATACCTGGGAAGAAATTGAAACAGGTATCATCGATTCAATAGGTAGTGTTATGCAAGCAATATTAATACTTGCCGTAATAGGTATGTTAATTGGAACATGGATTGGGGGAGGAATCGTTCCTACATTAATTTATTATGGTTTACAAATACTGTCACCATCATTCTTCTTAATCAGTGCTTTAATACTGTGCAGTATAGTTTCCTTGGCTACAGGTAGTTCCTGGACTACAGCAGGAACAGTTGGAGTAGCACTTATAGGTGTAGCCCAAGGACTTGGAATTTCACCTGCCTTGGCAGCAGGCTGTATAGTATCTGGAGCATACTTTGGTGATAAGATGTCACCTTTATCAGATACAACTAACTTAGCACCGGCAATGGCTGGATCGAATTTATTCGACCACATAAGACACATGTTCTACACAACAGGTGTTTCCTACTTAATTGCAGCAGTAATATATATAATTATAGGACTGCAATACAGGGGTAAACAATTAAATGCAGAAGAAATTAATGGTATATTAGTAGCGATTGAAAGTATTTATACAATTAATCCCTTATTCTTATTGGTTCCTGTTATTACAATAGGTGCTGTTGCTATGAAAGTACCTGCAATACCCGGACTTCTCTTAGGGGTTATCTTAGGAGGAATTTGTATGTTATTCCAAGGGGGAGACATCGGAGGTATTTTCACAGCTATTCACTATGGTGTAGAAGCTGCTTCAGGTCATGAAATGGTAGATTCATTGCTATCCGGCGGTGGTATGGATGGTATGATGTGGACTATTTCCCTTATTATGTGTGCCCTGACCTTTGGTGGTGTCCTTGAATCAACAGGAATGATGCAGACTATAGCTAAAAATATGCTTGAAAAAGCTAAGAGTACAGGTTCATTGGTACTTACAACTGTTCTATCCTGCTTGTTCGTTAATATTCTGTGCGCAGACCAATACTTATCAATAGCCCTGCCAGGAAAAATGTTCAAAGATGCATTTGCGGAGAGAGGTTTGGCGCCAAGGAACTTATCTCG
>CZCB01003482.1_pt1 | contig 30239 bp, 31 predicted proteins | sample 591991 | NCBI WGS metagenome assembly CZCB01 (sample SAMEA3556809, study PRJEB10932) | anaerobic digester metagenome
GTTTTTTTTTTTTCAAGCAGAAGACGGCATACGAGATTCGCCTTAGTCTCGTGGGCTCGGAGATGTGTATAAGAGACAGCCCCTCCCCTATCCCCTCCCCCCTGTAATGCGATGTCCAGTGGGAATCCGTTTCAGGTGGAGCCATAAGGGTATCAACACATTTCGAGCTGTCCTGAAGGGACGGGGTTTGAGAAAACGCAAAGCATTTTCGGGACAGGAACTCGAGCACCGTCAGGTATGAAGTGCGAGCGAAGCGAACTTGAAATACTCGAAGAGTTTCGAGGCGCAAACGAGAGTGAGCGTGAGCACCGCAAGGTGCGAGAAGGGAGCAAACCCCTCCGCACCCTTCGGTTGCTTGAACTCAGGTTCTCTACGAACCATCGCACTCCCCCGGTTCCCACCCCTTAGAGTGATACCCCCACGGTCCAGTGTACGGGGCTTTATCCCCACTATTTTACTGGCACGCCCCTCCTGTTCGTCTCCTGCCGGACCAAGAACCTGCATCACCCGCCCGTACCCTTCTTTAGGTACCGGACCGAATGTATTCTGGAGTCAATGGCAACATTACAGGGAATGAGCGGGGTCGATCTTCGGGCACTGGTAGCGGAGGCTGCCGATCGCCTCCCGCTCTGGGTCGGCAAGATCTACCAGTTCGACGCAATGACCCTTGGAATCAGGCTGAACGGTGAAGACCGGGCGAAATACCAACTGCTCGTCGAGATGGGGCGGCGTGCCCACTTCACCGCAGAGTTCCCCAACCCGCCAAAGAACCCGCCGAGTTTTGCGATGCTGCTTCGAAAGCACCTTGATGGCGGGAAAGTGCTCGGTATCCGCCAGCTCGGACTCGAGCGCACGATATGTATCGATGTCGGGAAACACGACACGACCTATCATCTCATATTCGAACTCTTCGACGAGGGAAACACGGTTCTCTGCGACGAAGGATATACAATAATCAAACCCCTCTGGCACCACCGGTTCAAGAACCGGGAGGTGATCCCGGGTGCGGTCTACGCCTTCGAGGGATCGGACTGCTCGGCACTCTCCCCTGCTGAGTTTGAGAGTATGCTCGCCGGGTCCGACCGGGACATCGTCCGGACTCTTGCCGTCGGGTGCATGCTCGGCGGCGCGTATGCCGAGGAGGTCTGCAGACTCGCGGGCGTCGATAAGAACGCCGCGGCGAAAGAGGTGGATGCGGAGACGGTCCGCAAGGCCCTCGAGCGGTTGATCACGAGCGTCGAGAAGTCCCGGGAGCCGGTGATAACACCCTCCGGGTGCTGGCCGGTTCTGCTCGGCAATGAAGAGGTTCGCGAGCGGTTTACAACCTTCAGCGAGGCGCTCGATGCCTTCTACCCGAAGATTGCAGGCGAGAAGGGGGAGGTCGCGACAGAGAAACCGCGCCTCTCCCAGGCGGAGGTGATCCGCCGCCGTCAGGAGGAGGCGATCAAAGGCTTTGAGAAGAAGATCGAACGTTACGAGCGGATCGTGGAGGTGTTCTACGAGAACTACACGACTGTTGCCGAGATCATAACGACGCTTGATGAAGCGAGCAAGACCCGATCCTGGCAGGAGATCGAGCGAATCCTCAAATCCAACGGCAACAACCCGACAGCAAAGATGGTCCGTGCGGTCCACCCTGCGGAGGCGGCGGTGGACCTCGAACTATCGGGCGAGCGGGTGATGGTCTACGTCCACGAGACGATCGAGCAGAACATCGGCCGCTATTACGACCAGATAAAGAAGTTCAAGAAGAAGAAGGCCGGCGCACTCGCGGCGATGGAGCGTACGGTGCCCGAGAAGCCCCGGCGAAAGCAGAGCCTTGCCCTCCAGAAGAAGCGGTGGTACCACCGGTTCCGCTGGTTCACCACGAGCGACGGAGTCCTTGTCATAGGTGGCCGTGACGCTTCCCAGAACGAAGAACTCGTCAAGAAATATATGGAAGGCGGGGATCTCTTCATCCACGCCGACGTCCACGGCGGAAGCGTCGTCATCGTGAAAGGCACGACCGAACACCTGGACGAGGCCGTGCAGTTTGCCGCATCCTACTCCAATGCCTGGAAGGCCGGGCACTTCACTGCGGACGTCTATGCCGCCCGCCCCGACCAGGTGAGCAAGACAGCCGAGTCCGGCGAATACGTCGCCCGCGGAGCGTTCATCATCCGTGGCGAGCGGCAGTACTTCAGGAACGTCCCGCTCGGGGTGGCGATCGGTCTAGCGATGACGCCGGAGGTCGCCGTCATCGGCGGCCCAGCAGCGGCCATCAGAGAACGCGCGAAAGTATGGGTAGAACTTCGTCCCGGGCAGTTTGAGCCGAACGATATCGCAAAGAAGGTTGTCCGGGCACTCAGAGAGAAACTCCCGGAGGAAGAGTGGAAAGGGCTCAAGTCCGCCTTAAACACCGAGACGGTCGCCGCATTCATTCCTCCCGGCGGCTCTGATATCGTAGAACCATGAAGGCTGAAGTTTGCGAGTTAAAAAAGCAGTACGGCGAGATACGTCTCTTTCCAGAGACGCTTGACGATCTCTGGCACCTCTCCCACCTGGTCGGACCCGGCGACCTCGTCTTTGCGACGACCTTCCGGAGTGTCGAGGGAGCAAGCGATAAAATTCGGCCCGAGAAGATAGAGAAGCGGCCGGTGCGACTGGGAATCCGGGTCGAGAAAGTGGAGTTCCATCAGCACACGAACCGTCTCCGCATCAGCGGGGTCATCGAGAGCGGGGTGGATGTCTCCGCACACCACACCTTAAACGTAGAAGCGGGCTTCGAGATCTCGGTCATCAAACAGTGGCGTTCCGTCGACTGCGAGCGGATACGCCGGGCCGTCGACGCCTCTGCATATGGTGTGGTCCATGTCGTGAGCGTCGAGGAGGGTGAAGCGCAGGTTTACCGTCTGCGGCAGTTCGGCCCGGAATGGGTAACGACCGTCACGGCCGGGAGCAGCAAGGGTGCGGACACCGGAACCCGGTCGGCGCTCTTTGAGAAGACGCTTGAGGCTATCGCCGCGGTCACAGGCCCCCTGATCGTCGCAGGCCCGGGGTTCGTGAAAGACGAATTCGTGAACTATGCAAAAGTCCAGGCTCCGGACCTTGCAGAGCGGATGACCACCGTCGAGACACGGCGTGTCGGACGGGGCGCTGTCCAGGAGGTGATCGGGCAGGGGGTTCTCGAGCGGCTCCTCGGCGACCTTCACCTTGCACGCGAAGTCAGGCTGATGGATGAGGTCCTGCGCCGGATCGCGACCAACGGTGCTGTCGCCTATGGCATTGACGAAGTCGGCAAAGCGGTCGCTTACGGTGCGGTAGAAACGATCCTGGTCTCCGACACCCGGCTCCGTGACGAAGAGGCAACGCGTATCATCAAGGATGCCGAGTATATGAGCGCGTCGATCGTCGTGATGAGCACCGAGTTTGAACCCGGAGAGCGCCTTGAAGCCCTCGGGGGTATTGCGGCAATCCTGCGGTATAAGATCGAGTGAAATTCGGGCCACCTAAGGCTTTCCTGTGCGACCAAGCATGGGAGCCCTGGCAGCCAGAACGCGCCATCTTGTACATCACTACCTCTAATCTATCCTATCATAGGGAAAGCCGCCGCAAACACCTTCGATCTGCCGAACCTCAGTTTCCCCAGAGCCAGGGGTACCTACCTTTATAACCGGAGAACACCCTATATTGTAGTGATTCCGTCAATCCAGGAAGGGGCCGGAAGCCCGCTATGTGCTGCCCGGACCGCCGTCCCGAGGTGAGACATCCCTTTCAGGAATGGCGTAAGACTGGTGTCACGATGAGCGAGAATGTGGTAGCAGCAGAGGTCGAGAATACACGGCCGCGGACTCGTGCCGAGAAGCAGATCGAGCACAGAAATCGGATTAAGCGGACGCTTGTAGCCTGTTTTATGGGCATACTTACCGGAGCGCTCTCGTTCTACCTCTCCGGCACCCCCGATCCGGTGAACGGACTCCAGCCAAACGCCATCATCGGTATCCTTCTCCTCGCGGCGGGGGTTGTCTTTCAGAAGCACATCTTCATGCTTATCCGGATCGACTACATGGCTCTGACCGGAAAAGACTGGTTCTACCAGAGCTTCATGACGTTCGCGCTCTGGTTCATAACCTGGACGATCCTTTTGACCACCACCGTTCTGTGATCACCCATGCGTATTGCTGTTGTACACCGTGATCGGTGTCACCCCATCAAGTGTGGCACCGAGTGCATCCTTTACTGCCCGCGTGTCCGAACCGGCGATGAGACAGTCATCATCGGTGAAGACCAGAAGGCCGCCATATCGGAAGAACTCTGTGTCGGGTGCGGTATCTGCGTGAAGAAATGCCCGTTTGAGGCGCTCGATATCGTCAACCTCCCCGAGCAACTTGACCAACCGACGCACCGCTATGGCAGAAACGGTTTCGTCCTCTACGGGCTCCCGATCCCCATCGAGGGGAAGGTTACTGGCATCCTCGGGCCCAATGGTATCGGCAAGAGCACATCGGTGAAGATCCTCTCAGGAACGCTCGTCCCGAACCTGGGAAAGACCGATGCCGAGGCCTCCTGGAAGGACGTCCTCGACCTCTACCAGGGGACCGAACTCTTCGACTACCTCCAGATGCTCTCGCAGAAGAGCGTGAAGGTCGCGGTCAAGCCCCAGTATATCGACCAGATCCCGAAGGTCTTCTCCGGGTCGGTGCGTGACCTCCTCGCAACCACCGATGAGCGCGGGAAACTTGATTATTACATTGATCGGCTCTCGCTAGGGCCAATTCTCGACCGGTCAATCAAGACGCTCTCCGGCGGGGAACTCCAGCGGGTCGCGCTCACCGCCAGTCTTGCCCGCGATGCCGACTTCTACTTCCTTGATGAGATCACGCCGTACCTTGACGTCTATCAGCGGATGGCCGCGGCGAACCTGATCCGGGAACTCGCCGCGGAGCGGCCGGTCGTGATCGTCGAGCACGACCTCGCCATCCTCGATATGCTTGCCGATACTGTGCATATCGCCTATGGTGAACCGGCGGTCTTTGGTGTCATCACGCATCCCAAAGGCGTCCGGGTGGGTATCAACCAGTACCTGGAGGGGTTCCTTCCCGAGGAGAACGTCAGGTTCAGAGAGTATGCGGTGACGTTTGAAGCCCGGGCCCACGCAGCCGACACGGACCGGGAGACGCTGTTTGCGTTCCCGGCGATGACAAAGCGCTTTGATCAATTCTCGCTCACCGTCGACGGCGGAGAGATTCGGAACGGTGAGGTTCTCGGAGTGCTCGGGGCGAACGGTATCGGGAAGAGCACGTTTGCCCAGCTCCTCGCCGGAGTGATCGAGCCCGATACCGGGGCAATGGATACCCGGGTGCGGATCTCGTATAAGCCGCAGTATATCAAGGGTGACACCGATGCAACCGTCGAGGAGGTCCTCCGCCGGACGACGGCAAAGTTTGACACATCATACTATCAGCACGAGATCCTGGAGCCACTCTCCCTCTCACAGCTCCTCCAGGCGCCGGTGAACACACTCTCCGGCGGGGAACTCCAGCGGGTCGCGATCGCAATCTGCCTCTCCCGCGATGCCGACCTCTACATCTTGGACGAGCCGAGCGCTCACCTCGATGTGGAGCAGCGCGTGAAGATCTCGCGCATGATCAGGAAGCACGCCGAAGGGCGGGACGCAAGCACGCTCGTGATCGACCACGACATCTACGTCATCGATATGATCAGCGACCGGATACTGGTCTTTGAGGGCGAACCGGGCGTCCACGGCACGGCTGCCGGTCCGTTCGATATGGCGCCGGGCATGAACCGGTTCCTCAAGGCGCTCGGGATCACATTCCGGCGTGACAAGAGCGGGAGACCGCGGATCAATAAGCCAGGGTCGTTCCTGGACCGGGAGCAAGTCGCTGCCGGAGAATACTATTATGCAGAAGTCTCGAAGTCTTGAGGTTGGGTTTCAAGGCTTCCTTCTCCACTCCCTTCTCATTTTCAGAGAGATATACAGGTCCAATCCTCATTGAATCCGGCTGCCAGGACGCCGGTCGCACGTACCCCAAGGAATCGAGCACAGGAAGGCTGAGGGGTTTTGGCGGCAGGGCCCGGAGGGGGGCCATGAGATCCGCATTAGGAGAATTGAAATATCTTTCCCGCTGGATCTCGCAGTTCGCTCACCGGCCGATCACTGACCCCAACCGTCCCCCAAGAGACGCCCACACCCTCTCAAGTGCGCCTTGAGACTCTCCGGGAGTCACTCCGGGCGTCACTTCCGGAGCCGGGGTCTCCTGCGGAGTTTCGGGAAGGGCGGTGGTCACCGGTACTTCAGGCGTCGTCTGCGTCGAAACGGCAGAGAGGTCAAGGGAAGCCAAACCTGCTGGCAGCGGAATGTAACCCACGTTTCCGGGGACAACAAACCAGCATCTTTCGGCGGCATCGAGGAAGAGTTTCTTGACAGCATTCGAACGAATCCCGTCCCCTGACGTGATATGCAGGGTCACATTCGTCCCGTCCCACCCATAGATCCCGTTTGTGGATGCGACAAGAAGCATCCCATCCGGCGTTGCCGCAATATCGTTTATATAGACGGGGAACGCGCTCAGGCTCCCGCTGTCAAGGACCGGCACGACTTCCCCATCAGGGGTGCGCTGAAGGACCGTCGTGCGGTTGAAGAGATAGACGCCTCCAAACGGGTTGACCCGCACTTCAGATATTCCTCGAAGCGGTTCGCCGCGGTAGGTAACACTCTCAAAAGAGATCACTCCAGAATTGTTCTTGAGAACCTGGATACCATCCTTCTCGGACCCGATGACGAGAGCATCGCTTGCGGCATCGACCGCCATGCTCAAGACGGTGTAGCACTCGAGGCCTTCGGGCCCGAACGGTTTATACCACGTCCAGTTACCATCGTGGTAGCGGAGGAGGCCTGCCCGTCCGGTGGCGACCCACATCTCATCTCCCCACCGCGTTATGCTATTGATGTTGCGGTTCTTAAGGAGCACCGGATCATCAATGACCTGATATCCCGCCTCATCTCCGAACTGCAACCCTTTCGGATACCCGATCCAGAGACATCCCTCTGCATCCAGGGCGATCGCGGATACCATAGCGTCAAGAGGAGTGAGCCAGCCATACGCCGTCTCTCCCGGGTGCCTGGGGTTGAGAGAGTACCAGGTGCCATCTTCCGTATATACAGAGATACCGTAATCGGTTGCAAAGATGACATCGCCATACAAACCGTTCGTTACGTCCTTCACTCCGGCTGATGCAATACCGGTATAAAAATCAGGCTCTTTGATGTACAGGGCCGACGAGGCGGGGACGAGAAGGGATAGAACAATGAGGGAGAGAATTAGAACTCGGTGCATGTGCCATCCGCCCTCTTGATGATGAGGCGACCCTTCCCTTCCGGCCAGTAATACACGGATCGCCCGACCTTTCCACCGGTCTCTTCGTGCTCAATCTGAATGCCCAATTCGCGGAGCTTATCTTTCACTGCAGCAATGTTGCGCTCACCGATGTTGAGGAAGTTTGCCGAGTACTCAAACATGCTCGCACCACCGACAATACTCGCAGTGACCGAGAATTTTGTGCTTCCGAACTCCTCCATCTCTTCAAAGAGGGCGATTGCGGCTGTATCTGCAAACTTACCGGGACGGTCGGTGTTTCCGCGGCTCTCGGGGAGCATAACATGGGCGAGTCCCGCAAGGGATCTGCGCTGGTCATGCAGGATGAGTGCGATGCAGGATCCAAGCCCGATCGTCCCCATTGGACATTTTCCTACCATGTATTCACCAAGGCCGAGGATCACGCCCTCTCCCTCTGCGAAGAAGTTGTTATCCATGCTATTCCAAGGATGGGCTATGAGAGTGGTTCCATCAAGCGCTCAAGCATGAGGGACAGCTGGTGCATGAGATCCACGTTCGGAAGCATGAAGATACCACCGTAAACAGGCGGTGCCTCGCTCGTCAACATGGTGTTGAAGATGATGACATCATTCACCTCAGCAGCCATCTGTGCGACGACGGACTCAAAGGCTGCATGCGCCATATCGATGGCCAGCGCCGGCGGGGATGGCAGCATGACGATGCCCAGCAGTTCTGCGGTTGCATCAAGAAATGCCGATATCATGATGTTCCCGATCTCGATTGCGGCGCTCCGATCCATCTCGTTGATATCACGATCCGGATCGCCCGTGCCGAGCATCAAGTTCGTCAGCTGGATGATGGTCTGTTTGGGCATGCTGACGATGACATAACCTCCATCCGCAACCTCGCCCTGAATCTGGAAGACGATCATGGCCGATATCTCATTGCTGACGTACTTGTGTATCTCGGCGATATCGACGACCTGCACGTCCGGCACCGTCATCTCAATAGGGCACATCAACATCTGGGAGAGGGTTGTTGCTGCGTGGGCAGCACCAATGTTTCCAAACTCTGCTAGCGCATCTTTTTGAATTGTATCGAGTTTCATAAAAGCCTCACTTAAATCATTGTATTTACATCGAGTACCGGGACGACATCGCCATCTCCGGGGATGGTGATCCCGCTGATCCCGCGGCAGTTGCCCGCAAGCGCGGAGAGCGGTTTTACCACTACCTCCTGCTTCCCATCAACGGTATCAACAACTATGCAGCATTTCTTACCGTTATTCTGCAACACAACAAGCGTATCGCTCTTGGGTGCTCGACCGAACATATCCTCCAGGCGGTACATGGGAAGAATCTGGTCACGGAGCAAGATCGCCTCGCTGTTGCCGATCTGGTGGATCGCCTCCATCCGTATCTGCGCAACCTCAACGACATTGCTGATAGGAATAGCACAGCGCATCCCGTTAATGCGGACCATCATCACATCGATGATTGCCATCGTCGGGGGCAACACCAACTCGAATTTCGTTCCCTTGCCCAACTCAGACTCAATTTTGATCGTTCCTTTGAGCGATTCGATCGTCTTTTTGACTACATCAAGCCCAACACCCCTGCCGCTGATGTCGGTGATCGTCTCAGCCGTACTGAAACCGGGCTCAAAGAGCAGATTAATCAGGTCATCTCTCGTTGCGGCGGAAGCGGCTTCGGATGTCATGAGTCCTTTTTCCACAGCCTTCCTTCGGAGTTTCTCAGGGTCAATACCGGCTCCGTCATCCTCAACCTCGATGACGACGTTGTCTTTATCCCTGTATGCCGTCAGCCGGACCAATCCAGTTCTTGATTTTCCATTAGCCTCACGGATCTCAGGGGTTTCAATGCCATGGTTTACCGCGTTTCGGATGAGATGCAGGAGCGGATCAGCGAGACCGTCCATAATGCTCCGATCAAGTTCGGTTTCACCGCCCTCAATGATGAATTCAACCTCCTTCTTGTCGTGATTCGCTACATCCCGCACGACCCTCGGGAAACGGTTGAAAATACGCTCGAGCGGCATCATGCGGATCCCCATCATGAGGTTCTGGAGATCGGAGACCGAACGGCCGATCATATTCAGAGCCTCGTCAAACTCTTTGATATTGTATTTTCTTGCGATCTGCTCAAGACGTCCGCGGTTGATAACCAGATCCTCAACGAGGTTCATCATGCGGTCAAGCCGCTGAATATCGACACGAATATTCTTGATCTCGCGGCTTTTCTCGCTCTTTGCAGACCTATGTTGCGGCGGCGCTGATTCTGTTTGCGGTTTGACGTTAGGCTCTGCTTGTGGTTTAACCTGAGGGGCCGGGACCGGACTGGGTGCAGGACCGGGCGCAGGGCTGGGTGAAGACTCCTTCACCACCCCCCCTGCCGGCGACTGAGTGAGGGAAAGGAGTGAGATCTCAGTGCCGGAAGCGACTGTTCTGAGCGCATCCTCCCCTGCCTCACAGGCAACCTGAACCTCGAATGAGTCACCGAACTTCCCATCTTCAATGAGCTCCCGCGAGGGGGTAGTTGATACGATTGTCCCTATCTCCTCGAGGTTCTGCAGAACCAGCATAGCCCTGACGTCTTTCATGGTGCTGGCCGGGTCAACGGCAATCGAGAGAGTGTAGATTGGACACTCATCTGCCCCTCCGGCCTGCTCCACGGGAGGCGCTTCATTGGACACTTCTTGCCCTGCCGTGGACTTATCTTCGGCAAAGGCCCTGAGTTCCTGCACCAGTTGCGCAGACTGTTCGTCCGAGAGAGGCTCTCCCGCTTCGATAGCGTCCAGCATATCCTCGATTACATCGGTGCAGTTGAGCAGAAGGTCGATGAGAGCTGCGGTAACTTCCTGCTGGCCGTTGCGGATGAGTGAGAAGACATCTTCCATCGAGTGGCAGAGGTGCTCCATCGCATCAAATCCCATCGACGCGGACATCCCTTTGAGGGTATGTGCAGAACGGAAGATCTCGTCGATGGCGGCCTGATGATCTTCTCCGCTCTCAAGAGCAAGGAGGTTGCTCACAATATTCTCATGATTCTCCCGCGACTCCTCTACGAATAACTTCCGGTATACCTCTTCATCAGACATGGTTGACCCCGAACCGAACAACAGTTCTCGCGATCTCATGCGCCAGATTCTTGAGTGGAACCACCTTGTCGACGCAGTTTCTTGCAAGGGCAGAACGTGCCATCCCATATACGAGACAGTCCTCTTCAGCGCAGACCATCGTGGTCCCGCCCGCGGTCTTCACAGCAAGAGTCCCTTCGCCGCCGTCGCATCCCATCCCCGAGAGGATAACCGAGACGGTGCGTGGACCAAAAACGCGCGCCGCTGAGGAGAAAGTCTTGTCCACGGCGGGCCGGACCGCATGGAGGGGAGGAGCGGTCGAGTGGACGACCCGTCCGTACTTTCTGCCGGCACCGGCATACTCCCCTGAGATCACAGTGTGGTAGCCCGCCTTCGAGACCAGGATCACTCCGGCCTCCAGAGTGTCCCCGTTTTCAGTCTCCTTTACCGGCAGGTGCGATACGCGATTCAGGCGCTCGGCAAGCGATGCAGTGAATCCCTCGGGCATATGCTGGGTGACGATGACTGCCGCAGGCAACTCAGCCGGGAGTGCGGAGAGGAGTGTGTCAAGCATCGGCGGTCCCCCGGCCGAAGAACCTATCAGCACCACTGTATCGGCGGCATTCCTCCGGGTTGCAATAGGCTTTACGGCCGTAGGAAGAACGACAAGGTTTCGGATCTTCTGGATGAGTTCCTTCTCTATCCCTTTGACGTTCTGGATATCTCTCGGTTTGAGCATGAAATCGTCCGCCCCAAGGCGAAGCGCCCGGTGAGTCATCTCGGCCTGCCGGGATGTCAGCGTACTCAAGACGAGCACCTTCGGCCTAGGACTCATCCCCTGGAGTGCTTCGAGCACCTCAAGACCACCCATTCTGGGCATCTCGATATCAAGGGTGATGGCGTCAGGTTCGAGCTCCGATATCTTCTTGAGGGCATCAATACCATTGACCGCCGTCCCGATGACCTCTATATCCGGACTGCCTTTGAGCATATCCCGGAGTATCGTCCGGATAAAGAGTGAGTCGTCGACGATCAAAACCCGAATCATGATCACGCACTGAGAACGTTCTTTACTTCTTCAAGAACTTTCGGAGCCTGGAACGGCTTGATGATGTAACCTTTCGCCCCGCTTTTGACAGCGAGTTTGACCATCTGCTCTTGGCCGACTGCTGTGCACATAATAACCTTTGCAGACGGGTCAGCAGCTTTTATGGCCTTGAGCGCCTCGATCCCATTCATTTTCGGCATAACAATATCCATCGTGACGAGATCGGGTTTTAATTCCTGGTACTTAGCAAGTGCCTCAGCTCCGTCCGCGGCTTCACCGACAATATCGTGCCCGCCGGAGAAGAGGATGTTCTTTAACAGCGTTCGCATAAACATTGTATCATCGACGATCAGGATTCTCCCCATCAAGCACCACTTATTGATCATTTGGAAAAAATGGTATATAGACTTTCGCGTTTTAAAGAAATAATCTCATTAACCTGTTGGTGATTTCATTGCGTTAGAGATGTATCTTACCCCTTTCGCCGTCAACTGAACCTCCTTTCTTACATAGAGTACTTCGGCGAGTCCCTTGTTGATGAGTTGTTCATAGATGGCGTCAATGTCCTTGTGGGAGAGTTTGAGCATATTCTCAATAGCACTCGAATCCATCCCGCTGTAGACCAGCATGGCCACCTGCCCGATCAGGGGGTCGATCTCCTCATTTACCTCGAAGTCACGCGTCGCCTCTTTAAGGAAGTTGTAGAGAACCTGAAGTGTCGTCAGTGGACAGAGGACAAAACTTGTCACGACCTCATTCTCAATGAGGTGATCGATCTTTACGACATCGAGATTCTTCTCCTGGATCTCGCGGGATGTGAGTTCGATGTCGGCCACCTCATCTAGTGGAATGCAGACCTGAGTGTCCTGGCTGACAAACCAGATGCCGGTCTTCATGACGGCAATCGCTCCCTTATTCCACCGGGCATCCTGGACAAGGACTCCACCGCGGATTGCGGGGGACATGAAGAAGGCGTTTAACCGGTAGGCGCTGCATTGCATGATGATAAACTTTTTCAAGACTGTGAGGACCTTCTCGACGGATGCAATTTGATAAACATCTTCCCCATTTGCACCAGCAGTGATCACCACCTGGTTCTTCTTCTCTCTGAGATCAACCATGGACTTGTAGGGCACCTCACGATTGAGAGGGGCATCGATGCGGATCCGATCCTCTCCGATACCCATGGTTGTCGCAACCCATTTGCCCCCATACTCGATTTTTATTGGAACAGACTTCATTTTCACCCTTCTAGCATTAGTCTGCGGCAGACTTCACTGTTTATGATTTCATCGCCGCGAGAATATCCTCAAGTTCTGCAGCAAGGTCTTTCGCGTTGAACTTTTCCCCTTTCAGTTCGCGAACCAGACTGAGGTCCTCCACGAACTTTTTCTTCTTCACCTCAGATTTGAGCTCGGTGATCAGATCATCCTCAACGACGCCGCCGGACGCAAAGGAGACCATATCAAAGTCTTCTTCCGACTCTTCTTGCAGTTCCTCAAGGAGCGCTTTTTCGTTTGAAACAGGTTCTTGCGCCTTTTGCACCTGTGTCTCAACTACTTCTTCATGCTCTTCCCCTTCGACCTCGATCTCATCAAGATTCACGTCCTCAAGTTCAGAGAGGTCATCGCCGAGCAACGCGTTCATTTCCTGTACATCACCCGCAGGGAATCCGCGGGCCTCCCCAGCAGCCACCGGCGGAAGCGCCATGGCAGGCTCGCCGGGGGTTGAGAGACCGCCTGCGCCATCAGAGGGATCGCTGCCGGGTGTGAGATCGAGGTCGCTAAGATCGCTCAGGTTTTCCTTGAGGATATCCGCTACGGCATCTGCCTCTTCTTCAGAGAGGAGAGAGATTCCTTCCGACTCAAATGCTGTTCCGGAGCCGGATGTCTCGCCGTCGAGATCGAGATCATCCAGGGAAGCGAGATCGAGATCTGCAAGCGAAGCCAGGGGATCGACCGCTGCCTCGCTGCCTTTCGCTGAGGTCGATCCTACGAGTTGGCTCCCGGCTGCCCCGCCGACAGCCTGATCGAGCATGGCATCGACCTTCGCAATCTTCCTTTTCTTCTCGCTTTCGGGGGCGCGGGCGTGTCTGATCGCATCCTGAATCGATGCAACGAAGGTCCCGAGCATGCCGGGCAGATTGATCTCGGTGGCCGCGAGCCTCTGAATGAGAGACGGTTTTTCCACCGTTTCACCGGCTGCCTTAAGCTCAGATGCTTCGCTATGTTTGCTGTCATCCTTACGCTCCCGGAGCGCCGTGCGCAGCCTCGACGGTCTCAGTTCCGCAAGGTCGAGCGCCCCGGTGGCGACGAGCGCGAGAAATCCTGCAAGTACGGTGCCAGCGACGATGACCTCGATGGAGGCATCGGCGATGATGATCAGGGAGCCTGTACCAACTGTGATCAGGAACAGGAGTGGACGACGTAAACTTTCTCTCATACTAAATCCCCACGAATGTCGGAATGGTAAAGAATGTACTCACAACGATCGGAGCCACGATGTAGACGATGCCGGTGGCCACACAGAGCAGACTTGCAAAGAAGTAGTACAGGTAGCGGTCACCACCCATGACAATCTTTCCTGCAAGCATATTTGCAACAGTCAGCATCAGGAGGATTGTCACGACATAGGCTCGCATCGTGTCTTCCGGGAAATTTACGAGGATACTTAAGGAACCGATCGCGGATCCACCGAGCGTGGATGACCCACCCGTGAGCGCTGCTGAGGCCTCATCAAAGTGATTCATTACTTCTGCCACAGCATGGGACATGGTTAGAAGGATCTCAAAGAGGAAGACGAAGATCCCGATCATCGCCGCGTGCATCGGGACGAGCAGGACGACAAATCCTTTCACCATCATGTCGCGCTTCCTCCGGAGCAGCACCTGCTCGAGCATCGAGGAGCCGACAATCTTCCCGATCTGGTCCGGGGATCCGCCGAGGGTGACGGCATCGCGGAAGATGTTCATGTACTTGTAGATCAGGTAACTGCCGGTCTCGCCGATGAACTTCCTCCAGCTTCCGGCTTCATCGAGTCCGAGGTTTAACTTCGACGCAACCGAGTCGATGAACGGTTCAAGGTAGGGAAGCGATTTTCGGTCCACTTCCTGGAGCGCGTCAGCGGTGGTGATCCCCTTACCTTCCATCACCGAGCCGAGACTCCGGATGAACGTGGCAAAATCGTTGTCCCGATTGATGACGTTCACATCGTCGATATAGCCGATAATCCCGAGAGGCATCAGGAGCAGGCCGACAAGCAGGAAGATGATACCCGCGTTGACGCCGAGAAGAATGAGCACAAGTGCGATTGCTGCGGTAATCGGGACGACCAACCGCTCCAGTCTCCTGATGATCTCCTGCTCCTTTGAGCAGATCTCGGCAAGCCCGTGCGTGCGGGGATCATCGGGGACAGCCCGATACATGATTGTAAGGCCGAAGACCGATATCACGAGAATAATAAAGTAGGATGTGTTCAGGGTCGCGTCTATTCCTTCGGGAGCGTAAATAGCCACCGATATCATGAGGATGATGGCAACAAGGGCGGCGGAGAGGAGCATCGCGATGTAGGCGTCACCCCATTTCTTCAGGAGTTCAATCCCCTGCTCAAACGTGTTGCGGTAGATGCTCCGGATGCTTGATAATTCCGTGCCGATGAAATCATCATCCGGAACGCCGGAGTCAATAGCGTTGGCGTACCGATGGAGCATGCTCTGGAGGGTTTCGTTCCGGCACCTATCAGCGATCGCCCGAAGCCCGCTGGCATAACTGTGCCCCCATCCAGCAACCAGACGCTGTACTTTTGCGATGTAGCGCGAGGGAATGTATTCAAACCGCTCGGAGGTGTACTGGAAGATTTCAGGCCGGGTTACGGAAGCCGTGGTGATCGCAGCCATGTAGGTGTACATGAGGAGCAGGTCCTGCTCCATCTTCTTCTTCTCGAGGATATAGTCCCGGATATTGTAGAGGGCTTCAACCTGCTCCTCAAACGGCATCTTTCCCTGGTTTGCGGTTCGCAACCGCTCGGCCATATCCTCAAACAATACTACACCTCTATGTTAAGCAGTCCTTGCTTCCTGATCTTCGTGGTCATGTGGAAGAGGTCCCAGAACTGGGTGTACCCTGCTTTGTGAAGCCGCTCAAGAATTCTCGCACGTTTATCGACTTCATCATAGATATCGGCCCGCCGATTCTCGGGGATACCAAGCATCGTTGCGATCTTATTCTCGAGGAGGTAACTGCTCCCTTTCCCGGTGAAGGTAAAGGTATCGGTTGCAGGGTCCCAGATGAACGTCGCCATGAAGGAGAACCCCTGGGTTTCAGGGTCATAACCGACGAGCTCGTTGATGCTGAGCATCCTTCGGACGGTTTCGCCATCGGGGCGTTTTACAGCGCTCTGGATGATGACCAGATTTAAGTTGTCGACATAAGTCTTCGGAATATTGATCGGATCACCACAGAGACGCTGGATCAGTTTCTCAACCGATGCGGCGTGGAAGGTGCTCATCACAGGGTGACCGGTCTGCATCGCAGAGAAAGCGACGGAGCCTTCCACACCACGAATCTCACCGACCAGGATCCGGTTCGGACGCTGACGGAGGGCGGATTTCAGGAGGTCGAACATTGTGACATCCGCGCCTTCACCTTCACCCTTCCCCTTGGCCTTCGCGACCTCGCGGGTCCAGTTACGGTGAGGGACCGTCAGTTCCGGGGTATCCTCAATGGAAACGATCTTACTCTCTGGCGGGAGGAAGGTCGTAAGCGCGTTTAAGGTCGTTGTCTTGCCGCTCGCCGTCTCTCCGGAGACAAACAGCGACATTCCGAACTCAAGGCAGATCCAGAGGTAGGCAGCCATCATGTAGTTGCATGCCCCGCTCTCGATGACCTGCAGGATACTCAGGGGAACCTCGTTCACTTTACGAATGGTGAAGTTGCTCCCGTGCTTGCTGATCTCGGTCCCGTAAACGATGTTGATACGTGAGCCGTCAGGGAGGGTCGCATCCACGATGGGGTTTCTGTACGTCAGCGGCCGCTTGATCCGCTCGGCGAGTTTGATGACAAAAGCATCGAGCTCCGCTGAGTCCCGGAACCCGACGACAGACTTCAAGCCCTTGAAGATCTTGTGCTCGATAAAGATCGGGCCGACGCCGTCGCAGGTGATATCTTCGATGTAGGAGTCGGAGAGGAACGGTTTGAGTGTTCCCATCTCGATCTTGTCGCGGATGATCAGGTATTCGAGCGCCTTATACTCCTGCGGCGAGAGGACCAGCCTTCCGTCGGCAAGCTCGAGACGGTCGGAGGAGACCCGCGGCGGCTTTGGCGACGCACCGATATCGCTGGTGAGGAAGTTCTTGATCCGGGCCTTAAAGTCTTTTGGTTCGGCGCCAGCGAGCAGGGATGGGTCGATCACCTCGCCTGGCTGCTGGATGTACACAAGTTGCCGGATGAAGTTCTTGAGCACCTCAATACGCGCTTTCTCGGTCACCGGCTCTTCGTCAAGAGCATCGATCATATCGATTAGTTTCTCCTCGATCACCGGGAGGATTGCCTTGACGGAATGGAGAAACGACGGCTCGATCGGGATATACCAGTTTCGGACGTCATCCGGGTCCGGGAAGATGTGGATGAACGTCGTCTCATTCACCGGGTAAATGATGTTCGGGTTCTCAATCGAACGCAAGTCTTTTTTCAGTTCCGAGAGGAAGAGAGGGATCCCGACGGTGTTGACCGGCAGGATGTGGAGATACTCAAGAAGATGGGGACTCTCCTTAACGTAATCCCGGGCGTTTGCCGGGAGCATTCGGTAAAGCGCGCAGGACTCCACGTTGTTGTAGCAATCATTCCCCTCATCGATGAACTCAGGCTCGAAGGGGAGGGTTACCGTTGCTTCCAACGCCGATCCCATGCTTCACACCTTCGCGACCGAGACCGGGATGATCTTCATGCCGTACCCGGGATGAACTTCGAAACTGATGATGTTTCCTGTAGTCTTTCGTGCACCGCGGACCTTGACGACCTCAAGCATCATAACATACTTGCCTCCGACGAGTGCCTTCTTCATGAAGAGGTGCGCATCGCAGATCGATCGGATCCGGACAAGAGAGTCTTCAACGAAGGCGTAGGTATGCAGGGTGATCAAGATGGTCTTCCCGTGGTCCACGAGGTTCTTGCAGTTGGTAAAGAACGTGAGGACCGTGTCCTGCGTCGCGTACTCGGTGAAGAGGGTGAGCGAGTCGATGACGATCACCTCTGCTCTGCTCTGCTCCATGTAGGCGATCATCCGCTCGAGCGTTCCCTGCATCTTCTCCTTTGTCCACTCGAAACCCACAACGTGCATGGGAAAGACCCGAAGGTAGCCCCAGGCAAAGTAGTCGGAGATATCGAGACTCATCGACTCCATCTGGGAGAGGAAACTCTTGCTCGTGTTCTCGGTCGAGAATAGATCGACGTTGAACCCCTGCTTTAAGGCACCCCAGATGATCTGCTGGGTAAGCACGCTCTTTCCCGTGTCGTTCTCTCCCTCGATGAGGGTGAGCGATTGGAGCGGGAGGCCGTCGGCGATCTTCTTGTCGAGTTCGGAGTTTCCGGTCGAGAGGATGTCGGGCTTCTCGAGGGTATTGCTGTTTGCGTCTACGCTCGTGTTCATCTGTTATTCACCTGAGTTTATGTATGCCGAACCGGTGACGCCATTCGGAGTGACGACCTGGACCCATGTAGGAGGAGTAACACCTACCGCATATGTGATAGAGATGGTCAGGGTCTCGCCGGGATCGATCTGGCCCGGGTGGACACCATCGGGTTCGATGCTTACCTTGCTCCAGTGGTTGAGATCGGTGCCGTAGGGGACGTAGACCGGTTCGCCCTCAACCTGGAGGTAGACGTCGATGGAGGGAAAGTCCACGATAGACTCGCTTCCGGTGTTCTTCACCTTGACGTATAGGGTCTGGTTGTCGATCACCGTCTCCTGGATCTCGATTGCCGTCCGCATACGGGCCTCCTGGTAAGCGACAAGGTTGCTCTGCGCCTCGGCCATCACCTCTGTGGTGGAGAGGGTGCCGCCGATCAGGACGTAGGCTGTGACGATCAGGAGGGCGATACCCGTTGCGGATGCAACGAGGGGGCCTGCACTCATGGTTAATCACCCGCGGTAAACGTGATCGACCGGGAGAGCCCTGATGGAAGGACAAACTGGAAGTAAACAGCCTCTCCTTTACTAGGGATCTTGTCGCTGGTTATGTCGATACAGAGCGTTTCCCCGGGATCCCAGCAGTTGTTCGTGGTCACCTCGTGAATCGTGTACGTCCAAGTATGCGTTCCCGACGGGGCCAGGCCAAGCAGGATAAAGTTCCCCGGGGTGCCTATGAAGACATCAGCCAGCTGGATATTGCCCTCAGAGATCCGGGCCGTGCCGACGTTCTTTATCCAGACCCTGGCGGTATCATTCCCGCCACTGGCATACGTCGTGACGATCCTCACGTCCGTACTCAACCGCTCGTCCACATTATGGGACGACGACGTGATCGTGCCTGAGAGGGTATATATCACGGGGAAGATTGCGTTGATAAGAACCCCGGCCGAGATGATGGCAGCGATGAGGAACATCGCTGTGGTGAAGGTTTCACTCGACATCCATCATATCCTATCTAGCAGATCTATCCAGGTATCGCCGACATCCCGCTCGCGAGAGGACGTTCCAGAACCAGACTCCTCCTGGCGGCGGTGAGAGAGCATCACTTCGATCATGTCCCGATCCAGCGTCGCATCCTCGGGATCCAGGATCCGGTTCAAGACGTAGAGTTCCGAGACGAACTCATTCGGTCCGATCTCCTGCACGTCTCTCCGGGTCTCGGGCACCATCCGCATGATCTCCCTGATCTGATCGGAGATGTCCTCGTTAATGTAGCCCATCGACCGATAGGCGTCGATCATGATCGACATGTGTTCATGCCCGTATTTGCTGCAGCCCTGGCGCACCCAGGCAAAGAGCCGGTGGACCTTCTGGAGTTTGAGTTTTCCTGCAGGCTTCTGCTGCAAAGAAAGGGCAGTGCTGCCTCCGGGGAGAGATGTTGTCACAAGATCCGCCGGGAAGAGGTCATCATCCAGACCAGGAGTTTGCTCTCCAGAGTCAACCTCCTTACCGGCCATATCCTCGGTTGTATCGTCCTGTAATGAATCCTCATCCTCGGCATCACTGGAGGCATCCGATAGTCCAAACCGGTTCATGGAGTATGATGCGGCAGCACTCGTGAACGGGTTGTCCAGATCGTTCATCCGCTCCCGGAGATCGATGAGCAGCCGTTTGATCGAGGTCTTGACGAAATCCAGTTCCCTCTCGACGTTGTCAAGGCGGGCTTCCGGATCCTCCGAGGAGGCGCCGGAGAGTATCTTATCAATCTGAGCCTGATCTACCCCCACCATAGTATCAGATTATATCTATGTTATACTATATAAGATTTTCTCATATCGAGAGACGATTTCCTGGCTCTTTTGCATCTTTCGTTTGTTCTGTAGAGCCTGTTGCTGTTAAAGCGTCACGAAAATGGCAATACAAAGGGAGGTCTGGCCACAGTCTCTCAAGGATCTCCACGAGATGAATGGATACGAATCTTTTTTGGTTCTTGTTGAACCTGAAGCCGGCCTCCCGGGTCTGGCGCCCATCCGCAACCAGGAGCAGTTGACGACGCGCAATGGTTCGCTTCTTGCCTCCCCGGGGCCGGCAGAAATCACACCGTTTGAAGATGCAGTGCATATGGCATCCAATCGATGAAAAATGTTCGCTCAATCGGGCATGGTAATTTTGATGCCAGCATGGCGAAAGGATATGGCCGGGCATCAAGAACAGGAGTCTCCCTCACCCCGGGTCGCTCGACGACCGGGGTGGACTCCAGCGGTGCCAGAGTTTTGGGAGAGGCTGAATCCAGCATGTTACACCTTGAGATAATATACATTTCGAATTTGGAACAGAGAATACTTACGAAGATATTAAAATTAACGGACTCTAAGGTACTAAACAATAGATTAACTCCTCGTATGCATTATCCGGGCGGTTACAATGAGTCCAAAACGACAGAAGTCAATAAAAGAGATTCAGCAGGGTCAGGAGAGTAACAATCAAAGTCCTCCAGAGCAGGGTCCGATATCCTGTTTCCTGAATAGGAATCTTATATCGGTGCTCATCTTCCTCTTTGCGCTCTTCTTTGCCATGACGTTCTCAAACCCGGCGCTCTTCCTGAATGACGAGTGGATCACAGTCAACCAGCTCCATCAGCTCGGTGAGGGGCACCAGATTGTCGTGAACGAGGGAAAGTACGGGACGTTTTTGAACGGGACGCCGGGACCTTACATGCAGTCCCACCATAACCTCCTCGGCTACACAATGATGCTCCCCGTCCTCTCGCTTCCCGCGCTCTGGTTCTTCGGGCTCTTCGGCGACCAGTTCAGGCTGGCCGTCATATTCCTCTGGTCGATACTCCCGGTCGCAATGGCGATGCTGGTCGACGTATACCGACCGCAGTATGCCCGATGGCGCGGGGTCCGGTGGACATGGCTCGTCGTCGGCGCCGCATTCGCCGGATTCCTTGCAAACCTGGTCTTTTACTATCCCTGGCCGTTCACTGCACCGGACGCACCCGTTGAGGCTGCAGCGGTGGTCTTCACGAACCATCTCCTCTTTGCTGCACTCGCGGTGATGGTCTACCTCACCTGCCGGATCATCTTTGAGGATACCTGGTTCTCGCTCTTCGGGACGATTGCCTGCGTTTCATGCTCATCATACATCTTCTGGGCCTCGAACGCGAAGGACCACATGCTCGTGGCGGCAATGACGGCAGCGGTCATCCTCTTCCTGGTGCGCTACATCCGGCACGGGGCCCTCCGGGATGCTGCTCTCGGGTTTGCCTTCATCGGATTGCTCGCCTGGGCGCGGCCGGAGGTCGGACTTGCAGTCTTTATCTTCGCCGTGCTCTACTTCGTCGGACTCCAGATCTCCCGCGGCCTCCTGCGCCGGCCGGTAAAGGAGACGGTGAAGGTGCTCTGCATGCCCCTTGCCACACTTGCAGGGGCCATACCGCTCTTCATCAATAACATCTGCGTGACAGGAAATCCCCTCGTGCCCTCGTTCTACGTCTACCAGAGCGGGGCCTGGCGTGCTGAGTCCGGCGGTGCATTCATCGGTTCCACTGATACGATCGGGGATGTCGTCCAGGCGGTTCCGGCGCCGTCAGACGGTGTCTCAAGTTTCCTCTCGATGGTCACAACCCAGTTCACGTCGTCGTGGTCGACCCTGCCCGGCGACATCTTCGGCATACTCTTTGCCCCCGAATCCGGGAACATGAGCCTCGTCGCGGTCTCGCCGCTGATCGTCCTCGCGGTTATACTTATCCCGGCGCTCTACCTGGACTACCGGAAGGGCGAACGGTCGCCCAACCTTCTGGTGGCCATCTTTCTTGTCGCGATGGCCTGCGCCATCTGGGTTGCATATGCAAGAAACATTCACATGTTAAACGTCGATCACGGCATCGTCCCCGATATCCGGTACCTCTCCCCCCTCTACCTCCCGGCGGGGCTGCTCGGGGTGTATGGCATACGGCGCCTGAACAGCGCCATCAACCCGAAACGGCTGATGCTATCGCTAACGGCCGTTATTGCAATCTCCGCCCCGGCGCTCCTTCTCGCCATGATGCTCATCCAGCCCTACGGAGGCAGGTACGCCGGCTACACGCAGTTCTTCACCCAGATCACGTTCGCGCTGCTTGTCGTAACCCTCATCCTCATCGCGGCAAGGGAGCGGTTTGGCATATCGCAGAGATGGGTCACGGCGGCCCTGCTCCTCCTCGTCGCCGTCCCGTTCGGGTGGCAGATGATGATGGTCTTCCTGTACTCGGTGGCGAAGTTCAACGGCTACCCGCTCTGGATCCCGGTCGTTGAGACGCTGTATGAACACTGTATCGGGGTAAACGGGATTACTCCTCCCTGAGGGGCGGCGAGAGGATCTCCCCATGACATCGGGTTTTTCCAAACCCCCTGCTATTTTAAGATAAATATCGGGCAGCGTTCAACTCTTGCGTGCCCCCCATTAGCCAGGATGTGTCAAACCTCCACGTCAGGTGCTCCAGCCCTCTGATCAGTCATAGCCTACCCACGGCCATCAGCCGGGTATCGTCGGTTCGGGTGGGGCCAAACAGAGGGAGACATCCTTCAACTCTCCCATAATGGATACCCATATCCCTCATCTGCATGGAGACGCGAAGAGCCGTCTAAAACGAAGTTTGGAGTGGCCGAAGGTTCCCAGGTGGGGACTACAAGCAAGGGCGTATGGACTCTGCCTTGCTGAATGTGAGAGGGCTACCGTTCATGGTGATACACGCACGAACCGGGCAGATATTAACAGAGTCGCAATACTACCTCTCTTGAGGATGCAGACGCAACGCGCTCTCGCATAAAGCGATGATGCCCGCGACATCATCGGTCGATTCCAAGGGGATGGAATACCTGGTGAGAGCAGATGGGCGATTTGTGAATGCTGACAACCCTTAAGAACGCATGAATGCAGGGAGACATTATCTGAACGGCATATAACCAACCGAACAGAATCATCAATACGCTGGAATCGCCGGGACGGACTCCTATAAAAAAAGTGAGTGTTGGTCCTCACATTTAGAGGACGTTCATCTTGTAAAGGGTTGCCGGAACGGTCTTCTTGATCGGGTAGGCCGCTCCGATAGCCGGCTGCAGGTTCACGGAGAACCGGGTGTCAGCCTTCAACTGCTGGTCCGGGAAGTAAACCCTCAGGACAAACTGCTCACCGGGTTCAAGGAGGGCGTTGTCATCGCCGACATGGTTGTAGATCTTGTGAACATACCAGCCGCCATCAGGTGGAGTCTTGTTGTCGGTACCCTCGTCGGTATCCTCCGAACCGATAGGGCTGACAGACATATTCCCGTAAAACGGTATGACCTCCGATCTGTTTCCACAGACATACGTCACCAGCGTCTGGGTGATATCAATCGGCGAACCGCCTGCAGTGTTTCCGACCGTGAACTCGATGTAGTCAAGGTAAGCTGCTGTGCCTGTTGTATTAGCATGACCATAGACGTTGCCGATGATCTCCATGCTGGAACTGGCCTGCTGCGACCCGGTGTGAACGGTCCGCTGCGCCTCCTGGGTCGCGTAGAACCCGGCGCCGAGCATCACGTACGAGAAGACCGCGGCCACGACGACGAACGCGATCAGGACGATCGCTGCCTCAAGGCCGGTGAATGCATCCTCATTCTTGAACAGTTTCATCATATCACTCACCTCAGTAAACCTCGTAGTTATTGCCCTTTACCAGGTCCGGCGGCGCTACCCGGTTGATCGGAAGTGCCGCACCGATATCGGGCTTGACCTCAACGGTGAACCGTTCATTTGGCTTGATTATAGGTAAGGGTGCGTCAGTGGTTCCAATCGTGATCTTCACCAACTCGAACCTCTCGAGCATATTGTTCGGATTGGTTTGGTTAACCCCATTCGCATACCATGCAGACACTACACTCTCATTATCATATGTGTAGGTCATCATCTCGTCTTTCGTCGAGACGGTGAAGGTGACCTTATTCATGTCCACCGATGCTCCACCGGCAGCAAGCCGCAGGAAGAAGCTGATCGATCCCACTGATCCCTCTGTGTCGCCCGTTGTGCTATTGGCCGCCACGATGACCGGTCCGGACAGCTCAAGGTTCGAACTCGCCTGTGCCACGCCCGTGCCCACAGCTCTCTGCGCCTCGCCGGTCGCGAAGAACCCAGCACCGAGCATTACGTACGAGAAGACTGCAGCCACGACGATGAACGCGATCAGGACGATCGCGGCCTCGAGACCGGTGAATGCGTCTTCGTTTCTCACCATTTTAATCATAAAGCGTTTCCTCCATTTACCGAGGTCCGGGGGAGTGACTCACCCGAACCGATACGGTTCTTTGGAGTATATGCATAAACCCCTATAAAAATTTATTCAATTTTATAGGGGTTTTATACGGAGTTATTCAATTAATAGATAGATGTAACCAAGGTTTTGCTGGCTCCAAGAGCCAAGAGGCAAGTATTTTTTAGCCGGAAGTGCAAAACTAATGGATAAGAAAAATAGGTTCACAAATCAGCGCATTTGTGGAAATATTATTTCCGCGCGGAATTTTGCCTCGCACATATCGATATGTGCTGGCGGATGGCCGGGCGGGGCCGAAAAAATGGAGTTAAACCAATAACAAAGCAGGAGCAGAGTATGACAGAAAAAAAAGATTTTATGTATGTTGTTCTGGCTATCGCAGTGGTTCTCGTGATAGCCCTGGTGATCAAACCAGCGATGAACGGTGAGGGGCCGGGACCATGGGGCGCCAGAGATCCTGAACCGACCATCACTCCGGTGTGGACGCCCACGGTGCCCCCCGCGACCACGGTGCCGACCCCAACCCCGGTCCCAACCTGGGACGGGAAGCCGCAGAATATCGGGTTTGTCGACCCCGCGACCTATCAGATCCCGACTGGGAAGACGATCCATCAGAATCTGACCACCCCGCCGCCCGGGGCCGCGCCCGGCATCACCCGGTGGGTGACCTACGCGACGATCGACGGCAAGGGATCGGGGACGACCGGGGTTGTCCGCATCCCGTCCCCGATGTGGCGGCTCGACTACTCCGATATCACGACCTCAAACGACGAGATCCCCTTCTTCAACTGCCAGGTCATGGACGCACAGGACCCGAACCGATTCGTCAGGATCGTCACGCTCAACTTCGCCGACTTCCTCGGGACGAAGGGCGAGCCGGATCTTCGGGAAAAACAGTGGGTGAACACATTCTACGAGGGGAACCGCGACTACTACTTCGTCATCAATACCCGGTGCATCGACTCTTACAGCATAAAGATCCAGGTGCCGGAGACCTACGTGGGCGCGCCGCTGGAATGACCCCGGCGCCCCACCATCGATGATGATCCTGTAGCCCGGTGGAGCGAAACCTGCACCGCTCCTCCCTTTTACCCGCTGAACAACCAGGGTAGCCGTTCGGATAGTTGTTGCCGCACGAAAAGAGCGGCAGATCTTCCATCCATCACCCATAGATCGTAAAACCCCAAGGTGCGGCTTATCCTCGGGGAAGGAGTTCGAAGACTCTAAGAGTGCAGGTCGGTGCGACGAACGGCAGACGGGTCATGACAGCCTTCTCGATTCAGCATAAAAAAACCGTATCGCCACCACGACGATCTTTACGCCCCAAAAGGCACTCCGATGCGGAAAGAAAGCACGGATAAAATTGTGTGGAGCCGCTCAGGCGGCCACCTTATCGATCATATAGCCTGCAGTGCTAAGGACGGCGATGAAGACGATCAGCGCGATGATATACGACAACCCCTCCATCCCCACCATCAGCCCGGGCAGCACTACCAGCAGCAGGATAAAGAGTGCAAGACACCCGAACGCGGCAAGCACCTCAAGGACCCGTAGATTCATGTACTGAAGATGGGATATCGGGAGGTATATCTCTATCTATCCCCCATCTCGTGCCCGGGCCAGTGCAGAAGGCCACAACCTTATACCCTGCGATTGACAACCCTTCCCGCATGAAGAGAGACGAGGCACAGGCCCTGCTCGAGCGTTACGTAACGTCGCCGTCGCATATCGTACACAGCCATGCCACGGCGGCGATCATGCGAAAGGTCGCAGAGCACCTCGGCGAGGATGCCGCGACGTGGGAGATCGTCGGTCTTCTGCACGACATCGACTACGACCTCGTCGGCGGCGATATGGACCGGCATGGTATCGAGGGCGCCCGGATCCTCATCGAGAACGGCGTCCCGGAGAGTATCGCCGAGATCGTCCGGCGCCACAACCATATGCTCACCTCTGACTACGAGAGCCAGGTCGAGCTCGCGCTTCAGGCGGCCGACAGCGCTTCAGGCCTGATCATCGCCTGCGCCCTGGTGAAGGGCGGCGCCATCGATGAGGTCACCCCACGGACGGTGAAGAAGAAGTTCAAGGAGAAGTCGTTTGCCGCCGGATGCGAGCGAGAACGAATCCGGATGATCGAGTCGCTCATGGACCTGGAGACGTTCTACCGCCTCGCGATAGCCGGGCTCGCAGAGGTCCGTAGCGATCTCGGTCTCATCTAGCCGCAATCCATATATCACGAAAAGAGTGAGTGGTACGACCATGACGGACGAAGAGCGCGAGAGAGTGATTAACCGCTTAAACGAGGCAGTAAGGCTTCTTGCCGAACGAATGGACGTCCGGCTCATCCCGGAGGTAGGGATGAACATTGCCTACGCCCTGCCCGACGCGCGGAGCAAGGACGACGTAGCCGCAGTCCTCGGCCGGATCGTGAGGCTCAAAGACTGGGTCCACCCCGTCGGAGAGGTCGCGTTCGGCGCAAGCGATCACGTAGCCCGGACCGTCCTCACGGCCATGCGCTTCGACCGGCGGGTCCGGAGCGCGGCGAACATCCGCTTCTCTGAGGCAATCCTCCCGGAACTCGACAACCTCCTCTTTGAGGTCTGTTCTTTTGACCGGGAAAAAGAACCGCCGGGTGTGCAGACGATGGACTGGGGCGTTGCCTCCTGCTGCAAGGAAGGCGTACCCGATGTCATCTACGACCGTGGAGCCGTGGGAAAAGAGCCGATGATCAGGTTCTTTGGTGAGGATCCGGTCATGGTCGCACAAAATATTCTTAAACTGTCAAATCGCATTACGTATGCACAATTGTAGAGGAAGGTCCACATGGGAATAAAACCATCGTATATCAAGAACCTCGGTGAAGAACTCCTCGTCAAGCACCGTGAGAAGTTCAGCGGAGACTTTGAAGAGAATAAGCACGCCGTCGCTGAAGTTGCCGTAATTGAGAGCAAGTACGTCCGGAACAGGGTCGCCGGATACATCTCAAGAAAGATAAATACCAAGAAGCGATAAACCTCCTATATGTTTGAGGGAATCCTTCCGGCAATTATTACTCCTTTTCACCGGGACTCCAAGCTGAGTCTTGATCTTGAAGGACTGCAGTCCAACATCGAGTCATTGCTCAAACAGGGGGTCCACGGCATCGTTCCCTGCGGGTCGACCGGCGAGTCTGCTACGCTCACGTTCGAGGAGCACGAACAGGTGATCTGCAAGACCGTCGAGGTCGTCGACGGGCGGGTACCGGTACTCGCAGGGACTGGGTCAAACAACACCGCAGAGGCAATCCGCCTGACCCGGTCGGCAAAAGATGCAGGCGCGGACGGGGCTCTCGTCATCAGCCCATACTATAACAAGCCGAACCGCTCCGGGCTCATCAAGCATTTTACGAAACTCGCCGACCTCGATCTCCCGATCGTCCTTTATAATGTCCCGGGCCGGACGGGGCAGAACCTTCAGCCCGACCTGGTGGCTGAACTGGCAAAACACCCAAACATCGTCGGGATCAAAGAGGCCAGCGGCGACATCACCCAGATCTCCCGGATCATCGAGGAGACCCAGGACGAGGACTTCATCGTGCTGTCGGGGGACGATGCAATGACGCTTCCCGTCCTTGCCATAGGTGGGGCGGGCGTGATCTCGGTTGCCGCAAACATCGACCCCGGCCGGATGGTGGAGATGTATGAGGCATTCCGGGCGGGAGATCTCGCCCGTGCGCAGGATCTGCACTACAAACTCGCCCCGCTTATGCGGGCGATGTTCGTCGACACAAACCCCATCCCCGTGAAGAAAGCAGTGGAACTCTGCGGAATGGCCTCCGGACCGGTCCGGTTGCCGCTTGACGAACTCGACGAGGCAAAGACCGAACAACTGAGAAGAGTGCTGATGAACCATGATTAAGGTAGTCATATCCGGCGCCCTGGGAAGGATGGGCACCACAATCGGCCGGATCGTCGACGAATCTCCCGACATGGAGCTCGTCGGCGGTATCGATATACGAGAAGGAACATTGTACGGGACGCAAGTAGTCCCCGCTGAGAAGCTCGATGAACTCCTCAAAGAGAAGAAGCCCGACGTCCTGATTGATTTCACCATTGCAGCCGCTGCAGTCGAGAACATCAAGATAGCCGCTCAAAACAACGTGGCACTCATCGTCGGGACGACAGGGTTCTCCCCGGAGCAGCGGGAGACAATCAGGACCGCCATTGAGGGGAATGTCCCCGCGGTGATCTCGAGCAACTTCTCCGTCGGCGTCAATATCTTCTGGAAACTCGTCCGGGAGGCAGCCCGCGAGCTCGGTGACTACGATATCGAGGTCACGGAAGCCCACCACCGTCACAAAAAGGACGCCCCGAGCGGTACCGCAAAGACAATCCTTGAGATCCTCGACCAGGAACTCGGGAACCGCGAGAAGGTCTACGGCCGCGTCGGCGAGACCGAGCGGAAGGGCGAGATCGGGGTGCACGTCATCCGCGGCGGCGATATCGTCGGGGACCATTCAGTCCTCTTTGCAGGGAACTTTGAGTGCATCGAGATCTCTCACCGTGCCTACGACCGGGCGATATTCGCACAGGGTGCGGTCCGGGCCGCACGATGGGTCGTCGGCAGAGAGCCGCGCATCTACTCCATGCAGGATGTTCTCGGAATATAGTGGAGAGGCGAAATCTATTTTTTAATACACTTATAACCTATGTACATTCGGAGGAACAGAAGTGCCAGCAATTGTTGATATTGAGAAGTGTACCGCCTGCGAGACCTGTGTGGACGTCTGTCCGGCTGCCGCCATAACCATGGAAGACGGCAAAGCAAAGGTCGATGTCGATCTCTGTGTCGACTGCGAGACCTGCGTCGATGAGTGCCCATCTGAGGCCATATCGATGGAATAAAAAAACATACTCTTTTAATACCTCCTACACTACAGATACTTTATCTATGATTAATGTAGGAGTGCTTGGTGCCACAGGAGCGGTTGGACAACGCTTCGTTCAGCTTTTGGCGGATCATCCCTGGTTTAATCTCAAGACACTCACCGCATCGGAACGGAGTGCAGGAAAGCCCTACGGCAAGGTGGTCAACTGGCGCCTTGATGCGCCATACCCGGAGAGCGTCAGTGATATCATTGTCACTCCCACAACCGTCGAGAGCGTCAAAGACTGCGACCTTGTCTTCTCGGCACTGCCTGCCGATGTAGCAACCTCCCTTGAGACGGAGATCGCTGATGCAGGCATCGGCGTCTGCAGCAATGCGCGGTCGCACCGCATGGACGCGGACGTTCCGCTGGTGATCCCGGAAGTCAACCCGGATCACCTGGGCCTGATCGATGTCCAGCGGGACCGGGGACGTGATGGATTCATCGTGACCAACCCAAACTGCTCCACGATCGTCCTTTCACTGGCCCTTGCACCCCTCAGAGAATTTGAGTTCCATGATGTGCGTGCAGCAACCATGCAGGCAATCTCGGGAGGCGGATTTAACGGCGTCTCAGCCATGGAGATCTATGACAACATCATTCCTTACATCGGCTCCGAAGAGGAGAAGATGGAGACTGAGACGCTCAAGATCATGGGTACCTTCAACGGTTCCGAAGTGATCCCCGCCCCGTTCCGGGTGAGTGCAAGCTGCCACCGGGTCCCGGTAATCGACGGGCACACTATTGCGGTCTGGGTCGACGTAAAGGCGTCGGTCGATGAAGTGAAAAAAGCTTACGCAACCTTTAAGTCTCCCTTAAGCAATCTACCCTTACAGCCAGCAAAGGCAGTTGAGCTCCTCGACCAGCCTGACCGCCCGCAGCCACGGCTCGACCGTAACCGGGGGCGGGGCATGACGGTGTCCGTCGGGAGAAT
>CZCB01008139.1_pt1 | contig 30209 bp, 27 predicted proteins | sample 591991 | NCBI WGS metagenome assembly CZCB01 (sample SAMEA3556809, study PRJEB10932) | anaerobic digester metagenome
GCTTTTTGCTTTCCGGATGTTTACGAGGTGGGGATGTCCCACCTGGGTATGCGGATATTGTACGGCCTGCTCAACGAGCGGGACGATACATACTGTGAAAGGGTATTCGCGCCGTGGACCGACATGGAAGCGAAGATGCGGGAAAACGGGATCCCGCTTTTCTCGCTCGAGACTCGCAGCCCGGTCAGCGATTTTGATATAGTAGGCTTTACTCTCCAGTACGAGATGAGCTATACCAACCTGCTCAACATGCTGGACCTTGCGGGCATTCCGCTCAGGCGGACCGACAGGGGAAAAGGCATGCCGTTTGTCTGTGCAGGAGGGCCATGTGCATATAATCCAGAGCCGTTGGCCGATTTCGTGGACTTCTTCGTGCTCGGGGAAGGCGAGGAAGTAATAAACGAAGTGCTGGATGTATATAAGCAGTGGAAAAGGGACAACGCTTCCATGGAGGACTTCCTGGAAAGGATCGCGGGCATCGAAGGCGTATATGTGCCCGGCTTTTACGAGCCAGAATATAACGAAGACGGCACGCTGAAAGCTGTCAGGCCGTTAAAGGATACGTATCCTGCGAAGATACGGAAGCGGATCATAAACGATATCGAGAACGTGTACTTTCCAGAAAAGGTGATAGTCCCATATATAGACATAGTACACAACAGGATCATTCTCGAACTGTTCCGGGGCTGCACAAGGGGATGCAGGTTCTGCCAGGCAGGATATGTCTACAGGCCTGTAAGGGAGAGGACCCCTGAGAGGCTGATGGAACTGGCGAGGAAGCTCCAGGAAAGCTCGGGCTACGGTGAGATTTCGCTGACGTCGCTGAGCACCAGCGATTACTCGGGGCTGCCGGAGCTCACATCGGGACTTATCGAAGAGATGGAGCCGAAGATGGTCAACCTGTCGCTTCCGTCCCTGCGCATAGATTCATTTTCCCTCGACCTGCTGGAGAAGGTGCAGAAGGTAAGGAAAAGCGGCCTTACGTTTGCTCCCGAGGCCGGCACGCAAAGACTCAGGGACGTCATCAACAAGGGCGTCACGGAGGAAGACCTGCTCAACTCTGTCGGAATGGCCTTCAGGGCAGGCTGGAACGGAGTCAAGCTGTACTTCATGATAGGTTTGCCCATGGAAACGATGGAGGACGTGGAGGGCATCGCGAAGCTCGGCACGATGGTGGTGGACGAGTATTTCAGGATCCCGAAGGAACAGCGGGCGCGAGGCCTTGAAGTCACCATCAGCACGTCGTCTTTCGTCCCCAAGCCTTTCACGCCGTTCCAGTGGGAGGCGCAGGACACCATAGAGACGCTCAGGGAGAAACAGGAATTCCTGAAAGAAAAGATAAAAAGCAGGCATTTGAAATACAACTGGCATGACCCGGAACTGAGCATGCTGGAAGCGGTATTCTCAAGGGGCGACAGGCGCCTGGGAAGAGTCCTGCAAAGGGCATGGGAGCTTGGATGCCGGTTCGACAGCTGGGGTGAGCATTTCAAGTATGACGTGTGGATGAAGGCCTTTGACGACTGCGGCATCGACCCGGCGTTTTACGCCAACAGGAAGAGAAGCGAAGATGAAGTGTTCCCGTGGGACCATATAGATATCGGCGTTACGAAAAAGCACCTTCTGCGGGAGAAAAAACGCGCGGAGAAAGGCGAGGTCACGCCGAACTGCATGGCATCATGTGTCGGATGCGGAGCTTCGGTATTCGGACAGGGTATCTGCACCGGCTACACCGGCGGCAAGAAACGAGGGAAAGCTGACGACAGCGATTTGGCAGAGCGGGAAGACAGGCTTGGCAGGACGGGCAAAAAAACGGCCTCCGGGAACGACAGGAAGCCGGACTTTGATAACGAAAAAAAACCTGTAAATGAAAAACCGTTGAGCATGAGGATCAGGTTCGTCAGGGGCGAATCGGTCAAGTTCCTGTCTCACCTTGACCTGATGAAGGTGTTTGAGAGGGCTGTGAGGCGTTCCGGGCTTCCGGTCTCTTACTCTAAAGGCTTCAATCCTCACCCGCAGATGGTATTGGGGTTGCCGCTTTCCGTCGGTATGACCAGTGAATGTGAGCATGCTGATTTCCGGCTGGATACGGAGATCGAACCGCAGGAGTTCATAAAAAGGCTCAATGGATCCCTGCCGGACGGCATAAGGGTGACAGCGGCGGCGTTCAACCACTCGAAAAAGAATATCATGGCGACCGTGCGGCGCGCGGATTATGAACTCGAGGTTTTCACTGACGAAGTGATGGCATACGATGACGCATCTGGGGGCCTTGCGGCAATGCTGGAGCGTGACAGCATCATGGTGGAGAAGGAGACCAGGGGAAAGCGCGGTGAAACCACCGTAAAGGCAACCGAGATCAGACCGCTGATACTGGATGTGGCGATCGAAGAACTGGAGACAGTACCGCAGGGCTATGAAGTGTTCAAATCAGCCTTCCTGGTGAAAGCAAGCCTGAAAGCAGGCAGTGAAGCGAATCTCAGCCCCGGGCTGTTCCTGAAGGCCCTGGCTGAGCAGTGGGGTGTGCCTGCATCGGCTGTAAGGATGCATCGCAAAGCCATGTACGTCGATGCCGGCAATGGCCTGGCTGACCCGCTGGACAGGGCTTCTCTTTCATAAAAATATTGAAACAGAGGCAGTTTGTCTCTTTCCCGGAAGTAAAGAAGGTGTTGGTTTGAAAAAGCAGTTGATCGCAGATATCGGTCAGAATGAAAGCAGGGTCGCACTGCTCGAGGATGGCGAACTTGAGGAGATATATATCGAAAGGCCCGGTATCGACAGGCTGGTCGGCAACATATACAGGGGCAGGGTCTGCAGTGTGCTGCCGGGGATGCAGGCTGCATTCGTCGATATCGGGTATGAAAAGAACGCCTTCCTCTATGCCGGCGACATCGTTGAAGTAAAGGAATATGGCGAGGACGACGACGATCATACACATGACGCAAAAAACCTGGACATTGCCGGCCTGGTGAAGGTCGGGCAGGAGCTGACGGTCCAGGTCATAAAGGAACCCATGGGCTCCAAGGGGCCGAGGGTCACCACGAACATCACGCTGCCCGGAAGACACCTGGTGTTGCTGCCTGGCGCCGATTACACAGGAGTGTCCAGGAGGATAGAGGACGAAGAGGAACGGGCAAAGCTGAAAAAAATCGCCGAAAAGCTGAAGCCCGAGGGGATGGGCCTCATCGTCAGGACAGCTTCCGAGGGCATGGAAGAGGAGGATTTCCTGGACGACCTGGACTTCCTGCTGAAGCTGTGGGAAAGCATAAAAATGAAGGAAAAAAGGGGCCCGGTGCCCCGATGCATACATAAGGACCTGAGCCTGGTGTACAGGATGGTCAGGGACCTGTTCACCAGGGATATCGACAAGTTCGTCATAAATGACCGCGGCCATTATGAAAAGGTACTGGAACTGGTCGAGATCGTATCTCCTGATTTGAAGCGGAGAGTGGAGTATTTCACGAAAGATACCGATATATTCGGGTATTACCAGCTTGATTCAAAGCTGTCCCGCGCGCTGTCGCGCAAGGTATGGCTCAAATGCGGAGGCTACCTGGTTATCGACAGGACGGAAGCCCTTACGGTCATCGATGTGAACACGGGTAAATATGTCGGCAAACGCAATCTCGAAGATACGGTGCTCAAGACCAACCTGGAGGCGGCCGATGAAATCGCGAGGCAGCTAAGGCTGCGGGATATCGGCGGCATCATTATAATAGACTTCATCGACATGCACGACAGGGAACATCAGCACATGGTGCTCGACAGGCTGAAGCAGGCGCTGAAGAAGGACAGGACAAAGACGATCGTGGTCGGAATGACCGGCCTCGGGCTCATCGAGATGACCAGGAAGAAAGTAAGGCAGGACCTCTCCAGCATCATGCTGGTGGAATGCCCTCACTGCGACGGGACAGGCAGGCTGCTCGCATCCGACGCGAACGGTAAGTCCGGCAAACCGGACGAAAGTCGATAAGGCGGACTTGGGTAAACATTGTGGAAATCACAGCGTTGACAATTGGCAGGTGCATGTGTTAAAATACTTCGGTAACCGCTCGGCCGAGGCTGCAAAATGCTGTCGAAGCACAGGCGGGCGTGCATTCTCCGGTACGTGGATCCGTGCAGGGTTTTGGGACCGTGCATGGGAAATACTCCGGCAGATGCGTCTGCCGCAGGACAGCTGCCTCAGGGGTCCGGCGAGTCTGTTTGCAGGAGGTATGATTCGTGTACGCAATAATCGAGACAGGCGGAAAACAGTACAGGGTACAGGAAGGCGACGTACTGTTCATCGAGAAGATCGAAGCTGAAGACGGTGCAACTGTCACGTTCGACAAGGTACTGGCCGTGACCAGCGAAGGCAATGTCACGTTTGGCAAGCCTTATGTCGAAAACGCCAGCGTGTCGGCGAAGGTACTGGGCCACGGCAAGTCAAAGAAGATCATCGTCTTCAAGTATAAGCCGAAGAAGGGCTACAGGAGGAAACAGGGACACAGGCAGCCCTTCACCAAGGTACAGATCGAAAAGATCAGTGTCTGAGAAATGATAAATGTAGTTATAGCGAGAGATGCTGCGGGGACTATAAGAAGCATCGAGATCAGCGGACATTCAGGCTATGCCGAGGCGGGATCCGACATCATCTGTTCGGCAGCGGCGGCAATAAGCTATACGGCAGCCGGGGCGCTTGAAAGACTGGCGGGCCTCGAAGGTTGTTACACGACGGATGACGGGTACATGCTGATAAGGTTGCCGGAAAAAATGAGCGAAGAGCAAAGGTCGATCGCTTCGATCATAATGGAAACCGCAGCGATAGGTTTCAAACAGGTAGGATTCTCGTATGCAGCGTATGTATCGGTAAAAGATGAGGAGGTGCGATCCGATGATCAGGATTAATCTGCAGTTGTTTGCTCACAAGAAAGGTGTCGGCAGTACAAGGAACGGCCGTGACAGTGAAGCCAAGAGGCTTGGTGTCAAGAGAGGCGACGGGCAGTACGTGCTGGCCGGCAATATCATAGTAAGACAGAGGGGCACGAAGATCCATCCGGGCGCCAATGTCGGAAAAGGCAAGGACGATACACTTTTTGCCCTGAAATCAGGCGTAGTCAGGTTCGAGAGATTGGGCAAGGATAAGAAGCAGGTAAGTATAGTAACGATGTAGTTGGCAAAGAATAAGTCCCGGCAACCTGGTCGGGACTTTTTTGCGTATGGGGGAAAGTTATGTTTATCGATCGGGCCAGGATATATATAAAAGCGGGGGACGGCGGAAATGGGGCAGTTTCGTTCCGCAGGGAGAAATATGTCCCTGCCGGCGGACCTGACGGCGGAGACGGCGGGAAAGGCGGAGACATCGTGTTTGAAGTGGATGAAGGATTGAGGACCCTCATCGACTTCAAATACAGGCGCAAGTATGTCGCTGAAAGCGGTGAGAACGGCGGCTCGGCAAAACGTACCGGCAAAAGCGGCAGGGACCTTCTGATCCGGGTGCCGCCGGGCACGGTAATAAAGGATTCGGAAACGGGCCGGATACTTGCCGACATGGTCGAGCCGGGACAAAGGGCGGTCGTCGCCAGGGGAGGCAAGGGCGGCGCAGGCAACTGGCATTTTGCCACGCCGACCAGGCAGGTCCCGAATTTCGCCAAGCCTGGTGATCCGGGCGATGAATACACCGTGGAACTGGAACTCAAAATGGTTGCCGATGTCGGCCTTATTGGATTCCCCAATGCCGGCAAGTCGACGCTGCTGTCGAAGGTGACTGCCGCAAGGCCAAAGATAGCTGACTATCCATTTACTACGCTCGAACCGAACCTGGGCGTCGTAAGGGTGGACGAGGGAGCCAGCTTTTTGCTTGAAGACATACCCGGGCTCATCGAAGGAGCCCACAGGGGTGTGGGGCTGGGATTCGACTTCCTCAGGCATGTCGAAAGATGCAAAATGTTCCTGCACATCGTGGACGTGGCAGGCGTGGACGGCCGTGACCCCGTCGGGGATTTTGAAAAGATAAACGAAGAGCTGAGGCTGTACGACCCAAGGCTGGCTGAGAGATACCAGGTGGTGGCGGCCAACAAGATCGATCTGCCGCAGGGGCAGGAGAACCTGGAGAGGTTCACGGAGGCTGTCGAGGCGAAAGGTTACAAGATGTTCCCCATATCTGCGGCCGCAAATACGGGAGTTTGGCAGCTTATGCAGTACATAGCCGCAAAACTGAACGAGCTTCCCCCGGTGGCGCCCCTTATGGACGCGGAAGAAGAGATCGTTTACACTGCAAAGGAAGAGGAACCTTTTACGATCCGAAAGGAAGACGATGTTTTTGTCATCGAGGGCAACTGGATAGACAAGCTCGTGAGGTCCGTCAATTTCAGTTCGTACGAGTCCGTACAGTATTTCCAGCGCTCGCTGAAATCAAAGGGCGTGATCGACGCCCTTGAGCAGATGGGCATCAACGAGGGGGACACAGTAAAAATATACGACATTGAGTTCGAGTACATGAGATGACGTCGAGCACATCATGTGACAAGGAGGCAAAACCGATGCTGACAGGCAAGCAGAGGAGTTACCTGAGGAGCCTGGCAAATACCATCGAACCGATATTCCAGGTAGGTAAGAGCGGTATCAGTGACAACCTGGTGAAGCAGTTCGACGATGCGCTTGAAGCCCGCGAACTGGTGAAGGCCACGGTACTGAAAAATTCCGAATTCACTGCCCGCGAAGCTGCTGATGAGATCGCCGCAAGGACAGGGGCGGACGTGGTCCAGGTGATAGGCAACCGTTTCGTGCTGTACAGGGCGTCGAAAAAGAACAGGGATATCAGTGCCGCTTTGTCAATGATCTGACGGCCGGCCGATCCCAACGATCCGTACGATGCCTTCCCGGTCGCCGCATCCTGCCGGTTGACTGTTGCCTATCAATTACGGTTTCCTGTCCGTTGCAGGTTTCCTGCCTGCAGCCGATCCTCTGCCGATTACCGGTCCCCGGCAGGTTACCGGTCCCGTGTCATGCACTGTTACCCTGTCAGTTACCATTCCTCTGCCAGTTACCTTACCCTGTCAGTCACTGTTCTCCGGTCGATTGCCAGACGACCGGTCCATTGTCAGTGATCCTATGATTTCCGAATAGATGGCCGAAGAATGCTTTTTCCAATTCTCGCAAACGGATAAAGCGTCTTTTTTTGTGCCGACGGTTGCCTTGAGTTCGATCAGGGGGAAGTCCTTTTCCCTCATTTTGCATATGACCAGGTATTTGTCTTCACTTTCGGGTATGTATTCGGCAGTTATCAGCAGGTCCTCCACTATTTCCCTGCGGGCGGCAGGGATCGTGCTGTCCAGCCGTTTCCTGATCCCGGATGGTATCTTGGTGACCAGGTACTGCAGTGTTTTTCTGCCGGCATCGGTCAGCGTATAGCTGTCGGACGATCCTTCATGCCCGGCGCCTGCTGAAGCCGATGCATCTGTTGCCTTTTCCGAAGCGTTTCCGGCGTATTGCACATCCTTTGCCACTGAGACCATTTTGCCTTCACACAGTTCATTCAGGCATTGCTGCAGCACGAACCAGTTCATCAGGTGCATCTCAAGGATTATTTTCGTCAGCGCATTGTTGCTGACGGGCATGTCCAGCTTTTGCAGGATATACATTATGATAAGCTTGTTCTGGACTATTTCTTTGCTGCTTCCAAGAGGATTCATCTGCTCCACCCCGGTGTGAACTGTTTGCAAATCATTGTATAAATTATAACATATTGTTACGGCCAGGCAATTGCCGGGATGAATCTGCCGGAAAGAGGGTATGCCTTTTAAAAGCAGGATGTATACTTTTTGGGGTGGGGTGTACCCTCTTAAGGCAGGGTGCACTCTTTTTGGGGCAGGGTGTACCCTCTTAAGGCAGGGGGTACTCTTTTGGGGCAGGGTGTACCCCCTTAAGGCAGGGACACCCTGTTTAGAGAGAGTGCACCCATTTAAGGCAGGATGTTCCTTTCTTAGGGTGGGGTGTACATTTTTTCAATTAGTGTAGCGGAGTTCTAAGATTTAACAGATAGCAGTATACATAACAAGCGGATGCCTGCGTTATGTAAAATAGTTATTGAAGGATTTCCATATTTCCATGCATTTGTATGCGCAACAATTGAAAAATTGAACACCTACCCCCTTATTTCCCGGGGAAATAATCGATAAGCACGGACAAATGTTTATGGTTGATTCCCGCAATCTTTATAATTTCAAATGCCTGTGTTATCATTACTGTAAAGGGGAAAACATGACAAGTGTCGACATCTGTATGTGCGGGTATATTCACAGAAGCGCCGCCTGGTAACAGTAAGCAGCATTGGCGGACTATCAGGCTGCACCGGCGTGGTCATCGGCGGATTTCTCAGGCCGCCCCGGCCGTGATAATTGGCGGGTTTACGAGGACACTTTGATCGCGGTCGATAACGGGCTTTTCGGGAGACACTACGGCTGTGGTGGCTGACGGAAATACCAGGATGACCCGGGCTGTGGTGGCTGACGGAAATACCAGGATGTCCCGGTTGCGGTAGCTGACGGATAACCAGGATGCCCCGGCTGTAGGAATCGACGGACTATCAGGATGCACCGGCTGCGGTCATGGACCCGGCTTACCTGTTGTACGCTGGAAATAATACATATTCATTGAAAGTTTTCATATAGATTGATAGAACGTCAGATAAAACACGGGGGTGGTGTGATGGTAAAGAAAGAAATCATAGCCATGCTGCTGGCCGGAGGACGGGGGAGCAGGCTGGGTGTCCTGACCAAGAAATCAGCAAAGCCCGCAGTGCTGTTCGGCGGGAAATACAGGATAATCGATTTCTCCCTCAGTAACTGCGCTAATTCCGGCATCGACACCGTCGGGGTACTGACACAGTACCAGCCGCTCAAGCTGAACAACCACATCGGCATCGGCAAGCCATGGGACATGGACAGGATGAACGGAGGCGTCACGATACTGTCGCCGTTCATGAAGGAAGACAGCGGCGAGTGGTACAAGGGCACTGCCAATGCTATAAGCCAGAACATCGACTTTATCGACAAGCAGGCGCCAAGGTACGTGATAATCCTTTCAGGTGACCACATCTACAAAATGGACTACCTTGATATGCTTGCCTTCCACAGGAAAAACAATGCCGAGGCGACGATATCCGTCATCGACGTCCCTTACGAGGAAGCATCCAGGTACGGCATCATGAGCACGGACGAACAGGGACGCATATACGAATTCCGGGAAAAGCCCGCAAACCCGAAGAGCACGCTGGCTTCCATGGGCGTTTATATCTTTACATGGGAAGTGCTGAGGGAGTACCTGATCATTGACGATCAGAGAGAGGACTCCGATCACGATTTCGGGAAGGACATAATACCTGCCATGCTGGCCGACGGAAGGCGTATGTTCGCATACAGGTTCAGCGGATACTGGAAGGATGTCGGGACGATACAGGCCTACTGGGAGGCGAACATGGACCTGGTCAAAAGGGTGCCTGAATTCAACCTGTACGACCCCGAATGGAAAATCTACACACCCAACCCCGTCAAGCCCCCGCATTACGTCGCGCCGGGCGGGAGCGTCAAAACTTCCATAGTGGCCGAAGGATGCCTGATATACGGGAAAGTGAGGAATTCGGTGCTTTTCCCCGGCGTCGTCGTTGAAAAGGACGCGCTTATCGAAAACTCCATAGTGATGTCCAATACGCATATCGGGGAAGGAAGCTTCCTGGACCACTGCATCATCGGCGAAGGTGTCACGGTAGGGAAGAACGTAAGGATCGGCGAAGGCGAAAACGTACCCAACACGGATAAGCCAAACCTGTACAACTCGGGCATCACGGTGGTGGGAGAAGGGGCCAGGATACCTGACGATACTGTCATGGGGAAAAACGTAATGATAGATATGCACGTTGGGGCCGAGGATTTCTGCAGCAAGACGATACCATCAGGTGCAAGCGTTTATAAAGGCGGTGAGTGTGAATGACGATGATGACCAATACCATGGGCTTGATACTGACCGGCTGGAAAAAGCCCGGTCTGAAAGACCTTTCATACAATCGGTCCGTTTCTGCGATACCATTTGGCGGCAAATACAGGGCAATAGATTTTATACTTTCCAATATGGTCAATTCCGGCATCAAGAACGTCGGAGTGCTGACCCAGTACAGTTTCCGCTCGCTGATGGACCACCTGGGTTCCGGAAAGGAATGGGACCTGGACAGGAGGTACGACGGCCTGTTCATTTTCCCGCCGACCATGACGGACGAGGAAAGCGGCTGGTACAGGGGCAGCGCGGATGCGATGTACCACAACCTGACCTTCCTGAGGCGGAGCAACGAGGAATATGTGGTGATCGCCCAGGGGAACGGCATTTTCAGGATGCAGATGGGCGACATGCTGCAATACCACATAGACAAGGATGCCGACATAACGCTGGCTTACAGGAAGATGTACGACTATTCGCCCGAGGAACTCTCAAGCCTTGGAATCATCAGGATCGACGGGGACAACAGGATCATCGACCTGCAGGAAAAGCCTCTCAACCCGCAGTCGGATCTGGCATCCATCGGCGTTTACCTGCTGCGGAGAAAGCTGCTCATATCGCTGATCGAAGAGTGTATAGCCCACGGGAATTATGACTTCGTCAGGGATATAATGATCAGGAAGCTGGATGAGCTAAAAATCTATGGATACGAATTTACGGGCTACTGGCGCAATATATACTCCGTCCGCAATTACTACCGGTGTTCCATGGAGGTGCTCGACCCTGCAGTGCGAGAGGAGCTTTTCGTAAGGAACGGGAAAATATATACCAAGGTCAAGGACGAGGCCCCGGCAAAGTACAACGAGGAGGCGGAAGTGACGAATTCCATCGTTGCGGACGGCTGTTTCATCGAGGGCACCGTGGAAAACAGCGTGCTTTTCAGGGGCGTCACCGTGAGCAGGGGAGCCGTCGTGAGGAACAGCATAATCATGCAGGGCTCGGTCATCGAACCGGATGCGATCGTGGAATACGCAATACTGGACAAAAATGTCGTGCTGACGAGGGGTAAGTACCTGAAAGGCGATGCCGATTACCCGGTCGTTGTAAGCAAGAATTCAAAGGTTTGATATAATTTCATCTTGCATGTATAATTGGGTATATGCCGGTACCTGGGCACCCCGGCAAAGGTTGACGATACGGCGCGGAACGTCTGCCGTCTTCGTGTGCCGCAGCCACGGTGCTCGTGTATCGGTACTGCAATGCTTATTTGTCGCCACTGTGAATTTAGTGTATCGGACCCTGGCTTTTGCAAAATATCGGAACGAAAGGACAAAGAGCTTTACTGTACAAAAGCTTTCAATGGGTTTACATAAATGACAAGGAAACTGAAAGCAGACCTGTCGCTGCTGGCCATAACGGTAGTGTGGGGAGCATCGTTCCCGCTGATCAAGGTGGTGCTGGGGTACATCCCGGCATTTGCTTACCTTTCGCTGAGATTCCTGCTGGCAGCGGCAGTTTTGGCAGCGATCTGCCACAGGAACTTGAGAAAAATCAATAAAAGGGCGCTGAAATACGGATGCATCCTCGGCGGTTTCATGTTCGGCGGCATGGCATTCCAGGTCGTCGGCCTGTATACCACGTCAGCGTCGAACTCGGGTTTCATCACAGGCCTGAACGTGGTCATCGTGCCGATCATTTCAGCCATCCTCCTGAAGAAGAAGCCCGGGAGGGCAGCCGTAGCAGGGGTCATCGTGGCATTTGCCGGGATTTTCTTCATGTCAGGCGGGCTGAAGCTCGATTTCAATATCGGCGACCTGTTGACATTTATATGTGCCATCTGTTGGGCATTCCAGATAGTGTTCATCGACAGGTTCACACAGTACGAGGATGCGCCGCTGCTGGCCATCATGCAGCTGATGTTCACCGGCCTCGCAAGCACCGTGCTGTGGATCGCTTTCGATACCGGCAAACCGATCGAGTTCAACCTGACGGTGGTCGGGATACTACTGGTAACGGCAGTGTTTGGTTCGTCACTTGCCTATGGGGTACAGACGATTGCCCAACAGTATACCACGCCGGTCCATGCTTCGCTTATATTCACTGCTGAGCCTGTGTTTGCGCTGGTGTTTGCGCTGATCATACCCAATGCCGACGGCCTGAGGGAGACACCGTCACTGATGAAGATCGCAGGATGCATTTTGATACTTGCGGGAATGCTGGTTTCGGAACTGAGGATAGGACAGGCTGAAAAAGAGGGACAGGCTGAAAAGGAGACAGGATGCGGAGGATGAGGAAAAGATCGGGATCCGTCAGCGGACAGGTTTCATTTTTCGATGGTGTGGACGCTTTCGACGATGCAGATATGAAAGAGAACATTTTCGATGAACCGGGGCCGGGGCAGGATTTGCTTCGTTATGGAATGGAAAAGGATGTGTATTCCTTTTCCGAGGTCTGCAGGATGCTTTCGATATCCGCTGCCACGGGCAGGAACTGGATAAGGCTCGGCAAGCTGGTGCCTGTTGATGCAGCAGCCAAACGGCCTGTTTTCGACCGATCTGAAATAAAGAGGGTCCTCGCTGTCGTGGAGGCGGGCGACAGGGTCCTTAAATCCAGGAGAAACAAAAAGAAAGTTACCGGTGCATCCCTTTATGAAAACTACATCACGAACACCAATAACATTTCGGTGATCAATGAGATCCTCGGGCAGGACCGTGTACAGATAGACGACGATATCATGAGGATCATCATCGCCAATTTTGCGCTGCAGTTTATTTGCCGCCTGCATATAAAAAACAGGGCAGCGGACACGGCCGGAGCGGGAACGTCAGGGCCGGCCGGAATATCTATGGATCCCGGTGGATCCGGGATATCGGTGGATCCCGGTGTATCCGGGGTATCGTTGGACTCCGGCGTGTCCGGGGTATCGATGGAACCCGATGGATCCGATGTGTCCGATGTCTCAGGGAAACCCGGTGGATTATACAAGTCCGGCAACCTGGTACGGGCTTACCTGGACAATGAACTGGAAGTGTACGGATTCAGGCCGCTGATCGACGATTTGCTCGCCGGCGTGCCGGATTGCGCCGGGCTGGCGGAAAAATGCGGGGACATACTTGAACTCGAGCTTGAATATGTCCCCGAAGAGGACAGCCTGGGCTTTGCCTATATCTCGCTGAAAAATATGTCCCACAGGAAGCTGAGCGGAGCATACTACACTCCTTTGCCTGTCGTGAAGGAGCTTGTCGGGCTGGTTGGCGAAACCGTCAGCCTGTCGGGCAGGAGGATACTCGACCCGTGCTGCGGGACGGGCAATTTCCTGCTTTACCTGGCATCACGGGATGTGGGACCGGAGCTTCTTTACGGGCAGGATTCAGATGAGCTTGCCGTTCGGATAGCCAGGATCAACTTCGCACTGAGGTTCAACATCACCGACATGGATTTCTTAAAAGAGCACATAACCTGCGGCGACAGCCTGAGAACACTGCCGTTTCCCAGCTATGACCTCATACTTGGCAATCCGCCGTGGGGATATGATTACACGGCGGATGAGCTGGCTGAACTGGCAGGCATGTACCGGTCAGCATCGCGCAAGACCGCCGAGTCATATGACCTGTTCGTTGAGCGCTGCCTTGCCCTGCTGGGTGAAGGTGGCCTTCTGGCATTCGTCCTTCCGGAAGCGATCCTCAATGTACGGTCCCACAGGACCATACGGAGCATCCTTCTTGAAAAGGCCGAGTTCAGGTTCGTATCGTACCTTGGGAATGTTTTCAGCAAAGTCCAGTGTCCCTCGATAATCCTCGGGGTATCGAAGGCCGGGGGCAGGACCGGAACGGAGGATACTGCCCCGGTGTCAGGCAAGGGCTGTGCAGGCTGCGAGGTCACCGGAAACAGTAAAGCCGGTGCGAAGGACTGGGTTGATACAAAGGGAAAGACTTCTGCAGACGCAGAAGATGATGCCGGTACACCGGGAAGTGACGACGTATCAGGCGGAGCCGGAGTGCCAGGCGGTTCCGGAGAAACACGGTCCGGCGGGATAAATGTTTACCTGGATGGCGAGACATTTACTATAAATCCAGACCGGAAATTCACGCCGGATACGCTTAATTTCCATGTGAGCGACGAGAAGCAGTCATGCCTTGACGAGCTATGCAGGAACGCTGAAATGGCATATCTTAAAGGCAATGCCAGGTTTGCGCTTGGCATCGTCACGGGGAACAACCGAACATACATTGCGGACACGGCGCTCGACGGTTATGAACCGGTGCTGAGGGGCAGCGATATATTCAAATACAGGATCGTACAAAGCAATGCCTACATGAAGTTTGTTCCTGAAAACTTCCAGCAGGTAGCCCCCACCGAAATGTACCGTGCCCCGGAAAAGCTTCTTTACCGCTTCATCTGTGATACTCTGGTGTTTGCATATGACAACAGGCAGATGCTGTCGCTGAATAGCTGCAACATCCTCATCCCGGAGATACCGGGCCTTGAGATGAAGTATGTGATGGCCGTGCTGAACTCAAGTGCCGCAGCTTTTTTCTGCCAGCAGAATTATAATTCTGTGAAGGTCCTGCGGTCCCACCTTGAGACTATACCCATCCCAGTCGTTAAGGGTAAGGCGCAGCTTGAAGTCATAGCCATGGTGGACAGGATCATGGAGCCCGCTGCAAAAGTCGGCATGCTGTACGATGAGCTTGATGACTACCTGATGAAGCTTTATGGGCTGTCGGCAAAGCACCGTGACATGATCCGCCGGTCACTGGAAGGGCAAAACCGTTTCCTTCCGCCCGGAACGTGACAAATAGCATTTTGCGAAACTCATTGCGCCGGACGCAGTAAAACCTGTCAGGAGAAAAGCTCATAGAGCTCTCCGTATGTCAGCCACTGCACGAATTTGTTTTCCAGGTGCCAGCCGATGGTTTTCTGGTTCAGGTGGAACTGCCCCTCGCCTTCATTGCCTTTATGCTGGAAATCTGAGTAGCCCGGGCAGGACAGCACTTCATCGCTGGTCATCCTGAAGATCGCGATCCTGTCTGCGAAAAACAGCCCGTAGTACAGGACATCGAATTCTGCCCGTTTGACCTGCTGGATATTGCAGTCGAAAGGGTACTTGTATATATCAGTGCTGTTGAGGGCGCGATTGGCGACATTTGCATTCAGGCACTGCTCGACCAGGTTTTCCCTGGTGATCCGCGCATCATTTTTCTTCATGACGGTCGAGAATTTTATTTCTATGCGCTTGTTTTCGACTGCGTCATAGCGGTCATGAAACTGGTTCATCGATTTGTGGAACCGGAACAGTGCCTCTATCATCAACTCCGCCACGGTGCCGAACCTGCGTGTGCGGAGTGCGAATATGCCATCCCTGAATTCCCTGGTTTCTGCGTTCATTTCTGTCTCCTTTGCAATGTTGATTACCTTGTTGCGATGGTTATGCTGTTTTCCCGATTTCTGCTGCCATGTCCCTGCATCCCTGGAACTGTGTGTCTGCGCCCATTCTGCATTTATTGAGCCCGATAGTCCGGCTGACATACGCATTGCTGTGTTTCCGGCAGGCAGCATGGACAGTTTACCATAACGGACAGGTCGACGCAATGTATAGGACTGGTTGCGGTTTTGTTGCCATGAACGGTAAGATTCGTATGGTGAACAATGGTATAATAGTACCGGAACTTTTGATGGGAGGCGTGCATATGCCGCTTAAGATCGTGCGGAATGATATAACGAAAATGAAAACCGATGCCATAGTGAACGCTGCAAATCCACAGCTGAAAATGGGCGGCGGAGTGTGCGGAGCTATTTTCGCTGCTGCAGGTCCGGAAGAACTCCAGAGGGAATGCGACAGGATCGGCGGCTGCGAGGTGGGGCAGGCAGTCATCACCGGCGCAGGCAGGCTCCCGGCAAAATACATAATCCACACCGTCGGGCCGATATGGCGTGGCGGCGGCCATGGCGAGGCTAAGCTGCTTCGCGACAGTTACCTGAATTCCCTGAGACTGGCCGTGGAACATAAATGCAAATCCATATCTTTTCCTCTCATATCCTCGGGCATCTACGGCTATCCCAGGGACCAGGCGCTGCATATAGCCGTGTCCTCCATAGGCGAATTCCTGCTTGAAAATGATGAAATCGACGTATATCTCGTGATATTCGACAGGAGTTCATATAAGCTGAGCGAATAGTTGTTTTTTACCTGATTCCTACATCGCATAGTTGTCGAAATATCCCTGTATGTACACGACCGGCGTTCCCTTGTCACCGCTGCCGCTAGTCAGGTCGCAGAGCGAACCCAGCAGGTCGGTCAGCCTTCTCGGCGTCGTACCCTGGGACGCCATCTCTCCTTCCAGGTCCTTTTTCTTGTTCCTGATATACTCGGCGATCGCCTTTTTCTGCTCTTCTCCTCTAAGGGCACTGAACTCGTTGTCGGCAAGGTATTTCAGCTTCACTTCATTCGGGGTGCCCTCAAGACCGGCAGTGTAGCCGGGTGAAACCACCGGGTCGGCCAGTTCCCATATCTTGCCCACAGGGTCCTTGAATGCGCCATCTCCGTAAACCATGACTTCCACGGTTTTGCCGGTGAGTTCCTTCATGCGGGCCTGGATTTTATCGACAAGCTGACGGCAATCACGCGGAAAAAGCTTGACACTGTCATCCGTGGCCTTGTTTGAGCCAAGCAGACCGAAAGTCTCGTTGTATCCGCTGCCGTTGACCGGGGCCGTCAGTATTTCGTCCAGGCCGTATACTTTTTCGGCGCCGGCGGACCGCAGTATCCTTTTCGTCCTTGCCCTGCTGTGGATATCGCATGCCAGCACGTGTTTCGTATATCCAAGGATCGTCCTCGGATCGTTTGAGAATATGATCCTGCACTCGACTCCGAATTCCTCGGTCAGCGACTTGTAGTAGTCGATGTAGTCGATGCCCGTGAATGTATGTTTCCTGTTGCCGAAAAGCTCGCGGAACTGTCCCAGCGTGAGAGTGTCGCTGTATGGGTTGATGCCTTTTCCGTCGAGCGCGTCGATGTCAACGAGGTGGTTGCCCACTTCGTCGGACGGATAGCTGAGCATCAGCACTATTTTTTTCGAGCCTTCCGCCACGCCTTTGGCTATACCGCGGAGGCACACCGCAAAGCGGTTCCTGCTGAGGATGGGGAATATTACTCCAATGGTCGCATCACCGAATTTTGACCGGATATCTGCAGCTATATCGTCTATGGTCGCATAATTGCCCTGGGCCCTGGCTACCACCGATTCGGTTATGCCAATGACATCCCTGTCTTTTATGTCAAAGCCTTCCGCCCGGGAAGCCCTTAGGATGCTGTCCGTCACTATCTGTACCAGGTCGTCGCCCTCGTTTATTATCGGAGTCCTGATGCCCCTCACAACGGTACCTGTCGTTCTTTCCATCGTAACACTCCCTGTGGATAGTTTTGATTGTCCACTTGTATTATATGTGAAAACATGCTATAAGTAAAATAAATATCAATAATACATATTATAAGCGGTGATTATATGGCGCCCAAGCTCGACCAATACAGGATTTTTTGTGAAGTGGCAAAATGCAGGAGTTTTTCCGGGGCGGCAAAAAGGCTGTACATGACCCAGCCTGCCGTAAGCCAGGCTGTGATGAGCCTGGAGAGCGAACTGGGCGTACGGCTGTTTACCAGGACGTCGACCGGTGTGACTCTTACCAACGACGGCCAGCTGCTGTACGAGCATGTCAATTCGGCCATCAACCTGATACGCCAGGGCGAAAACAAGCTGCTCGAATCCAGGGACCTGAAAGTGGGCGAAATGAAGGTCGGCGTTGGAGACACCATATCGAGGTATTTTTTGCTGCCATATCTTGAAATCTTCCGCAGCCGGTATCCAAACATCAAGCTGAACATAGTGAACAGGACGACCACTGAGCTGTGCGCGCTGGTCAAATCCGGCGAAATAGACATAGCGGTGTGCAACTTCCCTGTAAAGGACGATGCGCTTGAAACGAAGGAATGCATCGAGATACATGACATTTTTGTCTGCGGAGGGAAATTTATCGGGCGGATCCCGCAGCCTGCCGGGCTTGACGTGATAGCCGGGATGCCGCTGATACTCCTGGAGCGCAAGTCGAATTCCAGGCTGTATGTAGAGAAGCACCTGCAGTCGCAGGGAATAAGGGTCACGCCCGAGATAGAACTTGGCTCCCACGACCTGCTGCTCGAATTCGCCCGCTTTAACTTCGGGATAGCGTGCGTCGTTGAGGAATTTTCCCTGGATTACCTCAGGTCGTCTAAAGTGTTCAGGATAAAGCTTGAACAGGAGATACCGCCGCGAAGCATCGGATTTTGCTACCTTAAAAGCGTTCCCCTGTCGCCGGCCGCGCAAAAGCTGGTGGAAGTAGTGTTCAGCGAACTTGGATCCGGAATGGACAGGGCAGACCGCTGAAAATCAAAAAAAGACTCCAGCGAACCTTTCGATCCAATACCTTCTGCTTTGACCCTTTTCCTCAGACTTTTTCGTCCTCCGGACCGGAACTCCTTTTGGTATGCCTTCTTCGCGATGCGATTTCTACATCACTTCGATCAGCATCCTCCGGGACCTTCCCGACCCTTCGGATATAGCGGATACCGATCCACTATGTGAACCAACCGTTCCGCTCGTCTCTCCGCATATTTTCCCTATGCGGCGGTCGCAGCTCCTTCGGTACTGTTCTAAGTATTCCCTGGAGTCTACTTGAATTATATCAGAACATGTCCTGTTTTCTCAACATGCATCCGATCATAAAAAATGGGAATATTTTTAATTATCTCACTATTTTTATATTTATCAGCGAATTGCTCAACATTTCATTTTTCATGGATAGTTTTTTCTGCATCATGCCGGGATCCACGTTTAGCTCATGATTTTTTTATGATAATATAGTTTCAGGCGGGTGATATTTATTGGCCATAATTACGATCTCAAGACAGGACGGAAGCTACGGAAGCGAAATTGCCGCAAAGCTGAGCGAGAAACTCGGGATGCGGCTCATACTCAAAGACACGGTCCTTAATGAGTGGATGAGAGAAGTCACGAATGACTACCAGTTCAGGATGCTGACCGAAAGCCCGAAGTTTTACAACAATGTAATGGACTGTGGGCTCACCTACAAGGAATATATCGAAGGAAAACTTCTGAGTGAAGCTGAGAAGTCGCCGTGCGTCATAGTCGGGATGGGGTCGCAGATCATTTTCGGCGGGCATCCCGATGCGCTGAATATCAGGATCATCGCATCCGACAGCACGAGAGTGGAAAGGCTGAGGCAAAAATACGGCCTTGGCGCCAGGGAAGCGGAGCGGCTGATGCAACAGGGCGACCGGAGGCACAGGAGGTACATATCCGTTCTGTATGGGGCGGATTGGAACGATGTCCGCCACTATGACCTGGTCCTCAATACGGATGACCTTACCGTGGACATGTGTGTCGAAATCATATCGGAGATGGCTGCGATGAAGGACAGGATCAAGACCACGGGAGAGGCCCCTGCCTCCCCGGAACCTGGTCCGGCCATAAAGCGCGGCGAGATCCGGTTCAAGCACCCGGCCGAGGAAGAATTCGCCAGGATCCTTGACATGTACGGGATAGAGTGGCAGTACGAGCCCAGGATGTTCCCGGTGAAGTGGGATGCCGAAGGTAATGTGAAAATGGCGATCAAGCCGGACTTTTACCTGGTGAAGTTCGACACATACGTGGAGATCACCACGATGGACCAGAAATACGTGACGACCAAGAACAAAAAGGTCAGGATGCTGCGTGAACTTTACCCGGACATAAACATCAACATCGTGTACAAAAAAGACTTCCATTCGCTGCTCAAACGTTTCGGATCTGGCGGAGAGGATGAGATAGATGAATTTAACCGGAGTGAAAAGAATACTGTTCAGCGAAGAGATGATAAGGAACAGGGTGAAGGAACTGGGCAGGCAGATCAGTGAGGACTACAGGGACAAGCATCCGATACTGATCAGCGTGCTTAAGGCGACCATGTATTTCACGGCGGACCTGACGAGGGAACTGGACATACCTGTCAACATAGATTTCATGTCTATAGGCGTATATCCCGGCATCACGAAGAATACCGGCGTGGTCAGGATCAACAAGGACCTGGATCTCAACATAACCGGGAGGCACGTACTGCTGGTGGAGGATATAATAAACACCGGCCTCACCATGGGATATCTCGTGCAGAACATGGAAGCGAGGAAACCTGCAAGCATAAAGATATGCACATTGCTGAACAATCCCTCGAAGCGGCTGGTGAACATCCCGCTGGAATACGTAGGATTCGAGGTGCCGGATGTGCTGCTGGTCGGGTACGGGATAGACTACAACCAGGAATACAGGCACTTGCCGTATATAGCCGAATTCAGTGAAGAGGAGTACCTAAAGGCTGATCCCGTCAAACGCTGAGGGCCGGGCCTGATCACTGTCTCACGAAAATTGCAGCCTGATGTTTTTAAGCCGGTATGCCGGGTAATCATATAATATGAAAATCCAGTCCGGCATTTGCCGGTCCGATGATCCGACAGGACGCACCGGGACTCCCGGTGGCAGCATCCGGTCATGGACCGGAGAAATATTCGCGGACAGGGGAATGGGGTGATCGTTATCAGCGAGGTAATCAATAACAGGGAGTACAGGCAGAAGGTGCTCAGGGAACTCATCATGGAACTCCATAACGGCAAGACGGTCGATGAGATCAAGCCAAGGTTCCAGGAACTGATCAAAGACATTTCGACTCACGAGATCACGCAGCTTGAACAGGCCCTCATAATGGAAGGCATGCCGGTAGAGGAGGTCCAGAGGCTCTGCGATGTCCATGCGGCCGTTTTCAAGGGATCCATCTCGGATATCCACAAGCCGAGGAAGCAGGAAGAAACGCCCGGGCATCCGATCCACACGTTCAAGCTTGAAAACAGGGCTATCGAGAAACTGATCGAGGAAAGGGTCAGACCCGACGCTGCCCGCTTCGAAGCGGACGATTCCGCGGAGAACGTGAAGGTATTGCTGGATGATGTGAGGGAACTCCGGGAAGTCGAAAAGCATTATCTCCGCAAGGAGAACCTGCTGTTCCCGTACCTGGAGAAATACGGCATCACGGCTCCGCCTAAGGTCATGTGGGGCGTGGATGACGAGATCAGGGCCGCCCTCAGGGAAACGGAGAAACTCCTTGAGTCTTACGGCGGAGACAAAAAAACCGTGCTGGACAAGCTCGACCAGGCCGTCAACAGCATCAGGGAAATGATTTTCAAGGAAGAGAACATACTTTTCCCGATGTCGGTCGACTCGCTGTCGGAAGATGAATGGCTGAAGATCGAGGAGGGCAGCGACGAGTTCGGATACTGCCTGACAAAGCCTGCCGGGAAATGGAAACCGGCGCGCGTGAACGTTGAGGAAAAGGCGAAGGACGAAGGGGACAGACCGGCGGGAGAAGACCAGTACATCAGGTTTGAAACAGGTTTGCTGACGCCAGAGGAAATCGAAGCGATGCTCAACACGCTGCCGCTGGATATCACTTTCGTCGACAGGACCGGGGCGGTCAAGTACTTCTCGCAGGGTAAGGACCGCATTTTTGCAAGGCCCAAAACGATAATCGGCAGGATGGTGCAGAACTGCCACCCGCCGGCAAGTGTCCATGTAGTAGAGAAAGTGGTGGACGACCTGAGGTCGGGAAGGAAGGACCACGAGGACTTCTGGATCAGGATGGGCGACAGGTATGTGCTCATCAGGTATTACGCTGTCAGGAACGCAGATGGCGAATACCTTGGCACCATGGAAGTCACGCAGGATATAAGGCCGATCCAGGAAATAACGGGCGAAAAAAGGCTGGCAGACCGCTAAACAAATGTTCCGCTGTTATTGTCAACTTACAGATGATATAATTATAAGCAGCCGCACATATCGGGGGGCGGAGATCCCGCGCCCGGTACGGACGGCTGCATTACTTGTTTTCGGGGGTGTCTTGTGTCTGCGAAGGCCATCATCAGTTTGATAGCAGCCCTGGCGATCGCTGTTTCCGGGATCGGAGCCCCGGCGGGCGTGTTTGCCGCGCAGGAAGTATCGGATAAAGAACTGTCGGGAGATAAAGTACCGGCAAAAACAGGCAGCCCATCGGCGGCATCGGGCGATACGGCTCTAAAGCCCGGCAGTACGATACCGGATGAGGTCAAGATATCCGGGTATTATGCCTTTTTGGCTGCCCTTTCGATGCTGGACCGCGCTGCTTCGATCCTCAGGGAACCCGCGATAGCTGCGGCAGCGGCCGGTGCCGCGAAGGCTGCGGACACGGCGGCGGCGTTATCGGGGCTGGAGATCCCGGAAACAGCTCCTGATGAAGATGAAGAGAGCCTGTGGTACTGTCCTGACATCCCGATGAAGAAGGAGCACCAGAAACTGCTGTGGGAGTGCTGTAAGGAAAGAGGACTCGATTACATAGACATGCTGGCGCTGATAGCGCTGGAGAGCAATTTCCAGGAGAAATGCTCCAACGGGAAATATAAAGGTTACTTCCAGTTGTCCGCGGACCACGGACCGTCTTTATCAAAGCAATTGAACACGAAAAATGATCCGCTGGACGGAGCCATCAACATTATATGGGGGACTGCCTTCTACAGCTGGATACTGGTCGATGCCAGGGTGAAGGACCTGGAAGGCAAAGAGAAAAGGGACGTGGCCCTTTCCATCTATCAGCGGGGGCCGGGCGGCTATGACAGGTACGGCAAAAACGAAAAATACCTGGAGAAATACTATCAAAAACGGGACATGATAGTGAAGCTTTTTGAAAACAGGTAAAGCAACAGGAGCAAGCCGGGCATCGGGTGGAGCAGATCACGGCATAGGGGCAGATCACCGCCAGGCAGGCAGCATGTAACAAGGGGTCCGGATCAGACAGACCCCTTGTTTCGTTACCATTTGCCTGTACTTTTTTCGTCAGTGCAGCGTTTCCATCAGTAGAACGGGTAACCGCCGTAAAAACCTCCGTAGTAAGGCGGGAAGCCGAAGAACGGGCGCCTTCTCCTGCGGATCAGGTTCGTGACCAGGAGGGCTCCTATGAAGTCTCTGAGCAGGCGCCTTCCGCTGCCGAAGAACTGCCTTTCTTCAGGATTCGGGCTGGTTTTTAAGGCTGCCTCGACATTGGCCTCCACTTTTTTGCAGATGTCTGAAACCATGGAATCGTATTCTTTTTCCGACGGGCATTTGTCTCCGTGTTTGTTCATCCAGTTGTCGCATGTGCTTTCGACCACGGGCTGTATTATGTTGTAGGTCTGCGGATACAGGTTTTCAAGATCTTCTGTCGACATTTCGGCGAACTGGTTGTACTGGGCCGGCATCGCCGCCATCGGGTTGCATGGGTTATACATCGGCATGACGTTTGCAGACGGCATGAGGCCGATATTCTGCATCGGCATCACGTTTGCGGCCGGCATCTGGTCCATGTTCGACATCGGCATGAGACCTGTATTCTGAGCCGGCATCAGGTTTGCGTTCTGGGCCGGCATCAAACCCGCGTTCTGCATCGGCATAAAGCCTGCATTATCACGGTAATAGTTATACATCGGCCATCCTCCTGTTCTCATATTAGGATCATGATCACTTTCCATGTTACAATTTATGATTCTGGCATGAGAAGGGTTACGATTTATTGCTTTATGTCAATGCAGAAACCGAGCTGGACCGGAGCCCGTTCAAATCCTTGAAGAATCCGCTGCATCGGTACGTATATATGTAATGGATGAAGAAATAATGGCAGATGTGAAATATCAATAATAAAGACAGGAGGAAGTTGCAATGATCGTTACGACTACGCCTTCCGTTGAAGGGAGAAAGATCAGGGAATACAAGGGGATAGTATTTGGCGAAATAGTCTCGGGCGTGAATTTCATCAAGGATTTCGCGGCCGGACTGACCAACTTTTTCGGAGGCCGATCGGGCTCTTACGAGGGAGAATTGATAGAGGCAAGAGACCAGGCTATAATGGAAATGGTCCGCAGAGCCGAGAGCCTCGGTGCCAATGCCGTGGTCGGCGTCGATGTGGACTACGAGGTGCTCGGGCAGGGCGGGAACATGCTCATGGTCACTGCGTCCGGCACGGCCGTGGTGCTTGAATAAAGCTTGCGTGATCTGATAAGGAAAATATAGGGAAAGAAGACATGGCATATGTACGTGTGTTTGGCTGAAGCTATGCCTGGGTCGAAACTGTGGGAAGGCATCCGGACTTTTGATGATGCTGTCTTTGGGTTTGTTTCCGGCTGCATATCAGAAGGCCTGACCAGGTTCATGAAGGCGGCCACGTTCCTTGGATCGGAGTGGTGCATCGCTTTCCTGGCTGTAATGGTACCTGCCCTCATTTTTATACTCAAAAAAAAGAAGTACTACCGGCATGGCCTGCTTCTGTCAGCAAACATAGCCCTTGGAGCCCTGTTCAACCAGGTGCTCAAGCTGGTTTTCCGCAGGCCAAGGCCGGATGTGCTCAGACTTGTCGAACAGTCAGGGTACAGTTTTCCAAGCGGTCATGCGATGAATTCCATGATTTTTTACGGACTGGCTGCATATCTTCTGGTCAGGCGCGGCAGGCACTGGAGCAGGTACCTGGTTGCCGGCTTTGTCGCCGTGCTGGTGCTGCTGATCGGCCTGAGCAGGATATACCTCGGCGTGCATTACGCCAGTGATGTGCTTGCCGGCTTTCTAATCGGCGCAGGATGGCTGATCATCGCAGCAAGGGTTTCGGACAGGATACCCGGGTAGCTGCGTTATTGGTCCGGGTATCCGCCGTCTGAATCTATCCAAATAACTGGAACTCGACCGAATTCGGCCCTTTTCCTTTTGCTTCATATATTGCGTCGATGGACTGGTCGATCATCTTGCGTATTTTCGACAGGTCGTTCGGCCCGGTCACACCGCCAATACAGCATTTTACCTGCCTGCCGCTGCCGACCTGCGAAAAGTCGAACCGGTCCATGCCCTCGATTATGGATCGGGCGGCTTTTTCAACCAGTTCCCTGCCGACCGGCGCGAATACTATGAACTCGTCGCCGTGGGCACGGCCTAACGCATACTTTTCAAAGTACTTTTCGACGTTTTCTTTTATGATGTTGTAGCAGGAGACTATGACCCTGTCACCGACGTCAAAGCCGTAATCGTCGTTTATCTGCTTGAAATGGCTGATATCGAAACGGAACACAGTGATGTTTTTGCTGTCTTCACTTGCTTCTGCGATATTGTATGCCTCTTCAAGGAACACCTCCATGTTCGGCATGTTCTTTTTTATCTCATGCACGCTGTCCTTGTCGATATCGAGCAGTTTTATCTTTTTATCCATGCGGAAACCCTCCTTCTCAAGAATTCTGATCAGGTGATCGATCTCGATTTTTTTCTGCATCATCTCATTGAGCGCTGAAGATATCTCGATGCGCTTCTGCTTCATTTCCCGGATTATTTTTGCCGCATCGACGGGCCCGCTCAGCATCTCCCTGATCTGAGACAGAGTAAAACCGAGTTCTTTGAGTATCAGGATCCAGTTCAGGCAGTTGGACTGGCTTACGTCATATGAACGGTAACCTGTTGCCTCGTCGATATGTATCGGCTTCAGCAGACCGATCTCATCATAATAACGCAGCATCTTAGTGGTCACATTGTTCATTTTAGCGAATTCGCCGATTTTCAAATGAACTGACCCCCTTTTGCAAAATACGCGGCCGGTATTTATACTACTACTATAAACCTTCCGGTAACGGGAAAGTCAATAGTAAATATTAAATTAATACATGTCTGGCAGGATAAAGAAACTCAACTTGTTTTGGCAGGCGGCGTATGATATAAAATGTAGTAAGCCGGATCAAGCGAGGAGGGGAACGGGGTGGATAAAAAGCATGTCATTTCTGCCTATCTCTACAGCAGGATGGACTGGAAAGCCGACCGCATAAAAGGCGAATACCTCACTCACATAAACTACAGTTTTGCGCTGATCAGGAATGGTGTACTGTCGGCGGCGGAACTTGATAAGCCGGACGAGATCAGGCTTGTAAAAAAACGTTACCCTCATCTGAAAGTGCTCGTCTCCGTAGGCGGATGGGGTGCCGACGGGTTTTCCGACGCTGCGCTGACCGAAAGGTCGCGGGCGTTGTTTGCCGAATCGGCTGTAGAGTTCGTTAGGAAAAACAGTTTCGACGGCATCGATGTCGACTGGGAATACCCGGGTTCTTCCGACGCAGGCATCAAGGCACGGCCTGAGGACAGGGAGAATTTCACCCTTTTGCTTAAGGAACTGAGAAAAGTACTTGACCGCTGCGGAGCCGGGGACGGGAAGAAATACCTGCTGACGGCTGCGCTTGGAGGAACGGCATATACACTGCGGTTCTACGACCTGAAGAGCATATCGGGGCTCCTGGATTATGTGAACCTGATGACATATGATTTCACCCACGGTAATTCGACTGAGACCGGGCACCACACCTGCCTTTTCGCCCCTGCGGGCAAAAGCGGCGTGCCTTCTGCCGATGCGGCGGTGAAGATATGCCTGGACAGCGGGATACCCGCAGAAAAGCTGGTCCTGGGATGCGCTTTCTACGGCAGGGGATGGGATGTCACCGTCGGCTCATCGAACGGACTCCATGCATCCGTTGCTTCGCCATGCACTTCATACAGTTACAGGAAACTGGCACTTGATTATATAGATAAAAACGGATTCAGAAGATACTGGGACGATCATGCGAAGGCACCGTACCTCTGGAACGGAAAGCATTTCATAACTTACGACGACCCGGAATCGCTCGGGCACAAGGCTGCCTATGCCAGGGACAACGGACTCGGCGGCGTCATGTTCTGGGAACTTTCGCAGGATCATGACAATGAACTGGTTAAGGCACTTTATTCACTGCCAGGATAGCGCACAACCAGGACAGCACATCACCGCTGAGACAGCGTGTTACTTTCGGCATGATGCACGGATCATGCCGTTGCTGATATCTGCAATGTGCAGCAGGAGCTGCACCGGGAGGATATGCCTATGTCGGACCGGGAACGGATTGATGAAATCAAAAGGAAACTGAGAAGGCTCAGGAAGCTTGAGGTCAGGATACGCTTCGGAGGCCCTTTCCATGCGGCGAATTACTGCGAGGACGCCCTGAATGGAGGCAGCCGCATAAAACTCGTCTGGGATGACTTCTTCAACCTTGGGGACCGGGGCAATCCCGGAGCGAAATACAGGCTTTCCGACCTGGCGGCAATGGACAGGGAAGAATACAGGAATGTTATGGATGAATACTTCTTCAACGTATACTACAGGTATTACACCGAGAACGGTATCACGGGATCCCATATGTACGACCCGGAAATCCTTGCCTGGATGGGCCTTCCGCCGGACGCTACAGCTGAAGAAATCAAAAAACGGTTCAGGGAGCTTGCAAAGAAGTACCATCCCGATGCCGGCGGCGACAGCAGGGATTTCATCATGCTGATGGAGAATTATCGCAAACTGGTGGATTAGAGTTCAAGGAAATCTTCCAGTGTGCTGAAGTCCTTTCCGAGAACAGCCGTATCGACCGATACGCCGTCGAGTCCGGGCAGTTCCGAAATGCTGTCCTTTTCTGCATCTTCCTTCCTGTTGACGATAACATACACGGTATTGTAAGCCACAGGATAGACCTTTTTGAATCTGACCTTCAGCTTAGCAGCCATATCAGGATGGCTGAAACTGTGCCTGCCGGGACGGCTGATCCTGACCACGTAAAGCTCGAGCCCATATTCCCGGGCCTGACGTATCTCTGTTTCCAGGTCCTTTTTGAACAACTCGGCGTAATTGGGCATGAGCAGTACTTTCTGTTCTTCGATTATATTGAGGTTATGCAATATTGGAGCGATATGACCCGCTATCGTCTCCAGCGTGAGTACGTTCTCTTCGTCGCTGATAAGCCCTTCGGAAAAGCTGAAGGTGATGATGACCCCAAGAAGCTCTGTATCAGCCCTGTCGAGGTATATCGGCACGATGAGCGCGCCTGTGATGTCGCCGAAGTTTTCCCTGAAACAGCTGCCGAAATATTCTGTCAGTTCTCCATCTTCCAGCGCCAGCGCCGTCCTGCCTCTGAAAACCCTTTTCCAGGCCTCTGAAGGCGCGATGGTCGAGATGCCTTCCTTTATGCCGTATCTGCTCCTGATAACGAACAGGTTCCTGTCGCTGTTATATGTTGCGATAAGGCATTTATCCGCGAGGAAAGATACGGTCAGCGTGTTCATCGTGACATCTATCAGCGTTTCGGCATCCATGGAACTGTTGATGTTTTTCACGAGGTTGTTCAGCGAGATGAGCCTGTCCAGCTTGCTCTGTATGATTTTTTTCTGCTCCTCCACCTGCCTGAGATGTTTGGCATTGGAAATGGCAATATAGGTCGATGACGCCAGGCAAGCCCGAGTATCCGGTCTTCCCTGGTGAGCAGTATGATGTACTGTGGTCTCAATGGGGCCAGCTTCTCCGGGCCATTTTCAAAAAGGTTGCATAAATACTGTATGTCGGAACTTTGCGATGGGTCGATGATTATCCTGTTCGGGTCTATGGCGGCATCGTCACGCTTCTCCAGCACTATGTCCGGCAGATGCACGTTTTCCGGCACGAACCTGTATGAGCGCAGTATGTATTTTTCGCTTTTTTCATCATAAAGCAAAAAGCCGGTCGCGGAACTCTGGGTCAGTTCCGAGAACACATCGATGGCGAGGCCGTACAGCGAATCAAGGTCAAGCTGACTCAGCAGCGCCTTTGAAGACTGGTTGATCGCGAAAAGGTTGAATATTTTTTCGTCCAGGCTCTGGTTGATGGCCTGCAGTTCACTATAAGAGTTGTAGTTCCTCATCGCGCTGTTGCACAGGTTCATCAGCACTTCACAGATTATGAGGTCGTCTTCATCGAACGGCCCGGAGATCCTGCCGGGTATCAGCAAGAACCCCTCGAGCCTGTCGTCGGCGGTGACGGGTACGATTATCTCTATATCGCAGTTTGCAAAAATTTCTTCGTCGAAATACCTGAGCATCGTATTCCTGTCCTTGAGCAGGCCGCCGTGGAAAACGGCAAGGTCATTGAGCTTTTTGCTGCGCCTTATGGCTTTGACCCCGATGCTCCTGCCTTTTTCCCTGACCAGGTGGTAGGAACCGTCTTTGAGGCAATACAGGGATGAACTGTCAAGCGTGAGAAGTTCGTTTATGAAGTCGAAGACGGCGAACATTATCTGGTCCGGGTTCAGCCTTTGAGAAAAATAGTCGACAGCCAGGATAAGGCCCGAATAACGGAATATCTTGCCGGACAGCTTTTTTTCTTTTTCCTGTTCCTCGACCTGTCTCAATATTTCGCCGTATTCCATCAGGCAGTGACCTCCACTGGTTATTTTACATCTGCTTTATCGCGCCGTCCTGTGAGAAAAAGCACGGCGCTACCTGCTCTGTCCTTATTTCCTTTGTTTCGTCCTTTATCTGTATCATGGTGTTGGGATAGACTCTTTTGAGGACGTTTACTTCGCCTTCACCCTTGACGCGGAAATATTTCTGCAGCGTCCTTATCTTTTTTTCGATTTCCCTAACTCTTTCCCTGGACATGAAATACAGTTCCCTGGCTGACTCGTGATCTTTCCTCTGCTGCGGGCTGTCGCCGAAAGTGTTCGTGTAAATGGCGAAACGCTGCTTTGCCTTTGAAAGTTCCATCCTTGCCCTGACCAGTTCTTCGTTGAGCCTGTCGAGCTCTTCCTTCATTTTGTTCCGGTCGAAGCCCGTTACCCTGACTATCGTACGTACTTCATGTTCATTGCCGATGTAGGCTGCCTCGACCTTTTGCTCGGCCTCGATGACACCGCCCACTATCTTGCCTTTACCTGACTCGACGATGACCTGTTTCGCCCTGATGTTGCTGTTCAGGCAGTAAAATCCGACATTCACGATACCGTCGCATATGATCGTCGCATCTGAAATGAACTTGGTGTAAAGGTCTTTGGTGGACCTTATAACGGCCTTGTTTTTGCCTGCTATGCCACCCTTTATGAGGATGTTGCCTCCGCGGCTGACCACTTCCTTCACGCTTCCTACGCCATATTCGCCAAGGATCTCGATATCGTCCCTGGCTGCCACTGAGAAGTTGTCCGCGACTGACCCTTTCACGGTCAGGTAGCCGTCGAAATCTATGTTTCCCGTGTTGAAATCGATGTCGTGCAATATTTCCAGGTGATTCGAGACGCTGATTTTGTCGCCGGTATA